>JACCDG011633790.1_pt1 | contig 15793 bp, 10 predicted proteins | sample 7442471 | NCBI WGS metagenome assembly JACCDG01 (sample SAMN15323444, study PRJNA562643) | freshwater metagenome | isolation source: river surface water | place: USA:Blue River Watershed | collected 2017-08-17 | reverse complement strand
GACCGTGCCCGATGTCATGCAATAAAATGGCAATTTCAGCGGCTTCTATTTCATCATCGGAGATGGCATAGCCTTTGGCTTTTAAATTGTTTAAAGCCTCATCCATCAAGTGCATCGCACCTAATGCATGGTGAAAACGCGTGTGGTGTGCTCCCGGATAGACAAACTCGGCAAGCCCCAATTGTTTAATTCGTTTCAGACGCTGAACGAAGGGGTGGTCAATCAGTTTAAGGATGAAGGGATTATTGATTTTAATGAAACCATATATGGGATCATTGATGATTTTTGTTGGAAACATGCGTCCTTTGCTCAGGTTATTTCAGACCTTAAATTTAGAAAATATTCATTCCAAATTAGTTCGAAAGCAATAATTAATTAATTTTGCATCACATTAGCACAATCTAATGCGGACTTGTAGCTCAGTTGGTTAGAGCATCTGACTCATAATCAGGGGGTCCATGGTTCGAGCCCATGCTGGTCCACGAAACACTCATCTGAAAAGGTGGGTGTTTTTTTTGTTTATTGTAGAGACGCGATTCTTCGCGTCTGAATATCAGAAAGACGCGAAGTGTCGCGTCCCTACGATTTGGATTATAAATACAACACTCCCAGCGCAATCGCCGCCACGGCCATCAAAACCAGTGCGATGCCTCCCATCACGTTTAAATAACGCGAATTCGTGTACTCACCCATGATTTCTTTGTTATTCGAGATGTGTAAGATAATCCCGATTAACACCGGAGCCGTGACGCCATACAAAATAGCCGTATAGATCAAGGCCTGAATGGGGGAGATGCCGATGTAGTTCATCGAGAGGCCCAACAAAAGCGAAATCATGATGATCACGTAAAAGCCTTTGGCCTCATGGAATTTTTTATCGAGGCCTTGTTCCCAACCGAATGTTTCGGAATAGATATAAGACAAGGCTCCACTCAAAACAGGTATCGCAATCAAGCCTGTTCCGATAACACCCACAGCGAATAGGACATAGGCCAAATCGCCCGCCAAGGGTTTCAAGGCCGTGGCTGCCTGTTCCACCGTATCGATTTGGTGAATACCCGCTCCATATAAAACGGTTCCTGTCGTCAGGATAATGAAATACATCACAAATCCCGAAAAACCCATCCCGAAATCCACATCCTGTTCCATCGCATGGATAATCCGTTTATTGACCATGAGGTGTTTATGCTTGTGCTGCATCTCTTCTACCTCCACAGATGCCTGCCAGAAAAAAAGATAAGGGGAGATGGTTGTACCCAATATGCCCACTAAGATGGCTAAGTACTCTTTGGTTAATTCAATTTTGGGTATGAAGGTGGAGCGGATGATTTGGCTAAAATCCTGTTTATACAGAAATGGGACAACAAAATAGACCAACATTACAATGCATAAGTACTTTAACGTACTTGCAATCTTCTGATAGGGAAGGTAGATGATCAAACCCAATAAAATAACGGTAAACATCACACTGAAATAGGACGCTTCGATTTGCGGAAACAATAAATTGCCCACAGCCCCCATGCCCGCAATATCAGCACCGATGTTCATGATGATTGCTGGCGTACTGAAAATCAACATGACATAAAGCACCGGTTTGGAATAATGTTTCTTCAGCGTACCTGTCAAGCCCTGTGAAGTGACCAAACCAATACGTGCGCACATTTGTTGGATCGCAGCCATCAGCGGTATCGTAACTATCGTTGTCCACAATGTCATTAATCCAAATTGGGCCCCTGCTTGCGAATAGGTGGCAATTCCAGATGGATCATCATCACTGGCTCCTGTGACTAAGCCTGGGCCTACCGATTTCCAGAAACGTTTGATTTTACTAATGAATGACATAGTAAGTATTGATTTGATACAATGATGACGCAGTTTAGCAATATTTTCCTATTTTCGTAGTATGCGTAAACATAATTTTAGTCCGGGGCCTGCCACCTTACCCACGGTCGTTTTTGAACAAGCCGCTGCTGCTCTACTCGATTTTAATCAGTCGGGTTTAAGTATTGCCGAATTGAGCCACCGTGCTCCCGAATTTATTGCAATCATCGAAGAGGCCACGGCCTTAATAAAAGAATTATATCAATTACCTGAATATTTTGAAGTGCTTTGGTTACCCGGTGGTGCGAGTAGCCAATTGGCCGTTGCGCCGATGAATTTGTTGGGAGCCCATGATTCCATGGCCATCGTGGATACGGGTTTTTGGGCCTTACGATCCATCGATGCCGCACGTGAAGTAGCCCAGGTACAAGTGTTGGAGTCATCCGCTCCGACAAACTATGATCGAATTCCGAAAGCATGGAACTTACCTTCGGATGCCAAGTATTTGCATGTTGTTTCCAATGAGACCATTGAAGGTATTCAATACCATGCCTATCCCCAGGTGGATATTCCGTTGGTGGCCGATATGACCTCTGATTTTCTCAGCAAACCGCTGGATGTCGATCGTTTCGGAATCATTTTTGCTTCCGCACAGAAGAATTTTGGCATTGCGGGTATTACTTGTGTGCTGGTAAATACGAAAGTTCTCCCTGAAAATACGGGGCGGCTTATCCCGACCATTTGGAATTACCGAACTCATATCGAAAATCAATCGCTTTACCACACGGTCCCCACTTTCCCCGTCTATGTGGCTTTATTGATGCTGCGTTGGATCATAGAGCAGGGTGGTTTGCCCGAGATGCAAAAGCGTTCGCATGAAAGGGCCCATTTAATTTATGCGGAAATTGATCGGAATCCTTGGTTTGAAGGGATTGCTGTGAAGGAGGATCGCTCGGTGCTAAACGCCTGTTTCCGAGGAATCAGTCCCGAAGTGAATGCGCAGTTTTTGGCTTATTTGACCGAAAACAATGTGGTGGGAATTAAAGGATTTCCAACTGTCGGTGGATTCCGAGCTTCCATGTACAATGGCATGGAGCTGGAAAGTGTTGCTTATTTAGTTGAATTGATGAAGCATTTTAAACCTAATTTATGAAAATTATTATTGCAGGTGGAGGAATTGGAGGCTTGGTAAGCGCTTTGCGATTGCACCAAGCAGGTTTTGAGGTCAAAGTTTTTGAGTCGGTTAAAGAAGTAACGCCTTTAGGGGTAGGAATTAATCTGTTGCCCCATTGCGTTCGTGTTTTGACAAATTTGGGCTTGCAAGATAAAATTGCAGCAATTGCGGTGGCGACGGAGGAGTTGGTGTATGCTAACCGACAAGGCCAATTTTTTTGGTCGGAACCGCGCGGTACTCATGCCGGTTATCGCTGGCCGCAGTTTTCCATTCATCGGGGAAAATTTCAGGTATTATTATGGGAAGAAGCTTTGCGTGTTTTAGGGTCTGATCGAATCATTCCAAATGCGCATTTGCAGGATTATCGTGAGGAAAATGGGCAAGTGATTGCCACCTTTGTGAACAGAGAAACGGGGGAGGTGGTTGCGCAAGAGCAGGGGGATTGTTTGATTGGAGCGGATGGAATTCATTCGACTTTACGAAAGAAATTGTATCCCGAAGAGGGGGGTGTTGTATTCTCTGGCAATGTTTTATACCGCGGAACGGCACGTATGAAGCCATATTTAACAGGTGCTTCCATGGCGATGATTGGTTCCATGAAGCAGAAGATGGTCATCTATCCGATTGCCAACAGTCTGGATTCCGAGGGAAATCAATTGATCAATTGGGTGGCCAATTTGCGTCAGGAGTCAGGAAAAGAAATTACGGTTCGGGATTGGAACCGACAAGTCGATAAGGCACGCCTATTAGAAATTTATCAAAACTGGAAATTTGATTGGATTGATGTACCCGAAATGATTTCAATATCAAATGATGGAATCTTCGAATTTCCGATGTCAGATCGGGATCCCTTAGCGCGTTGGAGTTTTGGTCGGGTGACTTTATTGGGTGATGCCGCGCATCCGATGTATCCCATTGGTTCCAATGGCGCATCGCAGGCTATTTTGGATGCGGATGCCTTGGCTATTGCTTTGGTGCGGGAATCGGATGTCGAAAAGGCTTTATTGGCCTATGATGCCGAACGTGTCCCCGCTACGGCGCAAGTCGTCTTGCAGAATCGTCAAAAAGGCCCAGATTTCATCATGGATTTGATGGAGGAACGTTTCCCGGACGGGTTTAAAGCTGATGAGGTACCGCATGCGGAATTGGCCGAGGTAATGTCAAAATACAAGCAGATTGCAGGATTTGATGTGGAATCTTTAAATGCGAAGCCCTGATGGAATTGAAATTGTTTTTGGAAGCGGAAATTGAATTAGGGGATGTGCAGGAATTAGGTTCACGTCGTATTGTTCGTGTGATGGGTGGTCGATTTTGGTCGGCGGAATTGAATGGAACAATTTTATCCGGCGGCGGCGATTGGCAACACATTCGTAGGGATGGTGTGGTGGAAATCGATACGCGCTATACCTTGCAAACAAACGATGGGGCCTTGATTTATTTGACCAATGAAGGATTACGTGATGGTGGATACATGCGGACTTTTTCGAGGTTCGAGTCGGCAGATGTGCGTTATGCTTGGTTGAATAATCGTTTATTTGTTGCCGATGGGCAGAAAGTGGATGGGATGGTTAAGCATGCGTTTTATTTAGTAAGTTAGAGGTAAGAGGTGAGAGATATTTTTTATAGTCAGTATTTAGTAATCAGTGGAATTTAATAATTGGTAGTTGGTTGCCAAATCAACTTCTTACCTCTAACCTATAACCTTTAAGCTAATTAATATGAAACGAATTGAATTTTTAAAATCAGCTGGGATGCTGGCGATGGGCTCCTCGCTACTGCGTTTTCAGAAGGCGGATACGGGATTGACCAATTGGGCGGGTAATTTGCGTTACCATGCCAAACAGGTTGTTTATCCAGAAACAATCGAACAATTACGCCAAGCCGTGCTGAGTCTGAAAGGAGGGAAGGCTTTGGGTTCCAAGCACTCCTTCAATACGGTTGCCGATACGACGGAGACTCTGATTTCGACTTCCAAATTAAATAAACCGATTTACTTGGATACAGCCAAAGGCTGGGTTTGGACAGAAGCAGGGATTAAATACGGGGATTTGGCCCTATGGATCGACCAAAAAGGGTATGCCATTCATAATTTGGCCTCCTTACCCCATATCTCCGTGGCTGGTGCTTGTGCGACGGCGACGCATGGTTCCGGTGGAACGACGGGTAATTTGTCATCTGCCGTTGAAGCTATCGAAATCATGAAAGCGGATGGGACTTTGGTACTTTTGGATAAATCAAATCCCAAATTCTTTGGTGCCGTGGTCAACATAGGTGCTTTGGGAATTGTCACCAAAATGGCATTAAAGGTATATCCACGTTTTGAGGTTACGCAAGAGGTATATGAGAATCTCCCGATGAGTGCTTTGAAGGAACATTTTGATGAAATTTATGCTTTGGGTTATTCCGTGAGTATGTTTACGCATTGGTTGGACAAGAATATCAACCAATTATGGGTGAAGAAGAAGGTCGATGGAAATGCGAAACCCGCCCCGAAAACCATCTTTGGGGCGACAGCTGCCACGACAAATTTACATCCGATCAAGGTAAATTCACCCATCAATTGTACTGACCAAATGGGTGTTCCGGGTCCTTGGTATGAGCGATTACCCCATTTTAAGATGGGCTTCACACCGAGTAATGGCGCTGAATTGCAGTCGGAGTTTTTTGTTCCTCGCAAACATGCCGTGGACGCCATCATGGCGGTAGAAAAATTACATGCTGAAGTTTCTCCGATTTTGTTTGTAACCGAGATTCGGAGCATAGCGGCCGATGAATTGTGGTTGAGCCCCGCTTACAAGCAAGATGTCATCGCGATTCATTTCACGTGGAAACCGGAAACGGAGAGAGTAATGGCGATATTGCCCAAATTAGAAGCAGCATTGAAGCCGTTTAATTATATGCCACATTGGGGAAAAATCTTCACGATGGCTCCTGCCGACTTGCATGCGCGATACCCGAAATTCAAGGATTTCTTGGCTTTGGCGAAAGATATGGATCCGCTGGGGAAATGGAAGAATGGTTTTTTAATAAAGAATTTATATTAAGTAAAAGATTGGTTTCCCTAGGCTAAAGCCTAGGGTTAACAAAGCCCCAGGTTTTAACCTGGGGACCCAAAAGTGAATTATTTTGCCGAATTTCTAAATCAATTTTTCAATCGAAATCATATTATTATTATAACTCGGCCCAACCATCAATGTGATACGATAGAAGCGTAGGTTTGAGGTATCGCGTACATAATAAACGGCCACATCACCACTTTGACCAAAGCTCCAAGAGGTACCTAAATAGGCAAAGGTTGAATTGATGGTTTGGGTAATATCGGAAAAATAGGTGAAAGAGTTCGTTCCGGTATTCCCATTGTAGGTGGTATAGGCTGAAACCACAGCCGTAAAGCTCGTTCCGCTGGTTCGAATCAGTAAACTTCGACTACCCGAGGTCGTCATTTGTACTTGTAGATCTCCAAAATTAACGGGAACCCCCGCATTCACAAATTGTGCGATTTTATCCGGTTGAATCGGTTGGTTACCCGAGATGACCTCCACAGTAAACCAAGGATAGGATCCCGTTGTAGAGAAATCACCACTACCGCCCAGTTGGTTAATATTAAATGTTTGTATGATTCGAAAAGAAACGACCGTTTGCGTAGATGTGGTAATCACAGCATCTGATAATCCACCGGTGGCACCCCATCCAGCTGTACTTGCTGCTGAATAGGCTGCCGACGCACTGCCGATGTAAGCGCCCGTCGTCTCATTGTACCAGCCAAATTGCGGTCGGGCATCAGAATTTGACGTTTGAAAATTGGGTACTTGAGCTTGTAAATGATACGTTCGGCCAGCGGCTAAGGTAATCTGTCCAGTACTTGAATTCAAGGAAATATCCTGTCCTGCGGACTGGTCAACTTGCGTGAAGGCAACTAATCCGTTCGTACTTATTCCGGCTGTTTGGGCCGCTGTACGCGAACCGCGCATGAAGGAGGCACTAACTCCAGAGCCCGAGCCTGTCGCAATCGTTGCCCAATTCGTCCCATTCCAATAATAATATCCCGCCACCAAATTGGGATTATTTCCCGTATTGTAGACTAATAAACCGGTGGCAGGGTTCGGTATGGTGCTATTATCGGTTCCTGAAGAAAGAGTTACACGGGGAGGTAAAAATCCCTTGTTGTTGGAACTTACATCCAATTTAGCCGAAGCATCCGGTGTAGTTGTTCCTATGCCCGTTTGGGCTGATATCGTAACAGAAATGAATAAACCTAAAAAGAATACAATCTTGTTATTGCGCATAAAAATAAACCTCTTACCTCTTATCTCACCCAATACCAAATTATCCCTGGATTTGGACTCGCGGCTCCGCCACCCGCATCGCTGATCCATGGGGAAGGAGTATAGCCACTGTTATTGGAAACCAAGGTTGCCCACCAGTTCCCAGTTCCATCGGACAAGGTGATAAATCCGGTGCTGGAACCTACATAGCCTAACCAAGGCATACGCTGTGCCATTCCGTTATTGCCTGTCACATAATTCCAGGTACCAAACTTCGTATTCAGAGTCACATTGGTCTGTGAATTATTGGTATTGATGAAACTATAATTTCCATTGGCCGTCCAAATTCCTCCAAAACTACCTCGCGTATTTGCATCAATCATGTATTGGAATCCACTCGCTGATTTTTTGATGTAATCGGCCCAACCAATGATGGAGTAGCTTGAACTTGCTGTACTGGTGATTTCTGCTGCCGTTGTAAATGGATTTTGCGTATTATAACCCGTTGAATTTCCGTATGTCCAAACTGAATTGGAGGAATTTTTCAAAATCAAGGTCCAACCTCCGCCTGAAGTCGTCATATCCGCGTAGATTTTTATCGGTACCCCGCCATTGATATTGGCATTTTTGATATAATAAAATCCATCAATTGAACTCGGATAATCTTGTTTGATTTGATAGGCACTTGATGAGGCAGAGGCGGGTGTCAAACCGTCAGGAACAAAGGATGGAATAGAACTCGTGTATTTGGACGTAATTTCCTTTTGACTGAGTTCTCTGCGATACACCTTAAATTTAGACATATACATGTTCTGCATAAAGGAACTGCTCTGAAGCCAAGAGGCTATTCTACCAACACCTCCGTTGAAGTTCGCAGCCGATGTACTTTGCGTTCCTTGAACTTGACTCAGGGTTTGTTTAACGCCATTGACATAAATTTTGTTGAGTAAATAACTTCCAGAATTCATCACAAAAACATAATGATTCCAGTTGTTTAATAAGCCTAAGTTGGTCACTTGTGAGGCCGGAATGCCATATAAATCACCTGTACCCGTATTAAATCCCAAAGCTCCCGAATAAGCATATACATCATACATTTGAAAGCCAAAGTACATACTATTCGATAAGGTCGTTGGGTAAACCCACATCTCTACGCTGATGGTACTTGTGCTTCCTAGATTGAAATTAAAATCGGTATAGCCAGTGGAAGTTCCATTGTAATACATAATGCCATTCCCACTGGTGGAATAACTGACGCCTGCCGCATTTGTCGCCGTTTTGGCATTGCCCGAAATGTCATTCCAGGTCGTTCCTGAACCTGGATAACTCAAGTAATTTTTGGAAGCATCGAGCATCAAGGCCAATTCATATTCAGGGGCTTCATCACGATACAGTTGACTTACTTCTTCAGCCGATATGGAGGCCGCATACCATTTGACATCGCCCAGTAAAAAACTGCCATAGGCACCTGATCCCATGTGAGTTGATTCTGTTGCCGCTATCGCAAAGTATTGTGATGATGTCAAGGAGGCCATGGCAGGCCCGTCGCGCGTGTAGGTGGAGCTGCCAACTAGTCCGCCATCAAGGTATGCAACGATTTTGTTTCCTGTATAGGTTAATACAACATGATGCCAGGTATTTAAGGAAACGGTTGATGCTGTCGTGATGATACCATTCTTCGGCCATACCGAAAATTTCAAATAGCCATTGACCATTTCAATATCCGAAGTATGATAATTGGTTGAAATAGACGTTGTGCTTAAATCCGACAATACAACTCCGTTCAAGGACCTTGGGTTAAACCATAAACTCACAGTAAAAACACCTGATCGCGTAGCGGATGTTACGGGGGGATAATAGTTTTTAAAATCGCCCATCAACATATAATGGGCATTTGCCGCATTGAATTTCAAATAGCCTGGATCCTTGTAAAATACGGGACTGTTATACATCGTGGCGGGTAGATTGATTCCCGTCGTAGTCGCGACGCTCGTTCCTGTTCCCGCATAGGAGGTAGGATTCGCAAAGTCGTAATTGACAATTAAATTGTTTTTGGATACGGTATTGGGATAGGCAGGGGCAAAGAATTGAGCCTGAACTAGGTGACTAACGAAGAAAAATATCCAAAAATAATGTCTCATGGCTAATTGCTTAATTCACCCGATATGATGACGACATTACTTCCCATGTGCAAGATGGTTGCCAGGGCGTATTGACCGATGGTTTTCGTGTAGGAGTTCCGACTGATCGGGGTTAGTCCAGATCCAGCTAAAGTTACCTGTCCCGCTCCATACTGAACCACCATGCAATTGAATCCGTCAGGTAAGCCCGTCGGAATGGTTAATGTGACCGCCGTGCCACTCGTGAAACTAATGATCGTTCCATTATCAGCGGCTACCAAGGTATAATTCCCAGCTTTGGAGGAAATACTTGCCCCGAAACCTGATAATTTGGAGCTAGTCGACGAACCACCTGTTAAATTTCCAGTCGTGGAAACATTCCCTGAAGTGTAACTGATGTCATTGCCCGATTTCACCCAATCGTTGCTTAAGCGCAACCATGAAGGAGATGCGGATGTACCCGTGTTGACGTAAAATCCAGCGGGTGCATCTGTTTGATAGATTAACAGTCCGGTCGCTGGTAAGCTGATGGCTGTTTTTTGAGCGGCAGTCATGCGAGGTACCAAAAAACCTTTGGACGTCGATGCGACATCCAGTTTAGCTGAGGCATCGGGTGTTGTGGTTCCAATACCCGTTTGAGCCATGACCGTAAATGTGCATAAGCACAAAAGCAATAGGTAAATTATCTTATTTCCCATAGGTCGCTTTAGTTGCATTGTAATTTGTTAAAATTTCATCATTACTAAGTGCGCGATTGTAAATTAACATTTGTGGAATGCTTGCATTCGCATAAGTACTACCATATCCCCAAAATAAGGCTCGTGTATATCCAATGTAAATTGGATTGCTTGTTGTATTCAATGCGTAAGAAAGCGTAAATGGATTGCTGTTTTGCGTAGACCATGTACCATTCCAATAATAAAATTGAACGGGAAATTTACCATCAAAACAGAAACTCACACTCGTATTACTTGAATTATAGGTATATGCGATGAAATGCCATTTACCATCAAATATTGTGCTAGCGCTGATAGGGTAGTATAAATCGTTCCCCCAAAAACAAATCGCCACACCCCCAATGTTTCCTGCTGGAAGCGTAGTACCCGTGCCTGCGCCATTTGTATTGACTAAAAAGAGTTGTTCGGCTATACTGGTAGAAGAATTTGCAGTGCCTTTATCTAGTAATGTTGTATTTGTGAAAGCAGTTGACTTATACCAAACCATGACTGTGCGTGAGTTATTGCCACTGGTGGATGCTATCGCGGGTCCACTCATATATTGAGTGGAACCATTGAAGGTGAAATAGCCTCGATCGGGGACATTGTAAGTTGGTGAATTTTGTAAGTTTACATGATTCAAATTTCCCGACAAATCCTTCCATACCGACCATGTGCCTTGGTATGAATTGGGGTTGCTAGCATCCAAGTGCATCACCAAACCATCCGATACGACTTTCTTTTGCTTAATAATTAAGCCCAAACGCATGGTTGTAAACCCCGCGTAATTTGTTGGGTTAACGCGAACGTATTTAGCATATTCCACCGAAGGAAAATAGGTCGAAAGTCCTTCCGTGTAATTGGTATTTAAGTTTGCCCCCGTTAATACCCGTTTCCAGGTTGTTCCATCCAGACTAACATCTACATTTGCTGCAGTAACCCACTGAGCACTTGAATTGCGACCCTGTGTCACAATTCCAGCAATGTAACAAGGTACATCGTAATTCAAGGCAATCCACTGATTGCCGTCGTTGGCACTTGCCGACCAGCCTTGAGGGGAGTTAATCCATGGTGTAAAGTGATACCCTGTCGTGGTTGATGGATGTGGCGCATTTTCATAAAATGAATCATTCACCCAGGAGCTTGATGTCGACCAATACTTGGGAGTAGAATTAGTTGAAGGACTGAAAATAAAAGTATCTGTGCCGTTAGCCGTTCCCGGTGTCCATTTACTTGTATTATCTGTTAGAACTAATTTTCCGGTCCCAGTAAATACTACTTTATTCGTATTCAAAGTTTTGCCTGAATTCAGCGTATAGGTATTTCCATTATTTAATTGCAATCCCCCAAATACATTGGGCAGGTTAGAGGTATTGCTGCTTGACAAAATGGATGTGGAGGACAAGCTATAGGCCAAATCATTGTTATGCACTGCATAAGCGGCATAAACTCCCGTATAGGCTGTTCCTGCCGGGAAATCTTCTGATATTTCAACAATGTAGCCGGCCACGGATCCCCATGAATTTGGTAAGTCATTCCAACAGGTTCCGCTGTTCCATTTGGCAACCGCAAAATCTTCTGAATGGTTGGCACCATTGGGCTCTCCCGAACACCAGTTGTTGTATTGTCCAGCAATGTTACCCGCCGTAGGACCATTCTGTGTTTTCAATACAGTTCCTAATTCCGGCCCCGAATCGATCACCCAGGTTCCATCTGTAACCTGATCTGTGATAGAAATCCAGATGTTATTTCCTGAAATATTCGTGTTAATAAAGTCTTGTTCACTCTGCGAAGTGATTGTCACCAAATAGCCCGTTTTGCCTCTGAATGAATATGTCGCAGCACCCGACTTGGCATTGGCATAGGTTATAGCTGAACTGGTGATGTAGCGATAAAAGTGTTTATTGGTGGGATTGTACACATAAGCCGCATCGTATTGGGAAACCTCCAGATTGATTTTCAATGCGGTCTTGGTGGCTCCCATGGATATTGTCATGGCAGCCAATGCTGTATTAATCTGATCCCGATACCCGTAAAATACCACACTTGTGATGTTGGTCCAAGCAGTATAACCCGTATTCAAGGTCAATCCCGTCGTCGTAGGCATACTAAATGTGGCCGTACTTCGGTAATCCAAACTGATACTGACCAATAATTGATCCGTGTTATTGGCCCAGTTAATCACAAAATCACCTGCATCCACGTTGCTTGCATTGGCTTCGATGCTCAATGGGGCAGGAGCGGTGATGATTTGGCCAAATCCGGGGAGGGAGGCCAACAATAAGATAAGCCATAGGTACTTTTTCATCTTACTGCTTCCGACGGAGTTTGTTGACTTGTTTTTGAAGCTGCTTGATCTGCTGCTGTTGCTCCTTGATGGCTTCTACCAGTAGCGCAACGACCTTGTCATAATGCACGGCTTTATACGCATCGGCATTCTTTTCACTTTGCACCACTTCCGGGATTACTTGTTCGACTTCTTGGGCAATGAATCCCATGGAACGAGTTGATGGAAAGTTTCGATCTGGGAACAGCGTTTGATTCCAATCAAAGTTCACGCCACGCAATTGCATGACCTTGTCCAAAGCATTCGAAATAGGAGTGATGTTGGTTTTAAAGCGTCGGTCCGAAGAACCCGCTATGGAATTCGCAATGATGTCTCCTGATACCTGTAAGCGGACAGTGGGCGTTGAAGTACCCATCCCCACAAAGCCACTTTCTAAGATAACAATTCCATTCACTTCGTTCGAATTAAATAAGCGAAGACGTGCATTGGCAGCACTTGTACCATAATGGTCAATGATCCAATCATTCGTACCACCTGATAAAGATTTTTTGATAAGAATTTGTCCTCCTTCATTGGTTGTGGCAGTTGGATTTAATGCGATTTCCCCCGGAATTGTTCCTGTAGCATTTCCTACGGTTAACATGGAGGTAGCATTGGTTGTACCAATACCCACATAGCCCCCATTCGGATTTAAACCTAAAATATAATTGGTACCATAAGCGGCTTTACTACGTGTTTGAATCCAACCAAACGTCGAAGTACTACTCAAACCAAAGTCGATGACGTGGTTAGCAGATAGTCCTCCTAAGCGTAAGTTGCCATTGGCCGCCAATCCCGTACTCGCCGGATCGGCTGTGGCCGTTACCACTTCGAGTTTATTCACGGGTGCCGTCGTACCAATACCCGTTTGCGCGCGCATCGTTCCGGATAGGAGCGATGCGAACACATAAGCGATAAGATTGACTTTCCTTTTCATCGTAATACAAAAGCGGCTAAAAAACACTATTAGAATAATGCACGTAAGATGATCCAGTTTGAACCATCAGAAATTGCTTTTATCCAGTTGTTGGATGGCTCAATTCCGATGTATAAGCTAGTCGCTCCAGTTGTCGTACTGTCTGAAATTAAGTTACCTGCACTTGCATTGATTTGTACAGAAACTGATGCGATATTTTTAATAGTTATTTCTCTTCCAGCTCCAACTGTAACTGCGCTTGGTAATGTAATTATCTGAGAGGCTGTTGAACCTGAAAATACTAAAACATTCGCGTTATCTGTTGTTGCTATGGTATAAGTAGTTGATTTACTTAATACGCTACCACCTCCATTATTTGACCAAGTCGCTAAACCATTAGCATCCGAAGTTAAGACTTTTCCTAAACCCGGGGTTCCACCTGTAATGGTTAAGGTTCCCGTTAATTTAGTATCACCGGTAACTTGTAGCTTATGAGCTCCGCCATCTGTAGTTGTACCGATAAGTACATCTCCATTTAATGAAGTTAATGTAGTCGAACTATTTCCAATTACAGCCGTGTTGGAACCAAGTCCACGGGCTTGATAACCCAACACAATTTCATTGCTCGTTCCGCTAGCTGCTGGTCGAGCATCAGCACCGATAACAACGCCGCCTGTCATACTCGTGTTAGCCGTACCTGCGGTGATTAATTGACCCGCTTCATTTCCTAAGGCCACGTTGCTAGATCCACTTGTTAGACTCGCCAGCGCATTGGAACCTATACTTGTATTGTAGGTTCCTGTTGCTAAAGCAGTTAAACTATTATATCCCAAAGCAGAATTTCGTAAGGCATTGGTTGAAGTGGCGTTGTTTAAAGCTGTTAAAGAATTACTTCCCACAGCCGTATTGCCAGCGCCAGCTGTGTTGGCTGACATGGTATTGTAACCCAACGAGGTATTTTCTGCTCCAGTGGTTGTTGCAGCTAATGCACTTGTCCCTATTGCGACATTTTTATCTCCAGTTGTAGCAGCTGCTAAGGTAGTAGTCCCAATGGCAATGTTGTTGGTTAAAGAAGCAAGACCTTTTCCCATTTTTACACCATTGATGTAACTATCTTCACCTACGTACATTGTTTTTGCGACACCTAAACCGCCGGATACAATTACGCCACCCGTTGTCGTTGAAGTTGAATTTGTTGTATTGGCAAAGGTCTTCACACCTGCAAATGATTGAGCCGCATTACTGACAATACCGCCATTGGTGGCATCAGCGGGTGCTAGATTTAACACATTGGAAGTTATCGATGCGCCGTTGGCCGTAGAGGATGCTGAAATTGTTCCTACACTGGTGACAGCAGACGAAGTTGTCCATGCTGGAATTCCTGAACTTAATGTAAGGAATTGGCCATCCGTGCCTTTGGCCAAACGAGTTCCTGTTCCACTCGCACCACCATAAATGATATCGCCTGATGCCGACATAGGTGAAAGGGCATCAAATGCTGCCGCTTTTGTTGTTGCGCCCGTACCTCCATTGGCTAATGGTAAGGTTCCCGTCACACCCGTTGTCAACGGTAAACCTGTGGCATTTGTTAACACACCGGATGCCGGAGTTCCTAATACAGGAGCCGTGAAAGTCGGAGAGGTTAAGGTTTTGTTGGTCAAAGTCTCCGTTCCCGCCAAAGTCGCCAAAGTACCCGAAGTCGCTGGCAGGGTAATCGCAGTTCCCGTTCCAGCTACTGCTGGTGCAGCAATCGTTGCCGTTCCTGAGGTAGAACCGGCAAAAGCTACGGAAGTAGCGGATGCCACGCCGATTGTTGGCGTTACTAAAGTAGGAGAGGTAGCAAATACCAAATTTCCCGTTCCTGTTTCGTTGCTAATGACGCCAGCTAATTCCGCCGAAGTCGTTGCTGCTAATGCATTTAATTTATCAGTCGTATAGACTCCGTTGGTAACCGTCGCAGCATTACCCGAAATCGAACCTACGATGGTCGATGAGAATGTTTTCGCACCTGCAATTGTCTGTGCCGTTGTTAAGTCCACAAAGTTTTGTGTCGTCGATCCTGTACCCCCCGCAGACACTGGCAAGGTCCCCGAAGTGATCGCCGTTGTACTTGTCGTGTAAAGTGCACCGCCGCTCGTGTAAGACGTTAATCCAGTACCACCTGCACTCGTTGGCAAAGTGCCTGTCGTTAGGGCAGAAGTACTCGTCGCGTACATGGCACCCCCACTATTGAAAGATGTCATACCCGTTCCGCCTTGATCCGTACCCAATGTTCCTGTACTCGTCAATCGCTTGGATGCATCCGTGAATACACCTTTGGTAGCCGTTAAGGCTGATAGGGTCGTAGCACCTGTAATGGTTGCTGTACCTCCGATGGTGGTATTGCCTGTTACGGCTAATGTTGTTCCGATCGTTCCAGATCCACTGATGTTGAAATCAGTACTCGCTTGTTGGG
>JACCDG010768450.1_pt1 | contig 15793 bp, 19 predicted proteins | sample 7442471 | NCBI WGS metagenome assembly JACCDG01 (sample SAMN15323444, study PRJNA562643) | freshwater metagenome | isolation source: river surface water | place: USA:Blue River Watershed | collected 2017-08-17 | reverse complement strand
TGGCTTGGTATGGTTCATCGTGTCCACAATCGAGAGTCCAGCCGTCACACTTCCGCCTGGCGAGTTAATGTAGAGGAAGATATCCTTCTTTGGATCCTCCGACTCCAAGAACAAGAGCTGAGCCACCACCAAGTTGGCCATATGATCTTCAATTCCCCCTGTCACAAAGACAATCCGCTCCTTAAGGAGACGGGAGAAAATGTCGTACGCCCGCTCACCACCGTGGGTCTTTTCAATCACCATCGGCACCAATTGTGCCATTTCACCTATAATTTTATCCATATACAATTGCAATTTATCCAATATCACTGTCGTGATATAAGCATCCTAGCAAAAAACCATCATAAAAGAAAATAGCCAACACCTAACGGGTGCCGGCTATTTTACTATTAGTTTGCTGCCTCAAGCTTCTGCATCACCGCTTCGTTCTGCATCACACTCGCAATATAGACTCGGACCCGGTGTTCATCAGCATCTTTATACTGTTCCATAAGTTGCTTCACCTGGGCTTCAAGCTGTTCTGCGTCGGGGAGAACCTTCTCCACCTTAGCAATTTCATTTAAGACCAACTGGAGCTTGGCGCGCTTCTCGGCCATCGGTGTCCACTCGGTAACCAAATCCTCCTTCGACTTTTTGATGTGCTCCAGGTAATCCTCAAACTTGAGTCCAGCGCGCTTAATGTCTTCTTCCATCTGGGCAAACATCTGGCTCAATTCTGAATCAATCAAAATTTGCGGCAGCTCCATTGAACTGGCTTCAACGACTGCATCAGTGAGCTTGGCTCGGTGGGTCGCTGCTACGTCACGTGTCTTTTCAATCTGAATATGCTCACGAATCTTTGCCTTAAAGTCAGCTACACCAGCAAACTGGCCAGGCTGGCCGAGAGTTGCGACGTATTCGTCAGTGAGTTCAGGAAGTTCGATATTGGCGGGATCAAAAGCCTCTTCTTCAGCCTTTGCTGCCTCGCTCTCTGGCGTTGGTAGGGTAGCTGCATCGGTGTCATCTCCTGCCTCTGCCTTCGCTGCCGCCTTAGCCTGAAGTCGTTCGTAGGCAATCTTCTGACGTAGAATATCGGCAATTTGTTTGTCTACCTCCTCGTCGGTTACATCTCCTGAGGCTTTATCTTTATTGACGGTAGCAGCAAGACTCATGTAGTCAGGAAGCGTAATTGTAGGCAGCACCGCAACCGTGAGCGTGAATCCAAGCGGGTTACCCGGTGCGAGCTTTGTTATTTCTACCTTTGGATGCCCGATGACCGGCAATTCATGTGCCTCAACAATGTGTGGGTACATGTGTGCCAACGCCCGTTCTGCCATTTCGTTTAAAATCGCCATTTCACCAATGTGCTTTACCAAAATTGCTTCTGGTACGTGCCCTTCACGGAACCCGTCGAGCTTAATGTTCTTCCCGAGATAGGCCACCGCGCGGGCGCGCTCACCTTCTAGCTCTGTGTACGGAATTTCTCCGGTAATTTTCACCTGTGAACCGGCTTCTTTAGTAACCGAAAAAGCGGTTTTAAAGTCGATATCGTGGGCGTGATGTGTGTGTGCGTGTGTAGACATAGTACGCGCTAGTGTACGGATATATGGGTAAAAGTCAAAATATAATATAAAAAATAGAATAGTTGGAAGAAACATGTAAACACGCAAAAAGCGGCGGGCTAACGCCCGCCGCTTTTATACCCACTCGCTACTCAGCCGCCGCACCGAGCTCTGCATCTATTGTGCCGAGCTCCATATCGATGGCATCGAGGTTAGTTGCTTCAAGGTCAGCCTCAATCGCGTCAATTTCGTTTGAGGTACTAACGGTTTCAAGTGCCTGCACCTGCGCATCAGCCGTATTGCTTTCTGGTTCGTTATTCTCTTCAGCGGTTGGTCGAGTCGAACCATCATCTGTATTCATTGGTGCTGGACCAAGCGTTGACCCCCACAGGTAGAGGCCACCAAGGATGAGGACGAGCATTACTATGATAACGCCAAGGATGATAGGGAGTGTTGCCTGCTCACCACTACCTCCATGACTGACACGCATTGCTTCTTCAGGTAACTTAAGCTCATCAGGCGCAATAACTGGTTCTGGGGTGGGATTTGTGTTTGGTTGCATACAATATATATGGATTACCGACTATTCATTACCGACTTCAGCTGCTTCGGGAGTGCCAGCTTCATCTTGGCGAACCGCACTACTGCCTCCGGCCTGAAGACCAGCCTCACCTGCTGCCTGCTTCAATGCAGCAACCGATGCTCGAAGTGCTTCACGCGCGCTCTGAAGATCGCTCTTCACCACGACAAACGTGTCACGTCCGGTCTGCCACATTTGCGCCGGAGACTCAGAACCAGTCACGTCGGCCATAATTGCGTCAATGTCAGAAATCGTACCAGCTGCTCGCTCCAATGATTCAGTAGCTTTGTTGAGCTCTGCTTCAGCTTCAGTTACATCGACACCAGCGGCCTCTAACTGGTCAATCCGGACTTCCAGTCGGCCAGCAATCTGATTAAGTCGAGCAATCGCCGCATCCATTCGATTGGAGATATTGGCCGCTAAATTAGTGATTCGCTGCTGCAGGCGTTCGGTCAAGGCGACGCGACGCGCTTCGCGTATTTCTTGTCGTGCTTCTGAACTCGAAGCGACACTTGCCTGGCGATCATCTCGAAGCTCTGCGCGTTCTGCCCGATTGGCCTCAGTCTCGGCCTGGAGCGCCTCAAACCGCTCTTGCGGGCTTAGCTCTTGCGCGTTTGCGACCATGGCCACGCACGCAAAAATAAACAATACAAATAAACTAATAGTTCCAAACGAAGCTTTAATACTCGGCATACAAAAAAATAATGCTAACAAATTGGTTCCCACCAATCTCTATACAGTATAACCCGCCTGAAGCGTGGCTTCAGGCGGGTTATAAACGCGAGTGGATAACAATTACTCCTTAGAGCTTCAAGGCTGGCAAGATTTGCTTCTTACGTGACAGTATCCCTGGCAGCACCTCAGTTTCACCGGTAACTGTCACCCCAAAGGAAGCGGCAACAATCTGCTTTGTGAGGTCGCTATAGGTCAAAACTGTCGCTTCTTCTTTCAAAATATCGACAATGAAAAACAGAACATCATCAACATCATGCTCTTCTGCCACCAATGTCTCGATTGCAGCCACAATACCTGCGTGACGCGCCAGTACCATTTCAGGATTGGTTGTCTCAATCACCGAAACACGGATATTCTTCTCCCCTACCGCAAACTTCTTACTATCGAGCGTGACGAGGCCAGTATCAGTAAAGGAAGAAATATCAGACTTAGCGGCGAAGAGCTGGGCCGCAACGTCAGGAATACTGACACCAAGCGCGAGCGCGAGCTGTTCGGCAACATCTTTGTCGTGCGGCGTGGTAGTTGGTGAGCGAAACTCAAGCGTATCAGAGAGAATGCACGAGAGCATTACGCCAGCAATTTCCTTAGGCAATTCAGAAGCTTTGATACCCATCACGTCGAACATCACTGTGGCCGTACAGGCGAGTGGACGCATAGTAATCTCAATCGGAACGTCTGTTTGGAGGCCGCCAACGAGCTTATGGTGATCGATAACTGCAGTAATCCTTGCCTCAGAGATACTTGGTGGTAGCTCCTGCGGGTTATTAGTATCAACGATTACTACCGCATCTCCTGGAGCAAGTTCAGAAAGGAGTTCCGGAGTTGAGAGCCCAAAATGGTTCAACACAAACTTAGTTTCTGAGTTAAGTTCACCAAGCACGTACGGGGTGGCCTCCGTAGCGGTGTGTGTATTTAGGTACCAGGCCCAAATAATGGCTGAACCAGTAGCGTCGGTATCCGGTGAAATATGTCCAAAAACTTTAACCATAATTAAATACTAGATGTGTAACGTAGCGTATCGTAGCGTATTTTTTGGGTGACGGGAAGCCAATATATGTGCCGGGCGGCAGGCAAAGCCTGCCGCCCGGCACCGATATCGACTTTTAGCCATCTTTTTGGTATGTTTGTCAAAGCAGCTTGACTGATTTCTGTCTGTCCGATTATCTATTTTTAAATATTGTGAACTATGCCAATCCTGACCATTCTGGCGGCCACGGCGGTAGGGCTCCTCATTGGCGTTGGAGCGGGCTACCAACTCCGCTACCTCCACGCCCTCTCAAAGAAGACCTCGCTTGAACTAACCCTCAAAGAACGTCAACTCGACGCCGAAGAAAAGGCGATGAAGACCCTAGAACGTGCCGAAGCTAAAGCAAAAGATATTGAAGATACCGCTAAAGCCGAGCGCAAGGAACTTGAAGATAAGCTTAAAACAAAAGAAGCCCGCCTAGAGAAGAAAGAAGAAGTGCTCGATGAGCGACAAATTGCGGTTGAATCAGAAAAGGAAGCTGTTCGCGCCAAAATTGAAGAAGTCAAAGCCATCAAATCACGCCTCGATGAGCGAAAAGACGAGTTTGACTTAGAACTCGCTCGCATTGCTGGCCTCAGTAAAGAAGCAGCGTATCACGAACTCCTCGAAAAGGTCCAAGCTGAACAAGCAAGTGACTTGCAAGTACGTCTCCAGAAACTCTCCCTCCAAAATGACGAGGCGTTTGCGGTGCGTGCGCAAAATATCCTGCTTACCGCAATTCATCGCATCGGCAACAACATGCCGACGCACTTCATGACTGCCAACGTGGAGCTCCCAAGCGAAGAGATTAAAGGGAAGATTATTGGTAAGGAAGGTCGCAACGTCCGCGCCTTCGAGCGCATCACTGGTGTCGATGTTCTCGTAGATGAAACACCTGGTTACGTTACTCTCTCCTCGTTTGACCCAATCCGTCGCGAGATTGCCCGTGTTGCACTTGAGACACTCATGAAAGACGGCCGCATCCAGCCAGCCCGTATTGAGGAAGTAGTGGACCTTTCCCGTAAAGAAGTAGCTGCAACGGTTCGCAAGATGGGTGAAAAGGCTTGCTTTGATGTTGGTGTCACTAACCTCCACCCAGACCTCGTCGCTATCTTAGGCCGTCTGTTCTTCCGCACCAGCTACGGCCAGAACGTCCTTGCGCACTCGGTTGAGGTGGCGCACTTAGCGGGCATTATTGCTGAAGAAGTTGGGGCCGACGTCGCCATTGCGAAAGCCGGTGCACTCTTGCACGATATCGGTAAAACCGTGAGCCACGAAGTACAGGGGACCCACGTCGAAATTGGTATCCGTATTTTGGAAAAATATGACGTTGACCAGAAAGTTATTCTCGCCATGCGTGCGCACCACGAGGAATACCCGTACGAAACTCCTGAATCAGTGATTGTACAGGTAGCCGATGCACTCTCAGGCGCTCGCCCTGGAGCCCGACGCGATTCGATTGAAAACTACATCAAGCGCCTTACCGAGCTTGAAGCCATCGCTACCGATATTGCCGGCGTACAGCGCGCCTTCGCTATCTCAGCCGGTCGCGAGATCCGAGTTATGGTCAACCCCGATGAGCTTTCTGACCTCCAAGCCAATCAACTCGCCCGCACCATTGCTATGAATATTGAAGCCCAGCTTCGCTACCCCGGCGAAATCAAGGTGCATGTGATTCGTGAAATGCGGGTTATCAGTTACGCCCGCTAGTTTCCCACGTAACGTATTAAAAAAGACCGTCAATCAAGTGATTGACGGTCTTGTTGTAGTGGTTAAGAACTCAGACTGCTGCCACCAAGTGCGGCGCTGTTTGCCGCAACTGCTGTAGCTTAGAAGCAAATGTAAGCTTCGTGTAAAGCCACAAGGAGAGTGGCACACAAGACAGAATCATTGCCGGCAGATACGTCGCCGGCAGGAACAATGATTCATACAAACGATTCTCCATAAACCCCAGTTCGACCGCGCACACAACACCGAGAATGGTAACGATCGCACACATGAAACCGATGAGGATGCTCAGAAAAAACGAGTCGAAGAATGAAAGTGGCTTCGATTGCCGAAGCGAAATAATTTGCTTGATTTCCTCAAGCGAAATCAAGTTCACATCACTTTCACCCCACCGGGCCAAGGTATAGATTTCACGTCTCCCGTCGGGGTGCTCAATATGCCCAAACAGTACTGGATCAAGTACCACGATGGGTTGCTTTTCAGGCGTGCGAATCTCAAGGCGCGAAAAGATACCCTTCACCTGTTCCATCAATTGACGAACATGTGCTGGTACACCTTCGTGATAGCGATACTCACGAAGATCTTGAACTCTCTCCTCGCCAAGCCAAAATCCCCACCGGTGATCAACTTCATTTTCAGTGGTGGCGTATGCCGTCGGCAGCCAGGCCACCCAGGCCGCCCGGTCTTCAACCGACAATGGGGTAAGTCCCCGGGCTTCACACCACGCTTTGGCGTTTTGAATTCGAGACTTAGCCCGGTCTTGTGCCGCCAACAGCGGCATACTCAACGCCTCAGCCTGCAGCGCTCGTGCTTCAGCCTGCGCTTCAGCCTGCGTACGACGCTGCGTCAAACGCTCTTCCACATCGGGAGTGATTGTCTGACCATAGATCTCAACGTGTTCAGTCATCAGATAGGTCCTTCTCTTGGGGTTTCAAAGTGCCGTTTAGTTCTGAAAGAACTGTACTACAATAAACACAAAAGTCAATAATGACGTGCTACCTAAAGCCCTCGGCAGCTACCTCTTGTTTTGACTACGAAATCCTTGTACATTCTGTATACGACAGTGTATAAAAAGGTAAATTGTTCTGGAAGAGGAGTTTGGTTGTGCCCAACGTTTCAACGAAACTAACGCAACCACTACGTATTATCAGCCTCCGTATCTGCAAACGGTGTGGCGGGAGCGGGCAACTGTTGCGCCCTACCAATGGAAAGCTACTCACCTTCTGTCGTTGCACTAATTGCCGCGGCCGCGGGGTACGATGGAGGTATTCCGAAAATCAAAGCAGCGAAACCTGAACGGTTTCGCTGCTTTTTCAATTGCTCCGGTGCACTACGCACTAAACTTCCGCGCTACGACAAACACGGTGTAGTTAAACTTTAAGTCTTGAACTGACTCTTCAAGTATCTCGAGCCCGTAGAGTTCGGCAGCACGACGTGAGGCAATGATAGCAGTCGTGTCAGGCAACACTCCTGAAGCTAGGTCTGCGGCGGCTTTAGCGGTATCTGCGTAGGGTAAAATATCGGCTTCTCCCCAGGTACGTTTGATGTACATACGGCACTGTTTCAGCGCCTGATCATGCGAAGAGATGGTGGTTATATGTGACGCTGTAACACCAGGCTTTACAATAAGCATGTGGTGCACATCAAGTTCAAACATTCGCTCAATCAAAAATCGATGTGCCGCCATAGCGTGCACCGCCTCAAGCACAATCCCTCCGTTACTGTTCTCAATCGGGAAAATACCGCACTCTATAGCGTTATTTTCAAGGGCAGACAAAACATTTTCAGCTGAAACAAGGGGGACAATTTCCCCGTCAATAATTTTCTGCTCTGCTATATATCGCTCACCAGCCTGCTCAGAGAAGCTGCCGCGTGCCCCCATAACACCAATTTTCATGGTCGCCATGATACCACATGCACGAAGCCTCAATTTCTGTGATTGCAGCACAACACACATTTTTCATCACACAAGTCATTGCAGTCGCAGAACCTTGCTATATAATTGTTTTTAGCCATTTTTTACGGCACTGTGTCAGGGGTAACCCGAGCACAACAGTTTATACACCCTAAGTGTAACCAGTGAATATATGAATAAGGCAGACCTCATCAACAAAGTGTCAGAAGAACTTGGTACTACCAAGGCCGACGCTGAACGCGCAGTTGAGATTATCATCTCTAGTATTGAAACGACCTTGAAGTCAGGTCAGGAGGTTTCTATCGCTGGACTTGGTATCTTCTCAGCAAAGGTTCGCAACGCTCGCACCGCACGTAACCCACGTACTGGTGAAGCGATTGAAGTACCAGCTATGCGTGTACCAAAGTTCCGCCCAGCAAAGGCACTGAAGGACGCCGTGAAGTAATCGACCCAACCAACACAAAAGCCCGCACCTCAGTGCGGGCTTTTGTTATGCACAGCTCTATCCCCATTTCACTTTGAAACGTGCGTGATATACTAATGGAGTAGCGGAGGTATACGCTATGTGGAAATACGAGAGTATCTCTACACAATTTCCCATCACACACAAAAACAGAAGCCCCCTCAGCCGGGGGTTTTTGTTTTGGGTTAATATTTAGTATCAAAAAATGCCGGTAATTACTTACCGACATGTGAGTACATGGAAATTTTTTATGCAACAGACACAGCTACAGCATAAACGCTTCCATCTGCATCCTTGAAGAAAACTGGTTCAACCGATTTCTCACAGAGAAACGGTCCGTCGTTTGCAGCGTGCTCCTCAAACATCAAGTACCCTTGGTACATCATGGTTGGAATCTCACACTGACAATCTGGGCACCAGGCAGTTTTGGGAGTGGTCATGCGACACCTTTCAAGGTTCTGTTCAAACGCAGGATACACACAATACATATGCATGGCAAGCTAGTATCTTCATAACTCGTGACAAATCAAGATTATTTGCTAGTCTACGACTAGATGGACCCAAAAGAGGAGCAAACAAATGGATACGCTTGAAATCAATACGCGCGGGGTGAACTGGCCCGTTACACCAAGTGCGAAAGCCGCTATGCGTACCGAGATTCGTCGGTTAGCCACAGAAGGCTACCGTTACTTTTCCACGATGACCCATCGGTGCCTCAACGGCATTGAGAGCCCGAGTCCTGATCCAGCGCCACCGCCGGGTTGGGAGGCATTCGGGTTCTTTTCCGACTGCGAACCTGAATGTATCAACGACGAGCGTTCGGTATTCCCGGATATTCGTTTGTTTGCGCGGAAGGATTCGCCGGAGTGAGAGTTTGACCACCATGACCTTTGGCTTTGGTGGTTTTTTGATTCCTAGATAGAATTTATCTACCAGGCAGTTTACCCAAAAGTGCAACGTGAGGAATGTATCCTGTAATGCCATAATATGAAATTAAAACTAGAATAAATTCCTTCCAACCTGCGCTATCGATAAAAGTAGCGATATCTGTAAAATCTATCTTGTAAAAAATTAAAATATACAAAGCTGCCCAGCCAATCAACGCGCCGAGCCCGTTGAAAATGTACTGATTTATCTTATACCATTCACCGCAAGACTCATTTATGCCATGTATTTTAAAAGCATAAAATCCAAATACACCCGAAGCCACCAATCCTGTGACTATAAAAAGGAATTTTTCTAACGGTAAACCGGAGTGGATTTTACTAACTAGAATCAGGGCAACTACGCACGGGAAAACGTATAAAATGTATGATGGTGGTTCCATAGCAAAAGATTACTCCAGTTAAGCTTTTTGTCTATACTAAAAGAATTTCTCTTTTACCGGTAACGCAAGTAACATAATGCTTCCAAGGGATAAGGGAATCGGTCACCAGTTACTAACGTTTTTCGTCGCAAGCTCCTTAAAACGTAAGTGCTGTCGACCCCGACTCGCCGGCCCAAAGGGGGCCCCGGCTACGTCTTTCGATTCCCTTATCCCGCTACCAACAGCAACGGCCGCAACACTTGCGTGTTGCGGCCGGCTGATTGGTGCGGGATAAGGGAATCGAACCCTTGTATTCTGCTTGGAAGGCAGACATTTTACCACTAAACTAATCCCGCGGTCGAACGATTCTACCACACCCGGCTTAAAATTCCACTCCTCTGGTATACTGCTACTACTATGTCGTTTATGACTACTGTTCTCACTACCATACTCGGAGGCTACCTTGCGTTTACCGGAAGTGTAGCCGATATGATTACCGAGCTCCTGCCATCTGCTCGACTGACACCGGGAGTCATGAGCACAACAGAACAGGGCGACACGCTCACGAAACTTGAAAGCGCCTACACCGATGTTCCGCGAATTTGGCACACCTATGGCACGGAGCAAACTGCTGCAGCGATTAATGCACTCAATACGAATAGCTACGCCGAAAATCCCCTTGATGCGCTTGTGAATATTTTCTGCATCTACGAGCGCGGCGAAGAAACGCGCGTTACGACCGGTAGTGGCTTTTTTATTGATAGCGACGGCGTCATCCTGACCAATGCGCACGTAGCCCAATACCTGCTCCTTGAAGAGCTTGGTGGCAAAACTAATTGCATCATTCGTACCGGCAATCCAGCCGAACCAACCTTTGAAGTTGCACTCCTTTACATCTCACCCGCCTGGATCCTCAAGAATGCCGCAAGCATCACTGCTGACACGCCACGCGGCACGGGTGAGCGCGATTACGCATTACTCTATGTCACGGAAGGCATCGGCAACAAGCCACTCCCAAAGAATTTCGTCAGTCTTCCCCTCTACACCGGGCAGATTTCTGGTCGCGTAACAGGTCTCCCGATTAACGTGCTTGGCTACCCAGCGGAAACAGTATTTGCAGCGGGGGATGGCTTAGCACCACTCATTCCAAAGCTCGCCCCAAGCACCGTGACTGAACTCATGACCTTCGGCAACAACCAAGCTGACATAATGGCGATTGGCGGTTCAGCGGTTGGTGAACAAGGTGCTTCTGGTGGCCCTATCCTCGCTGTCGATAACACTGCCATTGGCATCATCTCTACCCGCGGTGATGACGCGCGAGATGGCGAAGGCAGCCTTCGTGCCCTCACCCTTTCGTACGTTGCACGCACCTATGAAGAGGAAACCACTCAACCACTCGCAACGGGCATATCAGGTGACCTCCCGGCCAAAGCTGCTATTTTCAAAAAGAACATGACGCCGGTCTTGCTCGCACTCTTAAAGCAAGAGCTTGTCCGTTGACGAAGTAACGATTTCTGTATACCATGCAAAAACTTGCTACCAGCATGAATGTCTCATACTGGCTCGAGTGAGTAGTTCTTAACGAGAGGGACAGAAGACAATGAAAGCAAATGGTGCAATGAAAGCCGACACCATCAAGCGGGAAACCCGCAAAGGCCCCAATTTCTATGGCGACGGCACCGAGTACTTCGGAACACCTGTCTGGGGCGGAAAATCTCGGCGCATTCGGCCATCTGAAAGTCACGCGCATTTCACCAACATCATCGCCCGTGTGCAGCCGACCATTCCTCAGTCCGAGGCGTAACGTGCACAAAGCCCCAGCAACCTAGGTTGCTGGGGCCTTTTTTAATATTGATATACCTATTCTGCAGCTGGAGTCAGAGGAAGCGCCTCTGGTGTTGCAGCAGCTCCAAGCGTCGCAATCATTGAGGTGAGGTCTCCGACCAAAGTAAGTGCCGCAGAGACACTTCCTTCAGCAGCCGCTACGTTTTCTTGCGCGAGCGCTGCTTCAGCTTCTGCTTGAAGGCGCACAACGTCAGCGACACCAAGATTAAGTTTCTCAGAACCTGCGCCGGTAAACGCTGTCTCACCATGGACGACCGTGAAGGCTTTAATGGTTTCAAGATCAATCAAAAGTTGTGATTGATGTTCCTCGGGAGTGAGGGTAATGGGGACGAGCTCTTCTACCGAAACTGCCTGACGAACGTCGATATCGGTCATAAACGAAATGAGTTTACGTAAGTCAACCATAACGCCACGAAGTACCTCAACCGCTTCAGCCTCAGAGAGCACAACGGGCTCAGTCGATTCTACCACTGGTTCCGCTACTGCGACTGGCGCTGCCTCCGTTGAGGTTGATCCCTCAACCAGAACCGCTGCCTCGTCAGCCTCCGTAGCAACTACCTCGTCTGAAGCAGCTGTCATGATTGCTGTCTCTGGTGCAGCCACTGTCTCTTCTACAGGGACCGATTCAGTTGCCTGAACTTCCTGCGAACTAACAGCGATAGCGACTTTTCGACTAATGTCTTCAAGACGACGCTCAATGTCGGCTACTTCTTCAGGAGATGCCTGATTCTTTACACTCGTGAAAAGCTCAAAAGCGGCAGTGGTCTCCACTTCCACACGAGCCATGAGCTTTGGATACGACGGCGTAGTTGCGGCCTGTGAAGCCTCAGCTTCACTCGTTTCTGCAGCAACAACTGACGCGAGCACTGAACCTTCGGTCGTAGCATCGCCGGTCACACCCTGTCGTGCTTCATCAGCTCGCTTCATAGCTATCGCTTTATCGAGTACCTCAGATTGCACGGTCAACGCTGTTGCAAACGCAATCTCGGCAATCGCAGCATCATCCTTATCAGTCTCACGTAATGCTGCAATTTGTGCTTTCGCACTATCAGAGTGCTCCTTCACCGCTGAAGCCACTACTGCTTCGAGCTCATTCGTCAAACGACCTTCACTCGCCAAAAGACGTGCTTCGGAAATGCGACGTTCTAAGCGCTCGGTCTCCCACTCAATTTTCTCATATGGATTAACCGTAAGGCCACTCCGTACTTCTTCATTAAAACGAACCTTCACCGGGTAGAGCACATCGCCTGGCGTGGTGTACTCAGCCATGACCGGCACCGCCACAACCATCATTACGGTAAACGCCGCTGCAGCACCACGTACGTAGAACCAATTAACCGGAATAGCGATAAATGGTTGTGAAGTGAGTGGTGTACGCACCATTCCCTTCTTCTCAGTCGTACGCATCGCTACCGGTAACGGATGGTACTCCATGTACGCCATTAAGCGATCACGAACATCAGCCCGTTCACTCGTAGTGAGACGGATACTGTCTGCTTGTTTTTTAAGTTGTTCGCTAAAGCGTTTCATGGTTTATGTGTGTTTCTTGGTGCGTGCCTTTTCAATAGCGGCTTCTTTACCTTCAATCGTTTGCCGGAGGAGTTTCAAGCCACGATGGAGTCGTACCGAGACAACGTTCTCGGATTCTTCGATTAGGTTGGCAATCTCTTTGGGCCCTAGCCCGTCGACAAAGCGCAAGACTAGGACTTCCCGATAAACGTCCGGCAGGCCCCGAAGCACCTCAAAAGCTTGCTTACCGTCGATGGTGGCCGCGAGCGATTCCACCGTGCTTTCGGAAAGTTCAGCGAATGCCCCTTCGTCTATACCTTCTCCTTCTAAGATAGCGTCCAGTGATGATTCTTTGATCTTTCGGTATTCGTCAATAATAAGATTATTGAGCACTTTGTATAAAAATGGTCGAAAGTTTTCAATCTCGTATCCCTGGCGGATGTACGTCCATACCTTTGTAAAGGTATCGTGGACAATGTCTACAGCTCGCTCCCGATCGCTGATGCGCAAAAACGCATGCCGAAAGAGGGCATCACCGTACTCATCGAAGGCTGTCAAAAAACGGGCTTCGTGGCTCTCAGTATTTGGCTGTGTCGTAGGTCGCTCCGCCATGTAAGAACCATTATACTTAAAGACGGACGAAAGAGCAGTTTCTTTCACGGGGGTAACCTCTGTAAAGAAGAGCGGGCCACCAAGGTGGCCCGCTCATGCAACTCCTCCTTCCCTACCCCAAACCCTTTATATACGCCACCAATTCAGGAAATTCCGGTATCAAAAAGTGGTTTTTATCCGAAAACGTGATCAATTCCGCGTCTGGCAATGCTTCCTTATATTTCTGTGCATGTGTGTACGGCACTACAAAATCGTCAGTTGAGTGAAAAAAGACTATTTTCGGTGTAATTTTGAGCAATTTTGGCAAAGCTAATACATCAAATCGAAAATCTCCCCCATCTTCTCCACCAAAGTCATCTGGCTCAAACGGAGCCGCAGCGAAGACTAAAGCTGCAATCTTAACCGGAAAACTGTTTTCGGTGAAATACTTTGCAAGAAAATATCCCCCTTGGGAATGACCGATAAGGACCACTCCATCGTGTAAAAACTGGATGTACTTCTCAAACCAGATTTTCCATTCCAAATACTTAGCATTATCTGCGTTGGGCATTCGTGGTGAAAAAACTTCGTATTCATCACCCAATGACTCGGCAAGACCCTGATGCCAACGCTTTTCTTTAACTTCAAAAGGATCAATTGACTCTTCTTTGAGGCAGGCAATAAACGTATCGTAATCACTGTACGAGCTACCGCCATGAATAAAAATTACCTGTTTGTTCATACTAGAGCCAGTCATTCTTCTTAAACAAGTACAAAGCCGTCGCAATCAAGAGCCCAATAATCAAGCAAATGACCGCCAGTGCGTATGGCCACTCAGCCATCGGCAGCGGTACATTCATCCCAAAGAGTGACGAAACCACATTCGGAATCGTCAGAAGAATCGTCACAATTGTCAGGGTTTTAATCGTCGTGTTAAGGGTACTCGTCATAATCGCTTCTGATGCCGAACGCACGTTTTGAATCGTCTTCAAGACCGACCGAGCTGAATCAATGAGCTGCCCACTCCCGATAAGCAAGTCTTCCATTAAGGCAACATCTTCAGCGTACAACTGAATGTAGTTCCCTTTCGTGACTTGGCTGAGCCACATATTGGTGGGCATAAGTGCCGTAATCATGTTGTTAAGCGCATGCTCATGGTTGACGAGACGCTGAATCTCACGAGCACCAATGCGGCGCAATTTAGTACGGTCGCGGTGCACTGCACGACGAAGCATCACGAGCTCAGCTTCGTATGATTTCATCACCGATCCAATTAACTGAATGAGAAGCTTCGTCTTCTGCGTAGTGTTACAGTTAATTTTACCGCTAAAGAAAGCCTCAAATTGCGGAATCTCTCGGGGAGCAACCGTAATCAGCGCCGTTTCACCCATAATAAAAAGAATCGGTGCCGTATCACTATCTTCATCTTTTTCATCATACGGATACCGCGTAAAAAAGTACGTGGCGCTACCCGACTGCTCCATGCGCGGCACCTCAAAAAAGTCTTGTGAGTCTTCAAGAATCGCAGCATCGAGGCCGTACATTGAAACCAACGAAGCTAATTCACTTTTATTTGGTGCTACCACGTGCGTCCAAACACCCACCCGCGGCTCACTTACTTGCTTCAGCTCGGAATCCTTGAGGGTTTTAAAGTAGTGGGTAATCATACGCTTTTAAAATAAACTTCTAATGCCCGTCGATACTCAGGAAACAGTCGCAGCACCTGCCATTCTTCCTTTCCCACCCATCGAACTTCAGCTACTTCCTCCGGCGGCAGCACAAACGCCGCCTCAGGGTTAATCATAGTTGCCTCGTACGCAATCATAAGCGCATTTACAGCTTCGTTCCCCTGCAAAAACTGCTCAAGGTGTACAACATTACCAATTCGAAAATCGGTACCGAGCTCTTCTTTAAGCTCACGCGCCAAACCAACCTTAGGATCTTCGCCCTCATTTAGTCTTCCGCCTGGTAGTTCCCAAATTTCTTCAGTTTCGCGACTATCACGCAGCAAAAGCACTTTATCGTTATGCACAATAATCCCCTTCTGCGCCACTTTACCGTTGAAGTGGACCTCAGGTTGCATTTTCATCACCATAGTATAGCAGAAACTTGATGGTATTTTATTAGATATATGGTATGATGACGCGCGAAAAGATGGTCGTAAGCAAGCTTGCACCCTCTCTTCGTTCGGTCATGCATTAGCACAAGCTCCGCTTGTCGTAACTAATTGTGTGGCACAAAATAAAAGTAAACTTTGATTTTGTGCCACACAATTAGTTCCATACGCTAATGCACGACATTCACTTCATCGGGGTGTAGCATAGTGGTAGTGTATCCGGTTTGGGACCGGATGGTCAGGGTTCGATTCCCTGCTCCCCGACAAATACAATAAAACCGCCATTAGGCGGTTTTATTGTATTTGTCGGGGAGAGCAAGCAAACTGCTTTGCTTGCGGCAGGGAATCGAAAACCGCAGCGATGCCGAAGGCGAGCGAGGTGAGGTTACAAGTACTTACTATAATTTTTGCGTAGCACAAATTATAGTTAGTAACTTGTAACCGATTCCTTGCCCCCC
>JACCDG010463877.1_pt1 | contig 15797 bp, 13 predicted proteins | sample 7442471 | NCBI WGS metagenome assembly JACCDG01 (sample SAMN15323444, study PRJNA562643) | freshwater metagenome | isolation source: river surface water | place: USA:Blue River Watershed | collected 2017-08-17 | reverse complement strand
GTACCTTTTTGTCTACACAAGTGAGCAAACACAGTCAGGTGCTGGGCATATTAGCATGGCTTTTGGACCAGACAGCTTACACCTCACCTATTACACCAAATACCGCAAGGCAGATGGTGGAGGTGTTAAAGTCGTTAACATAAATTTCGATCAAGCTTTTCAATACGACAAGAATATCTTAAAGCATCAAGCCAAAACACCGAGTTTGGTATTGAAAATCGCCTCTAGTGCTCCGTCTCTTGAAAAACTCGAAGCACTTTCAGATCACTGGAACATTGAAAAACCCTGGAGTCTTTTTATCAATAATTGTTCTGATGCCGTCAAAAAAACACTCAGGGCTTCCAAATTGAACCCAGGTTTGGCTTTTATGATCAGCACACCCAATGAACTCATTGAAGACTTGTATGCGCATCACCTAACAGCTTTTCAAACACAACAAATGCAAGTGGTATACGGCAATCTGGATGCCTATTTGTTTGCAGAACCTAATGCCGTGCCGCAAACCTTATTTGGCAAGCGCAAAAACAAAATACCTCAAAAGGAAGCCATCCTCATCCTAACTGGCTTCGGTTCAAAGTACCACAGTTTAAAGAAGTTAAAACAGTATTTTTCAGACAAAGGCTATGATGTCTATGTGCCTAATTACATCTCAAGGACTTCCCTCGAAAAAACGGTCAAAAATCTAGATAAGTTCTGGAGACAACGTAACATGGCCGCTTACGAAAAGGTACATGTTTTTGCCTACATAGTGGGTTCATGGAGTGTGAATGCATGGTTGCAAACAGCCGCGCATCCCAATATCAAAAGCATTGTTTATGACCGCAGCGCACCTCAAGAACGAGCTCCTTATATCCTGATCAATGATTTGAAAATTCCAAATTATTTTGTTTTTGGCCCGATCATGCGTGACCTCCATGAAACACCCTACCCCAGTTTATTAGATACAAATATTCAAAAAGGTTTACTGCTCGAAACCTATGCCACTGCAATTGTCAGAAAGCACAAAGCAACCGCTGACCAACTGGGCCCTTATTGCTGGGAGCCAACTTGTTTTAAACAAGCATTTCAAGACTACAAATATGTCCCTTTGAATCATGATCAAATGTATACGCATCCGGAAGTATTTGGCCAAGCACTTTTGAATTTTTTCAAATCGGGAAATTTCGGAACCTCGCTCGATAGCTACCAACCTGTTGAAAACCCTTTCATTAAACACAAACCATGATTTCTGTTTATCAGCTCAAGCCTAAATTCCAACAGCTGTTGCAACCTGTATTACTACAGCTTAAAAAATTGGGGTTTACACCAAATGGGTTAACGCTTTTAGCCCTCATTCTATCGATTGCTACCGGGTTATTTTGTTATTACGGCTCCAATCAGATTGCCCTACTTTTGCTTCCGCTCTTTTTACTTTTCAGAATGGCGCTCAATGCGCTAGATGGCATGATGGCAAGGCAGTTCAATCTACAGAGTAAAAAAGGAGCCGTTTTGAATGAAATTGGGGATGTTTTGTCAGATTTGGCATTGTACTACCCACTTGTTAAACTTTTTGAAATCAAGGACCACGAATGGATTTGGTGCTTCTTGTTACTCAGTGTTATTAATGAATTTGCTGGCTTACTGGGGCAGGCGCTTAGTGGTGAACGACGTTATGATGGCCCTATGGGTAAATCGGACCGCGCGCTAGTAATTGGGCTGCTCTGCCTGCTAAGTTGGTTTGGTTTGTCACTACAAAATTATTTTTCTTGGATTTTCCTGAGCATATTTCTACTGCTGCTTATTAGTACCTACAAACGTTTAAAAAATGCTTAGCTTTCCCATGAATGAAATTCAAAAAATGCTCGCAGTTATCGGGGGCGTATTGGTTTTTGCAACCTTACTTTTTTGGATCTGGAAAAAAATCAAACCAGGGCCGCAGGTCGATGAACTCATGACCCGCACCAAATCATGGTGGGTCATGGCCAGTATTTTCACAACTGCCGCTTTGGTGCACCCGCTCATTTCCTTTGCCGCTTTTGGATTTTTATCTTTTGTGGCACTTAGGGAACTCTCCAGCATTAGTAAAAACGCCCGTTCAGAAGACCGCAGTGTCATTTTTTGGGCGTATTTAGCCATCCCAATTCAATACTACCTCGCTTACATGGGTTGGTTCGCCGGGTTTCTGATCTTCATACCGGTTGTGATGTTTACCTGGATTCCATTCCTTTTGGTCTTAAAAGGACACACCCAGGATATTGCCCGTTCTATGAGCGTCATTCCGACACATCTGATGCTGACCGTTTTTTCGATTAGTCATTTAGCCTTTTTGCTTTCTTTACCTGAACTCAAAGGTTTTGAGGTAGGCGGCCGCGGCTTGCTCCTTTATGTTGTTTTTCTGACTGAAATGAACGACGTTTTTCAATTCACCTGGGGGAAACTTACTGGTAGACACAAGATCATTGAAAAAGTAAGCCCCAATAAAACCTGGGAGGGCTTCATTGGCGGTTTATTGAGCACGATGACTGCAGCCTATTTCTTGCGTTTTCTGACGCCATTTTCGACAGAGCTGGCTTTAATGGCTGGCTTTCTAATTGCCTGTTCAGGTTTTGTAGGAGACATCATTGTCTCGGCAATTAAAAGAGATTTCGGACTCAAAGATACAGGCACAGTTATCAAAGGCCACGGTGGCATTCTTGACCGCATCGATTCTTTAGTCATCAGCTCACCCTTCTTCTTCTATTTCGTTTACCTGCAATACTACGCCTAATGCAGCGCCTCTTGCTGATTTTAATTTACAAAGGCCTCATGCCCCTATTACTGAGACTCGTGGGGGTTAAAACCTTGCGTAAAACTAATTTCAAAGAAGTCAAACAGTTTATTATTGTTGCAAACCACAACAGTCATGTGGACACCATGGTGCTCCTCTCGAGTTTACCTATTAGTCACCTTATGCGCACGCACCCTGTGGCTACAGCTACTTATTTTGGCAAGAAAAAATGGCTTGAACTGTTATCCAATTTGTTTGTAAATACCGTACTCATTCAGCGCCGCGAAGAAAAAACACCTGAAACCGATCAAGGAAAAGCGCTTGAGCGCCTCATGAAAAAACTCGAACAAGGACACTCCTTAATATTCTTTCCAGAAGGCTCCAGAGGCGAACCAGAACAAATGCAAGCATTTAGAAAGGGAATTGGCGTACTCTTGCAAAAATTCCCGCACATTCCATTCATCCCAGTTTATCTTAAAGGAATGGGAAAAATTTTACCCAAAGGCTCTCTCCTTCCAGTACCCTATGATGCGCAAGTATATTTTGGTGACCCTACTTTTTGCCAGCACAACACAGTAGAAGAAATAGTTGCAGAGGTGGAAAGAGAAATAGTCGCATTAAAAAATCGCTTATATTAGGCTTTCAATTTTTATCGTGCTATTCAACTCGCTTGCCTTTCTACTGTTTTTCCCGCTCGTTTTTGCGATCTATTGGCTAGTGCTTAAAAAATACCATCAAGCACAAAACTTACTGATTTTAATAGCTAGCTATTTTTTCTATAGTTGGTGGAGTTGGAAACTGACCTTTTTACTGCTGGCCAGCACCTTGCTAGACTACATCTTTGGCGGGCTCATCATCAAAAGTAAAGACCAGCGCGCTAAATTTTTCTTAGTCTCTAGTATTCTGCTCAATTTAGGTTTCTTAGGCTATTTCAAATACTTTAACTTTTTTGCAACCGAGTTCAATATTTTGCTTCAAAAGTTTGGCTTGAGTGCTTCCTTACCCACCTTAGAAATCATACTGCCAATCGGCATTTCGTTTTACACTTTTCACGGAATGTCTTATGTCATTGATTGTTATCGGCGCCAGCAGACTACTCAGCCGAAATTTGTTGACTACGCCGTTTTTGTGAGCTTTTTTCCCTTACTCGTGGCAGGACCCATTGAGCGCGCACAGCATTTACTTCCGCAGGTAAGTTCAAAAAGAACTTTTAACTATAAGCAGTGGGTGGAAGGTTCGAGACTCATCTTGTGGGGTTTATTCAAAAAAGTAGTGATTGCTGATAGTTTGGCACAAATTGCCAATCCAATTTTCGCAGATTACGCCAACATGAGTCCAATGATGCTTTTAGTTGGCTCGCTTGCCTTTACTTTTCAGATTTACGGTGATTTCAGTGGCTATTCTGATATTGCTTTGGGTAGCGCCAAACTCCTTGGTTTTGAATTGTTGTCCAATTTTAAATTCCCCTATTTTTCTCGCTCCATTGCCGAATTTTGGCGGCGTTGGCACATTTCGTTATCAAGTTGGTTTAGAGATTACCTTTACATTCCACTTGGCGGCTCAAGAGAAGGCCTGCCCATCGCATTAAGAAACACCATGATCATCTTTTTAGTAAGTGGTTTTTGGCACGGAGCATCTTGGAATTTTATCGCTTGGGGTGCTTTACACGGCCTATTTTTTATCCCTCTTATGCTCAGAAAAAATAAAAATCAATTCTACACTTCTGTTGTAGCAAATGATACGGCATTTCCAACCATAAGAGAGTTTTTTCAAATGAGCTTGACCTTTTGCCTTGTTGCAATAGCCTGGATTTTCTTTCGAATGCCTAACATCCACGATGCTTTTATCTATTCAAGAAACCTATTCTCAGGTCTTTTCAAATTAAATTTTAACATCAGTCATCCGGATATCTTGAACATGACACTGCTTTGGATACCCGTATTGCTGATCATTGATTGGTTGAATAGACACGATGAAAGAAACTTTAAGGTTCCTCAAAAAGTCATTTATCGATGGGTGCTCTATTTAGCCATGACCTTCCTCATTTTTATGTCCAGCAATAAGGATCAAACGTTTTTATATTTTCAATTTTAAGTATGAAAAAATATTTCGTTCGTCTTTTGATTTTTGTATTGCTTTGTTTTGGTCTTGATAGGTCCTTGTATTTCGTACTCAAACTACCCTCCAAACATTTCGATTGGCGCTATGGAAAAGTCCGTGAAGAACAATTGTCCACGGATATTTTACTTGTTGGCTCATCACGCGGTGTCAGAGGCCTCAGTGCAGAAGTAATTGAGGTAATAAGCGGAAAAAACACTTTTAATTTTTGCTACCCTGGTTCAAGCCTGCCTTTTCATTTATATTGTCTAGAGACCTTTTTAAACAACCAAATAAAAAGACCAAAAATTGTTGTCTTGAATCTAGATGATGATTTCGCGTTCAAAGAAAATCCTTGGCTCAGTTTCAGGACAAACATGTTATACGGCCACACCAAATATGAAGATGTCAATGAACTCCTCATTGCTTACGGTGAAAATCATCCACTAGCGGCCTATTTCAATATTTTAAAAATCAGAGCCATCCATTTAGGGATTGGGCAACAAAAGCCCTTGGCAACAGATTTCATTAGTTCAAAAGGATCAATGCCGCTTTTTAAGAAAAATGAGCTTTGTGTGTTTTCGACATTTGTAAACGACACGACCAGCTATCAATCTGACGCCGAACTTCCTGGTTATTTAGCGGCCTATCAAAGCATTCAGAACCTATGTGCTCAAAATCACATCCAACTTATCGTTTGCATCCCACCCCACTACGGCACTATTAAACAAAGCTTTGTTGAGCGGGTGAAAACACTTACTGCACCTGAACATCAAATTCTTCTGCCAGACACCAACCAACGCGCCTATCTAGATTCTAACTATTACTATGACCCTTCTCACCTACGTGCAAATGGTGCACGCATTTATTCCAAAGAGGTGGCTTTGCAAATCAACAAGTATTTTCAACTCAAAGACTAATACTCTTTAATTCATCGGCGAGGCAGTGGAGGGCTTTTTCTATTTTTTGAAGTTGGGCTTTTCTAGGTTTTTTGAGCCCGTTGGCATAATGACTCATTTGCATTTGATTAATGCCTGAAATTCTTTCAAAAGCAGCATTGGTCAAGATTCCTTTGAAATAATTCAAAAGACTCATCACGTCAAATTGGTACTCGAGCTCAATTTCTTCAACGCTTAAGTTTCCTAATTCTTGCTGTATACTCAGCCCTTCCAACATGGATTGTTTAGCCTCTTGAACGGTTTCTCCAACGCCACTTACACCTTCTAGTTCAGGGATATATGCCCAATAGGCGTCTTTGCTTCTTTCAATGATTGCTTTGTATATTGATTTCTTCATGACTTCAGATTCATTTCCTTTTTAATTTTCTTTTCTATCCCTTTCCCAACTTCTTTCGATCCATGATATGGAACGGGATAACGTTTTGAATTTTTCTCATAAATGAAATGACTTCCAGAACTTCTTAAAAAAATCCATCCATTTTGAAGAATAAGGCGATGTAATTCACTCGATTTCATGACAGAAGAGAATTACTTTTCAAAAGTATTACTTTTAATACTTTTAAGCAAGAGAAATGGTCCATATTTTTTTAATCAAAGAACCTTATTATTTCCCTACTTTTATTCCATGATTTTACGGACATTCTTATTGATTCTTTGTTTTTCATTATTCAATACGGTTGAAGCGCAAGGTTTTGAAATCACTTTTAAGCAACGCGACCAAATCGTTAGACCTGATTCTTTGGGGAGGGTTTATTTGAAGAAAGACACTTTTTTGATTATGACGGCCTTAGATAAGCTCGATGGCGTATTTGTAAATAGCTCCTTTGATTCTGTTGTTTATCAGGGTGCTTTAAAGAGAAACTTACCAGATTTTCAAACAATAGGTTGGAAAGTGAGTGTGGAAACTGAGTTCAATAAGGACCAGGAATTATTGATTCAGGATCAAGAAAGCTATTGTTATTGGTTTTATGACCCAATGGAATATGACTGGCATCGCTTTGATTCGGTAATTGTAAGAAAAGGAAGCACCATTATCGGGACAAAAACCGTTCGTCAATTTTATAGCCTTGACTAAGGAAAGAACTTAACCCTGATGGAAGTTCCAAAAAAACTCTACTTGACGTTTTTTTCGATCAACGGGTCGTTTAACAAAGAGAATGCTATTTTGAATCAAGTTCAAACGTATCAACTCATTTTCGAAGACTAGGATAATCTTCTTGGACGCAACGCGCCACGATTTTGGCACTATTGATGGCTAATGGAATACCTCCACCCGGATGCACGGTTACCCCCGCAAAATACAAACCCTTGATTTGCTTTGAAAAGTTTGGGTGACGAAGAAAGGCTGAGAAGGCATTATTAGAAGCGTTCCCATAAATAGAACCTTGCTTACCACTGTAGCGCGCGTCAATCAAACGCGGTTCGTTGATGCGCTCCTCTTCTATGAAAGGTTCGATATCCATTTGCAATGCTTTTGACAACTTTTCCAATATGCGTTTGCGTAGTAACTGAATTTCGTTGTCCCAATCTTGGCCAACGTTAATTGGAGCATTCACCATCACAAACCAATTCTCTTTGCCCTCAGGCGCATCGGTCTTTTCTACCTTTGAAGAAATATGGATGTAAACCGTTGGGTCCGGATGCAAAGTTTTTGATTCAAAGATGGCTTTGAACTCTGCCTCATAATTTTCAGCAAAAAAGATGTTATGGACACCTAATTGAGCAAAGGACTGGCCCATTCCCCAATAAAAGACCACGGCAGAACTTGACTTTTCTTGCTTGAGTAAGAATTGAGGTGGCCTGACTGCAGGTAACAACTTTTCATAGGTGTAGTGGATGTCCATGTTAGAAACCACTAGATCAAAATCATAGTTTGCCTTTTCTGTTCTGAGCCCTCTCACTTTTCTTTGGTCAAGTAAGATTTCAAGTACGCGTTCATTGGTATGAAATTGAACCCCCTGTTGTTTGGCCAGTTCAAAAGGGCGCTTGGTAATTTGTACCATTCCACCAACAGGCATTGCTGGGCCTTCGTTGAGTTCTAGCTGTGCAATAATATTGAGCATTGCTGGTGCCAAATAAGGAGAACTGCCATTATAAGTAGCCAGACGATCAAAAATCTGGACCGTTTTAGGGTTGCGAAAATGCTTTTTGTTTTGCTGGTGCATCGTGAGGTGTAAACCATATTTAAACAGGCGCGCCAGTGCTTTAATTAAAGGCTTGGCAAAAAGATGCCTCATGCGATGCAAAGAAATCTGAATAAACACCGGATAGATGGCTTTATAATTAGCCTCCATTCGCTCGAGAAATTCAAGGGTATTATCTTGCGATTCTCCAAACTCGGTTGCCATTGTTTTGGCTACCGCCTCTTTGTGCACAGGTAAAACGACCTGTTGGCCGTCATTATAAAAGTATCGACAAGATTCTTGGAGTTGGTGATAAGGAAATTCCGCCTGCGGATCTAGTTGCTGTAAAAGCGCAGTTAGTAAGGCTGGTTCAGTAAAAACAGAAGGCCCCATATCGAAGCGGTAATTACCTAAGTGCTGCTCAATGATTTTACCACCAATTTGTGCGTTGGCTTCAAAAACATGCACCTCTAAGCCCAAACGTTTGAGTTCTATAGCACTTGCAAGCGCCCCGATTCCGGATCCGATTATTCCTACCTTCATATTCAAAGGACAAAATTCAGCTAAAAAAGTTCTAAAACCTCAGTGCAGACGGGCATTTTAGCTGGCTTTATCAACAAAATGGCCATTTTTTCAACATTTTTGCACTTTTTTTGACCTGAAACCTTTACCGGCATTGATATTCAGATATATTTGTTTCGATAATTAATTTCTAACTAATTAAAACTAACTTATTATGAACAAGGCTGAATTAATCGACGCAATCGCAGCGTCTGCAGGATTGTCAAAAGCTGATGCAAAACGTGCATTAGACGGATTCGTAAGCGCTACAACTGGTGCTTTGGCTAAAGGAGATTCTATCTCTTTAGTAGGTTTTGGTTCTTTTGGTATTTCTAAAAGAAACGCACGCAATGGTCGCAACCCTAAAACTGGTGCTGTCATCAAAATTGCTGCTAAAAACACAGTTCGTTTCAAGGCTGGTGCAGACCTTTCTAAAAGCGTTAACTAATTGAGTTCAACTCAAATAAAAAAGGGCCGTCTCTCAGAGATGGCCCTTTTTTTATGTCTTCATTTTATCTAAAACAGAGACTTATCAATGCTTATGTTGCACTTTGACGCGGAATGATTTTCCAAAAGAGCGCAGGCACAAAACGCTTCAGGTAAACCGCAAGCAGTTCTTTTCTCCCGATGAGCACCTCACGTTTTTGTTGGGCCAAAGCTTTTAACAGCTGTGCAACACATTCGTCTACTGGCATTCCGCCTGCTTGGTTACTATCCATCTGACCATGTGCAGTTCCTTCAGCTGTTAGTGCGCTTTTTGAAATGGGTGTATTGATTTTACCAGGAAAGGCAAGCGTGACTTTAATTCCGTGACTTTCTTCTTCCATAGCAAGGCTTTCGTAATAGCCCACCAATGCGGCTTTTGACGCGCTGTAGATTGACCTCAAATGAAAGCCAAATTTCCCGGCAATACTACTCACTACCAAAAATTGACCACTGCCTTGTTTTCTGAAAATGGGTAAAACAGCTTTGGCCAATGCAATGTTTCCAAAGAAGTTCACTTCCATCAATTGCCTATTTACCTCCATGGAAGTTTCTAAAGCAGAAGCGCGCTGAGAAACGCCACCGTTATTAATTAGGATATCAATGCAGCCATATTTAGCCATAATCTGCTCAACATAAGTAAGTTCATGGCCATTTTTACCTAAATCGAGTGGCAATACCAAATGACTTGAATGATTTTCAAGCGTTTCAGCTAAGGCTGCTAACTTCTGTTGATCGCGGGCCGACAAAATGAGCTTGGCACCTTTTCTAGCCAATTGCCTTGCCAATTCGGCACCAATACCAGAAGAAGCCCCTGTTATCCAAATGACTTTGTGCGCATAATAATTTGCAGTATTCATGAACCAAAGATAAAATAAACCATGCGCCCATGTGTGCATATTGTTTACTTTTGAAAAAAAAAGCAATGGATCAGCAACTCATTTGGAAACAATTTCAAGAAGCACAAGAAGTGCTTCAAGCGTTTCAAACGCCTGAAAACATCTCTAAAATTGAGCATGCTGTCGGCATCATGAGTACCGCGCTGCAAAATGGAAATAAAATTTTAAGCTGTGGAAACGGCGGCTCTATGTGTGACGCCATGCACTTTGCCGAAGAACTCAGTGGCAGATTCAGAGCTAACAGACCTGCCTTGGCAGCACTTTCTATTTCTGATCCGTCCCATCTTTCTTGTGTTGCCAATGATTACGGTTATGATTACGTTTTTTCAAGATACATTGAAGCTATGGGGCAAAAAGGCGATGTTTTGCTCGGTATTTCTACTTCAGGAAATTCAAAAAATGTGATTTTAGCGGTAGAAGCTGCCAAAGCCAAAGGAATGCATGCCATAGTTTTGACAGGTAAAGACGGCGGTGCTTTGGCACAATTAGCGGATCTTGAAATCAGGGCACCCCGCAGTGAATTTGCTGACCGCGCTCAGGAAATCCATATCAAAGTCATACATTCTTTGATTTTAGGAATCGAGCATAGCCTTGGTTTCTAGCTACTTAACTCGCCTGATTCAACTTCGAATTTTTACGGCTATACCCGAAGTAAATAACTAGACCAATCACTAGCCAAATTCCAAAGTAAATCCAGTTCTGAAGCGGGATTTCACTCATCATGTACAAACAAGAAAGCAAACCTAAAGCCGGTATCAAGGACAATTTCTTTGGGATACTAATGATCGTTAAAAACAGCGTGAAGGTCCAAAAAATAAGTGCTGGGATTTTCTGACCAAAATCTGACCAACTCTCAAAAGCAAGGAAATTATAAATCGCATTGAATACCGGATTGCCTTGAAAACCTAGGGTCAAGGAATAAATAAGACCCAAACCAAAAGCAGCTGGCAGAACAATCCCTGCATTCACATAAGGCGTTTTGAATGAACCGCGTGGCACATCTGGTTTATTTTGAAGCACCAAGACGCCACCGCAAACCAAGACAAAGGCAAACAAAGTTCCGATAGAGCAAAGATCGGTTACCATGGTGAGGTTCATGAACAAAGCTGGTATAGCCACCACAAAACCAACGACTATTGTAGCAAAGGATGGTGTTTTGTATTTCGGGTGAATTTTAGAAAAACGCTTTGGCAACAAACCATCTCGGCTCATACTCAGCCAAATGCGTGGTTGTCCCATTTGAAAGACAAGCAAGACACTCGCCATGGCGATCACTGCAGAAATCGAAATGATGAAGGTCATTTTTGGCATGTTAATTTGCTCAAAGACAAATGCCAAAGGTTCACCAACAGCCAACTGATGGTAAGGTACAATACCGGTTAGGACCAAAGCAATAAGAATATACAAAATGGTGCAAATGATAATGGCCCACATCATACCACGAGGTAAATCGCGCTGTGGATTCTCGCATTCTTCTGCGGTGGTGGATATGGCATCAAAACCAATGTAGGCAAAGAAAACTGCCGAAACTCCTTTCAAAACTCCACTCACACCCTCAGGAGCAAACGGCGACCAATTATTCATATCGATGTAAAAAACACCTACAGCAATCACGAGTAAGATAACTGCCAGCTTGATGATCACCATGGCATTCGAGGCATTTCTACTTTCTTTAATACCGCGATACACCAACCAAGTAATCAATACGATAATAAACAGGGCAGGAATGTCGAGTACCAAATGAAAAGAACCGATTCTTGGGGCACTCGTCCAGGCCTCATAAGCCCCTTGTAAATTCAAACCAAGATCCTCTAATTTGAGGCCCTGGGCAAGTTGTGTTTTTACTTCTTGAAACCCTTTAGCAGCACTTAAGTAATCCATTTGCATCCAGGCTGGCATATGAATTCCTTTAATATTAAGTGCTTCAATATGAATTTGTTCAAGCATTGTAGTTAAATAATCACTCCAAGAAATGGCTACGGTAATATTGCCAATAGCATATTCCATGATCAGCGCCCAACCAATGATCCAGGCAATGAGTTCACCGAAGGCCACATAAGAATACGTATAGGCAGAACCCGCAACAGGAACCATTGAGGCAAACTCAGCATACGCAAAGGCAGCAAAGCCACTCGCTAAAGCCGTAAATAGAAAAAGGAAAATAACTGCCGGCCCACCCTGTGCCGAAGCCTGCCCAATTGTAGAAAAGATGCCTGCACCTATAATGGCCGCAATACCAAAGGCCACTAAATCGCGCATTTTGAGGTGCTTATGGAGCGTGTTTGACTCGGCACTTGCAGCATTAGCGGTCATTTGGGCCATAATTGACTCAACTGTTTTCTTTCTGAATAAAGAGTTTTGGGACATTCGCTTATTTTTAAAGGACTAAAAGTAAAGAAATTTTACTTTTGCATATGGAAAAATTCATCGCAGTTAAAGGCGCACGCGTGCACAACCTCAAAAGTCTCGATGTAGAAATCCCGCACGGCAAACTTACAGTCATAACTGGGGTCTCCGGATCAGGTAAGTCTAGCCTTGCTTTTGACACCATTTATGCAGAAGGGCAGCGTCGTTTCATCGAAAGCATGTCAGCCTATGCGCGTCAGTTTTTAGGCAAACTTGACAAACCAGCCGTTGACGACATCAAAGGTTTGGCACCCGCCATTGCCATCCAGCAAAAGGTAAGCTCTAGCAATCCAAGATCAACAATAGGCACCAGCACTGAAATTTACGACTACCTCAAACTTTTATTTGCCAGAATCGGTAAAACGTACTCACCTGTTTCTGGTCAAGAAGTGAAGAAACAACAAACCAAAGACGTGCTAGCGTTTTTGGACCAAAACTGGAAAGACGAACCTTTTGCCATCCTTTATCAACTTCAATTCAATTCAATTGAAGAATTAAATAAGAAAATACAACTTCTTAACAAACAAGGATTTACTAGATTGTTTTTCAACGATGAATTTCATTTAATTGACGATTTAAACCTCGACCAAGTAAGCGCCGAAACCTATTATCTTTCAATAGATCGCCTTACCAACACTGAGCGCGACGACGCCCAACAAAGCCGACTCACTGAAGCTATAGAACTCGCTTTTCAAGAAGGCAAGGATCTTTGCACCTTATTCAATGGCAAAACCAAAGCCTATCAACATTTCAGCAAGCGTTTTGAACTCGATGGCCAAAGCTTTCAAGAGCCCAATGTCCATTTCTTTGCATTTAATAACCCATTCGGCGCCTGCCAGCGCTGCGAAGGCTACGGCATGACACTTGGTATAGATGAAGAACTGGTGTTTCCAGATCGCAAAAAGAGCGTTTACGAAGGTGCTATCGCACCCTGGAAAGGCGAGAACATGCAAGAATACCTCGACCAATTGTTGTATAACGCGCAAAAATTCAACTTTCCGATTCATCGACCAATTCAAGAATTAAACCCAGCTCAATACCAACTACTTTGGGAAGGGAATAGTTATTTCATTGGTTTAAATAAATTCTTTAAATTCATTGAAAGTCAGACCTATAAAATTCAATACAGAGTTTTATTATCTCGCTACCGCGGCAAAACTATTTGCCCAGATTGCCAAGGCACACGCCTTAGAAAAGATGCCTCGTTTGTTAAAATTGAAGGAAATAGCATTCAAGATATCGTTTTGATGTCTTTGGATGACGCATACGATTATTTCCAAAATCTGAAATTATCTGAGTACGACAAACAACTCACCAAACACATCCTTCCGGAAATTCAATCGAGACTCGATTACCTCCAACGCGTTGGGCTTGGTTACCTCACTTTAAATCGTACATCAAATACACTTTCTGGCGGCGAAGCACAGCGCATTCAATTGGCAACTTCAATTGGTTCAAGTTTAGTTGGATCTTTATACATTTTAGACGAACCCTCCATTGGCCTACACCCCAGAGACACCGCCAAACTTATTAGTGTGTTAAAAGCCTTGCGCGATCAAGGCAACACGGTAATTGTTGTGGAGCACGAAGAAGAGGTGATGCGCGCAGCAGATCAAATTATTGATATTGGGCCACTTGCAGGTTCTAACGGCGGAAATCTCGTATTTCAAGGAGATTTCAAAGCCCTCGCAAAAAGCAAATCCCTAACTGCTAGTTATCTCAACAACGAGCGGGTGATTCCAATACCAACGCGCCAAAGAAAAGCCATTGGCCAACTCACGGTGCATGGCGCAAGACAAAACAACCTTAAAAATCTTGATGTTAGTTTTCCGCTCGGTCAACTCGTTTGCGTGAGCGGCGTTTCAGGCTCGGGAAAATCTACCCTCATCAAACGCTTGCTGTATCCGTTAGTTCGAAAAGAACTGGGCTTGAGCAGCGACCTCATTGGCAAATGTGATGGCTTAAGCGGCGACATCAAACGCATCGGACACGTCGAATTCATCGATCAAAATCCAATAGGCAAATCTTCGCGCAGCAATCCCATCACTTATGTAAAAGCCTTTGACGACATCCGAGAACTCTTTGCCAGACAGCCACTTGCAAAACTAAGAGGCTTTAAACCTGGCTTTTTCTCATTTAATGTAGAAGGAGGTCGCTGTGAGTTATGCGAAGGAGAAGGCTCGATTGCCGTGAGCATGCAATTTATGGCAGATGTCTCCTTACCCTGCAACCAATGCAAAGGAAAACGCTACAAATCCGAAACGCTTGAAATTACTTACCGAGAAAAATCTATAGCTGACATCTTAGAAATGACACTCGATGAAGCGCTTCAATTCTTCAAGGACGGCAAAGACAAACTCGATCAAAAAGTAGCAGAGAAAATTCAACCGCTAGTCGATGTTGGCCTTGGCTATTTATGCGTTGGGCAATCTTCAAGCACCATGTCTGGTGGTGAAGCACAGCGCATCAAACTGGCTTCTTTTTTAAGTAAAGGCACACAAAGTACACCTACCCTATTTATTTTCGACGAACCTACGACGGGGCTACACTTTTACGACATTGAAAAACTCCTTGTTGCGTTCCAAGCGCTAATAGACAGAGGTCACTCTATCATCGTTATTGAGCATAATGTTGAAGTACTTAAATGCGCCGAACACCTCATCGATTTAGGCCCAGAAGGTGGAGAAAAAGGTGGCTACATCTTGTTTGAAGGACAACCAAAAGATTTGAGCGCAGCTCAACAAAACGCCACAGCTCAATTTCTGGCATCAAGAATTTCTTGAGCTCAAAACCTAACTAATGTTCAATGTGGTGTTAATAACTAAGGACTTAAGAAGGCTTTTGGATTTTATATTCGCTTAACTTTGCAGAAAAATCATAGCATGGCAGCAGATATATTTGAAAAAATTCAAGCAAACCGAGGTCCACTCGGAATGCACGCAAAAGAATCTCATGGCTATTTCACCTTTCCTAAACTTGAAGGTGAAATTGGCCCTCATATGAACTTCAGGGGGAAAGAAAAACTCAATTGGTCACTCAATAACTATCTTGGGTTGGCAAACCATCCTGAGGTCCGTAAAGCAGACGCTGATGCAGCAGCTGCAAATGGTTACGGCTCACCAATGGGTGCCCGCATGATGTCCGGAAACTCTAATTTCCACGAACAACTCGAAAACGAATTATCAGCTTTTGTTGGTAAGCAAGATACCATTCTTGCCAACTTTGGCTATCAAGCAGTAGTTTCTGCTATCGATTGTTTAGTAGACCGTCATGACGTCATCGTTTACGACGCAGAATCTCATGCTTGTATCCTTGATGGTGTGCGCCTTCACATGGGCAAGCGCTACGTTTTCAAACACAACGACATCGAAGATTGCGAAAAGCAACTTCAACGTGCCACCAAACTTGCTGAAGAAACAGGTGGAGCTATCCTTGTCATTACTGAAGGTGTTTTCGGTATGCGTGGAGACCAAGGCCGTTTGAAAGAAATCGTTGCGCTTAAAGAAAAATACAATTTCCGCTT
>JACCDG010296636.1_pt1 | contig 15797 bp, 16 predicted proteins | sample 7442471 | NCBI WGS metagenome assembly JACCDG01 (sample SAMN15323444, study PRJNA562643) | freshwater metagenome | isolation source: river surface water | place: USA:Blue River Watershed | collected 2017-08-17 | reverse complement strand
TATGTGTGCCCCAACTCCCTGAAGAGCGCGTTGCTGCCCTGGATGGCCAACATCGCCAAGCGCGTGGGCTACACCGGCGAAATGCGTTTTGGTCTTCTGACCGATCGCTTAGACAACCCCCAAACCGAAGAGCGCCCGCCCATGGTCGAGTGGTATGCCGCGCTGAGTTTGGTGGGCCAAAACCCCGGCAAGCCCATGAAGCTGGTGGGCGATCTGCGCCCCGTGCTCAAAGCGGGGGTGGGCGTGATGGACGACGCGCTCGAAGAGCTGGCCACCCACATGCCCACGCTGCCAACCTTGGCCAAGCACAGCTATGTGGTGTTTGCGCCGGGCGCCGAATACGGCCCCGCCAAACGCTGGCCTGCCAAACACTTTGCTGAATTGGCGGGCAAGATTGACCGCCCCGTGTTCTTGTTGGGTTCGAACAAAGAGTTCGACATCTGCCAAGAAATTGCCACCACCGCCAATGCCAAAAAGCCCGGTCATTGTTTCAACTTGGCAGGTCAAACCAACTTGATGCAAGCCTTTGCGTTGATTGCCTACGCGCACCGTGTGGTCAGCAACGACTCCGGGCTCATGCACGTGGCCGCAGCGTTTGGTGTGCCGCAAGTGGCGGTGTTTGGTTCGTCCAGCCCTGAACACACGCCACCTTTGAACGAGCGTGCGCGCGTGGTGTGGCTGCGTGTGGATGCCAACTACCAGCCTCCGTTGGCCTGTTCGCCTTGTTACGAACGCACGTGTCCGCTGGGCCACACGCGTTGCTTAGAAGACGTGTCGGCTGAGCGCGTCTACCGCTTGCTCTGAGTTCATTTTTAAAAGCCTGACCATGTCTGAACAAAAGCCCAAACTCAGCATCATCACAGCGGTGTACAACCAGTTGCCGATGAACCAGATTTACTGGGAAAACTTGGTCAAGCACACCAAACATTCGTTTGAGCTCATCGTCATCGACAACGCATCGACCGATGCCAGCGCTGACTTTTTTGAATCGGTCGGCGCACGTGTGATTCGCAATTCCGGCAACTATTCATACCCTGTGTCGCAGAACCAAGGCATTGCCATCGCCAAGGGCGAGTGGTTGGCGTTCTTGAACAACGACATCATCGTGAGCGAAGGCTGGGATGAAACGCTCATTGCAAACGCTGAACACAACCAGCTCGATGTCATCACCTCTTGCGGTATCGAGCGCATCGAAAGCAAAGCGGCTACCAAAAAGCTGCGTCGCCGATGGAACCGTATCCGTGGGTTGGTGGGCTTGTTTGGCACGGGGCGCACCTCTTTGCTGCTCATGCACAAATGGATGTATGGCAACTGGGCGGCGTTTTGCAAAGACCGTCAAACGCGTTTCAAGCATCAAGCCGTGGAAGGCTTTGTGGGCAACACCGTGATGTTCTCGCGCCGCGCGCTAGCCATCTTGGGCCCTTGGGACGAAACCCAACAAGCCGCAGACTTTGATTTGTTTTTGCGCACCGCCATGCGCGCACGCGAGGTGGGTGACATTCGCCCCATGCACATCGCGTTGGATTGCTTCAACCACCACTACATCCGCTTGACCATGAAGGGCGGTTACCCACCCTTTGTGGACAAAGACAAGCTCATTGCGCTTGAGCAAAAGTGGACGCCCGAGCAGCGCGCGCTGCTGATCGAGAACTGAACTTATTTCAAGAACACGCGCTCGCGTGACTTCGGATTGGCCAGCAGGTGTGCCAGCGCCTTCATGACCTCGGGGACGCCAATGTCGCTCACCGCTTTCCCCGTGGGGGCGATGATTTGGGCATACGTGTCTGACAACGGTTCCCATGAATCCACCGACAACACGCTGGGCTCGTACAGGGCAATCACTGGCTTGTTCCAAGCACTGGCAGCATGCACGGCATAGGTGTCGGGCGACACCACCACATCTGCGTTTTGGATGCTGGCCAGCGAGGGCGTGACCGTGGGGGCAAACGGGGTCACGTGGACGCGGGCGCTTTGTGTGTTGAACATCTCACGCATCGCTACTTCTAGCGCAGGGCTGGCGCTGAGCAGTTGCATGTGAATGTGGGGCTGCTGCGTATAAACCGCATGCACGAACTGTTGCAGCCACGGCAGTGAGAACGATTTGTTTGCCGCGCTGCTTTGGCTGTTGACGACCATCAGCAAGCCTGTGTCTGAAGGCTTGGCCGCCGCCGTGTGCTCGCCCAAGCGAATGTCGTAGTGGTAAGGGCCGGGCGTTGCGCCTAGGGTTTGTAGAAACCGCAGATGGCGCGCCGAATAGTGTTGTGCCGTGCCGTGCGTGCTGTAGCCCCAATCGCCTTCCATCACCACATCATTGGGGAGGGGTTTTGTGGGGTGTTTCAAAAACAAAAAGCGTTGCTTGGCATTCACCATGTTCAACACAATTTGCACAGACGGGTTGGCCAGGTCTAGACCAAAGTGAACCACCATGTCGTAGCGCGTCATCCGTGCTTTGAGGCTCGCCCACATGCGGGCAAACACATTGCGGCTTGCCGACACGTGCAGCCACTTCACTTCGGGGTGGTGGCGGTACAGCGCCGCATTGCTGGCGCCACACAGCACGCCGATGTCGCAATCAGGCCAGTGCGCATGCAATTGTTTGAACAGACCCGTCACGACAATGGCATCGCCAATTTTGTTGTCGTGCGACAAGATGAGCAGGCGTTTTTTCATGCGAGCCTTTACTTGCCTAACAAGCGTTGCGCTTGTTGTGTGATGCGGGCAATCACCGTCTGCGCGGCAGGGATATCGGCAATCAAGCCCACGGCTTCACCCACCGTGGCATGTGCGCGTGTGAAGTCACCCGCTTTCACGCCTGCGTCGTAGTCGGCGCGTGCGGCATCTGGGTTGGTTTGTAAAGCGGCCACGTTGCTTTCAAGTGCGCGGTGCAAGTCGTTGCGAATGGCGCGAAAGTCATACGGTGCGGGCCAGTTTTTGCGACGCAAGATGTCAAACACCATGCTGCGTGCGGTGCCGTCACCGTTGGTGTGTGTGGCTTGGGTTTTGGCGCCTGCGGCAGCCAAGCTCTCCGTTGTGGCCCACAAGCGCGAGCCAACCAAGGCGCCATCAGCGCCCAGCATCAAAGCCGCCGCCAGTCCGCGACCATCGGCCACGCCGCCTGCGGCGAGCAGCAAGGTGTTGGGGGAATGGGCCGCGAGGTAATCGGCAATCTCAGGCACCAACGTGAAGGTGCTGCGGCCTTCAAGGGCGTTGGCACCGTGGCCGCCGGCTTCGCCGCCTTGTGCCACGATGACCGAGGCACCGGCCTCTAACGCGTGCGGCACTTGGTCCAGGCGCTGCACTTGGCAAATCAGTTGCGCGCCTGCTTGGGCAATGCGCTCGGCATAAGGGCGAGGGTCGCCAAATGACAGCATGATGGCGCAAGGCTTTTGTGTCAGTACCCAGTCAAGTGCCTCCGCGTTTTCGTCTAATTTCCAAGTGATGAAGCCACAGCCTAGGCGTGCGTGGCTCGCGGTATCGTCTTTCAGCAAGTCATGCGCTAGCGCGTATTCGCGTTGGGTCCAAGCGAGGTCACCGTAGCCGCCGCCGACCAAGCCCAGCGCACCGGCTTGGGCGCAGGCTGCAGCCAAAGCGCCGCCCGTGGCCAGCGCCATGGGCGCTAAAGCAATCGGGGTGGTCAGTTGAAAACGTTGGGTGAAGCGGGTGTTCAGGGCAGCGTGTGTCATGCACGATATTGTGCAACGAGCCCGTGTGCTTGGTGAGCGTCAGTGCCGCGGGTTATGCGGGTGCATCAGGCAGGCAGCATCACCACAAATCGGGCACCGCCGCCTTCGCGGTCTTCGCAGCGCACACGGCCGCCGTGGCGTTGCACGATGGAGCGCACCAACGACAAGCCCAGGCCCACGCCACCTTCACGTTCGCTGGCGCCGGGTAGGCGGTAAAAGGGCTCGAAGATGCGTTCGCGCAAGTCAGCAGGAACGCCGGGCCCGCGGTCGCACACGCACAAGCGCACCCAATTTCGGTGGTTTTCAACCAGGGTTGACAGCTGCACCTCAATGTCTGACGTGCCATATCGGCGCGCGTTTTCCAGCAAATTGCGCAGCATGCGTCGCAGCAGTTTGGCGATGCCCGGCACCACGATGCTTTGCGGCTGAAAGCCGAGCTCTAAATGGGCGTCCACGCGTGCGCATTCTTCGCTGGCCAGGCCTGTCAGATCGACGGCTTCAACCGTGCCCAGATCCGCCTCTTTGGCGTCAAGGCGGCTGGCTAACAAAATCTCATCAATCAGTTGGTCCAGCTCGCCCACGCTGCGCGAGATTTCTGCTTTCATGCCGGGTGAGGGGGCGTCTCCCATCAGCTCCAGCCCCATGCGGATGCGTGTGAGGGGCGAGCGCAGCTCATGCGAGGCATTGGCCAGCAATGATTTGTGTGAGGTGACGAGTTGCTCCACTTGGGATGCCGCGTGGTTGAAGCGTTGCGCCAGGTAGGCCACTTCGTCATTGCCTTGTTCGGCCACGCGGGCCGACAAGTTGCCCGTGCCCCATTGCTCCACGCCTTTTTGTAAATTCTCCAAGCGGCGGGTCAGGCGACGCACGATGGGGTAGGTGCCCAGCGCCACAGCGAGGGCGACCAAGCCCAATGTCCATGCGAACCCAAAAGGCGGGCGTGACCAAAAAGTATGCGGAGGGCGTGGCAAATGCACATGCATCAGTTCGCCGTTTTGCATGCGCACCATGAACTCAGGGCCCGAACCAAAGTGGCCAGGCGGGTGGCGCATGTCGGGGCCTTGGAGGGGGGGCGCTTCTACTGGAAGACCATCTGGTGGTCGCAAGCGTGCGCGGCCTTGGCCCACCAGTTCGCCTGCCGAATTGCGCACCAACACTTCGCGCAGCGGTGGCTCCGCGGTCATGCGCATGACCCAGCCGGTGAGCAATGTCAGCACGGCCACCGCCAGCACCACGGCCAGCCAGATGCGCACATACAAAGGCAGGTGCAAAGCGCGGGTGTGCGATGAGGTGGTCGGCATGGCGTCAGTCTTGTTGCTTGGCAAACACGTAGCCCACACCACGTACGGTGAGGATGCGCTTAGGTGCTTTGGCATCTTCTTCAATGGCGGCGCGAATGCGGCCCATGTGGACGTCGATGGATCGGTCAAAGGCTTCGAGTTCGCGTCCTCGCACCGCCTCCATGATTTGATCGCGTGACAGCACGCGGCCAGCGCGTTCAGCCAAGACCCAGAGCAAATCAAACTGGTACGCCGTGAGGTCGCACACGTCGCCACGGACGCTGACGCTGCGTGCATCGCGGTCTAGCTCTAGCGAGCCGAATTTCAAAGTTTGGTGCGTGGCCTCCGTTGCCTCACCTGGCGCGTGGCGACGTAACACGGCGCGAATGCGGGCCAGCAATTCACGGGGCTCAAAGGGTTTGGGCAGGTAGTCATCTGCGCCCAGCTCCAAGCCGACGATGCGGTCCATCGGGTCGCCTTTGGCGGTGAGCATCAACACAGGGGTTTGGGCCAGCGCGCCGGGCAAAGCGCGGATGCGTTTGCACACTTCAAGGCCATCGATGTCGGGCAGCATCAAGTCAAGCAGCACCAAAGCAGGCGCTGTGCTTTGCAGCACCTTCAGGCCATCTAGTCCGTTGGCGGCGTGCTGTACGGTGAAACCAGATTGTTGGAGGTACTCGCTCACCATGTTGGCGAGGCGGTGGTCATCTTCGATCAAGAGCAAGGTATTCATGGTGCGTTCATCATGCCTCGCGATGTCTGGGCTTGTCTAAAGACAAGGTAAAGACTGGGTAAATCAGTGCGTTGCTTTTGCGTCTGCGCCTGCGTGCGCCACCGGCAAGATGCGTGAGGCCAGCCACACCAGCAGCAACACAGGCACGCCCAGCAAGGCAGTGCTGTTGAAGAAAGCTTCGTAGCCATGCGCGTCCACATACACGCCCGAGAACCCGGCCAGCCACTTGGGCGCGAGCAACATCATCGAGCTGAACAGCGCGTACTGCGTGGCCGAGTAGTTCACATTGGTCAAACTAGACAAGTACGCAATGAACGCCGCTGACGCAATGCCGCTGGCCAAGTTGTCGGCCGAGATGACCCACACCAACGCCGTCAAATCGTGCCCGCGCGTGGCCAGCCAAGCAAACAACAAATTCGTCACGGCGCTGAGCACCGCGCCCAGCATGAGGATGCGCATCACGCCCAAACGCATGGACAGCACCCCGCCAATGAACGCGCCCAACAACGTCATGATGACGCCAAACACTTTGGTGACGGCAGCCACTTCGTCTTTGGTGTAACCCATGTCCACATAAAACGGATTGGCCATGATGCCCATCACCACATCGCTGATGCGGTACACCGCGATCAAGCCCAAAATGAGCGCCGCTTGCCAGCGGTAACGGCGAATAAATTCGGCAAAGGGTTCGACCAATGCGCTTTGCAGCCATTCGCGCGCATTGCGCGCGGGGGGCATGTCACGTTGGGCTGGCTCGGGCGAGAGCAACACGGTCAACACGCCCAGGCTCATGGACGCGGCCATGACCAAGTATGCGGTTTGCCAAGCGGCGTGTTGGTACGCGGTTTCGTCTGCACCCGATGCACGCGCTGCCACCCACAACACGCCCGCACCTGCCCAAATCATGGCAAGGCGGTAGCCGGTTTGGTAGGTGGCGGCAAGTGCCGCTTGGTGTTGCGCATCGGCAGATTCAATGCGAAAGGCATCTAGCGCAATGTCTTGTGTGGCTGAACCAAAAGCCACCACCAAGGCGCACCACACCACCGGCTCTAGCGCCAGTTGCGGGTCGAGCAACGCCATGCCGATGAGCCCTGCGACAACCACGGTTTGTGCCAACAGCAGCCAGCTGCGACGGCGGCCCAGCCAGCGTGTGAGCAGTGGCAAAGGCAGGCGGTCCACCAGCGGCGACCACACCCATTTGAAGCCGTAAGCCAAACCCACCCAACTTAAAAAGCCAATCGTGCTGCGGTCAATCCCAGCTTCTCGTAAGCGAAAACTCAGCGTGCCTAAAACCAACAAAAGTGGCAAGCCCGCAGAAAAGCCCAGACACAACATGCGCCATGAAGCAGGCTCTAAGTACACATGAAGTGCGTCCAGCCAGCTGAGTTTTTTGGTATCGTTCATGCCTCTATTTTCAGGCTTTCACAAAGAGACTTTTCCATGCTCACCAAACGCGCTTTTCTTTACGGTTGTGTCGGCTGCGCTTGTGGCCTTGGCAGCGGCGCTTTGTTGGCGCGCGACGGCGTGGAAGTGACCCGAGAAGCCTCTGTGTTTGCCAACCTCGTGCCTGCGGCGGAGGTCGAACAATCGGCCCACAAGCAATACGCCGACATGATGAAAGAGGCCGCTGGCAAAAACGCGTTGGGCCCAGACAACCATCCCCAAGTCATACGCCTGCGCCGAATTGCCAAAGACATCATCCCGCAGAGCTTTGACTGGAACCCCCGCGCCAAAGAATGGAAGTGGGAAGTCAACTTGGTGGGCTCGAACCAAATCAACGCCTTTTGCATGCCCGGCGGCAAGATTGCTTTTTACAGCGGCATCTTGACCCAGTTGCAACTCACCGACGATGAGGTGGCCATGGTCATGGGCCACGAAATTGCCCACGCTTTGCGTGAGCACGCGCGTGAACGCATGGGCAAAGCGGCTGCCACCAACGGCGTGGCCACCATCGGCAGCACGGTGGCTTCTGTCTTTTTTGGCGTGAGCCCGCAGCTCACCGATTTGGTGGCCAAGCAGGGGGCGAACTTGCTGAACCTCAAATTCAGCCGCGACGATGAAACCGAAGCTGACTTGGTGGGCATGGAAATCGCCGCACGCGCCGGCTATGACCCGCGCGCAGGCGTGACGCTGTGGCAAAAAATGAGTGCCGCCAACAAAGGCGCACCACCCCAGTGGCTCAGCACCCATCCTTCAGGCAACACACGCATTGAAGAAATTCAGGCCAATTTGCCCAAGGTCATGCCTTTGTACGAGCGTAAAAAGTAAGGCGCACACATGACATCCACGCTTTCCCGCACCTTCCTTGCGAGCCTGTTGTTGCTAGCCGCCAAGGCCTATGCCGATCCGTACATGGGCATGGAATACCAAAAATTGTCTGGCACACGCAGTGACCAGTCATACGCCACCAGCCAAGCCAATGTGGTCGTGGGCTACGAATGGCCGCTCGCGGCAGACTTCAAGCACGGCGTTGAATACACGGGGCCAATCAGCACCAGCACTGGACAACTGGGCGCTCAAAACGTCGAAACCACGTTGATGGCGTTTGGTTACAAACTCACCTACAAGGGGTTTTATGGCAAGGCGGCCTATGTCAAGTTAGACCGCGATGATGCCGACTTAGAAAAATCCAAAGACCGTGCGGCGATGTACAGCGTGGGTTACGAGCATGCGCTTGATGACACCACCACGTTGCGTGTCTCGCGCGATGTCTTGCGCTCTAGCGCTGTTTCGGTTTCTGGATTCAGTGCTGCGGTGCTGTTTGGGTTTTAAAACTCTGCGACCTTCAACCCAGGTACACCCGCCGGTGTAACCCCCTTGGCGTATAGCTTTCGCCGCTTATAAAAATTACCATCGCTACAGATTTTTATTTGTAGCTCTTGTGACTTCCAAGCCCACCCTCCCCAGTACGCAATCATCAGAACGATCGGGTCTTGCTGACGGCGCTCGACTTGGCCGCTTTCACACGCAGCAGCAACGTGCGTTGCGCCTCAACTATGTGGCCATTGCCGTGGGTGTGTTGATGGCGCTGTATGTGCTGGTCACCATCATTCGACCTTTGTTTTTCAGCACACGCCCAGGAAAAGCGACACAGGACTTTGGTTGCATTTCCAAGTCGGTTATCAGCGACTGCTCGGCCAGCAGCCGTTAATAAATCATTGGGCCGGTCGTCGCCGGCAAGTTCACGGTAAATGTGGTGCCGCTGTTTGTGTCGGTCACGAAATCAATCGTGCCTTGATGTGTTTCCACAATCGTGCGGCTCAGCCACAGACCAATGCCCATGCCGTCTTCTTTGTTGGTTCGCAACAATTCAAAAATTGATGCGGCAATTTCTGGGGCAATGCCTGATCCGTTGTCCGTCACCGTCAGCAGCACACGGTCGCCCTGCAGTTGTGTGCGCAATGTGATGCGTTTTTGTTTTGAGGTGTCGAGCGTCAACGCATCTGCAGCATTGGTGATGAGGTTCAGCAACACCTGCTGTAGCTGAGATTTGTCACCCGTGATCATCGTTGCCTCGGGGTGCAGGTCGACCTTCAAAGCAATGTGGTTGCTGTTGAGTTTAGATTTGCAGAGCAACAACACGTCATTGGCTAGCGCGTTCAAGTCAAACGTGGACATCAATTTCCGGCCGCTGCCAAACATGTTGCGCAGTGTTTTGATGATGGTGGCCGCGCGTTGGTTGTCTTTCATCAAGTCGCGCATGGCCTCTTTGACTGTGCTGTCTGCGTTGGCGTCTGTACCCGTATCCAGCAAGGCCGAGTCAATCAATTCGGCGTTGAGTTGAATGGAGGTGAGGGGTTGGTTCAGCTCGTGTGCCAAGCACGCGACCAAGGCCCCCATGCCTGCGGTTTTGTTGAAGATGGCGAGTTGGCGAATGATTTCTTCTCGCTCTTGCAACAACTTTTTTAAGTCGATGCTGGTTTTTCGTATGGCTTCCGCACGCTCGTTGGTCACGGCCAGTTCGTGCGTCATGGCCATTTTTTGACGCTCGGCAATCTCTAAAAAGATGCGCAAGAAAGCAATGTTGCTTAATGTGATGGCCGTGAACTGGCCAACGATCATGATGGCTTGATCCCAGGTGGGCGCGTAAATGTCATGCACGTCACCAAGCAGGCTGACACCCAAGGTGCGTACGCCGAGCGTGACACTAAGACTCAACCCAGCCCACATCAACAATCGCGCCCCTAGCGAAGGTTGCTGTTGGTTTAACTGTTCACCAATGCGGAAATAGTCAAAGCACAACAAGGCGTAAAAGCCGTTGAAAAGCAGCAGCGCTTCCCACTCCGCTTGATGAAAATAAATCAAGTAGCAAAAAACAGCGAAGTACGCCGTATTTACCACCGTGTAGACGCGAAACGCTGTGTCTTGCGGGGACGGCAACAAATACATGCGCAAGGCCACCATGCGCCCCCAGTTGCCAATAAGCATTAAGAACTGCGCGACATAAAAAAACACCACATCCGGTACGCTCCCGCGTATGGCGAGCAAGACCACGGCACCGCCGCTGATCATGCCCGACACACACCACAGCTTGACCTGAAAACTTCTGTACTCCAGCAGGGCGAGCCAAATGGCGCCGTGCAGCATCAAGTACACGAAACAAATCATGAAGATCGTGGTTTGTGTGTCAAGTTGCATCAGTGCGTGTCGTGTTCAATGAGGCTTGGGTGCGCAGCGCTTAGGTGCCGCCCACATAGGGGTTGCTCACGCGCTCGCGCCCGAACGTGCTCTCTGGACCATGGCCAGGAATGAACACGGTGTCGTCACCCATGGGCCACAAACGTTGCGTGATGCTGTTGATCAAATCTTCGTGATTGCCTTGCGGAAAGTCGGTGCGGCCAATGCTGCCGGCAAACAGCACATCGCCCACAAACGCACGCTTGATCTCGGGTGAGTAAAACACCACATGGCCAGGTGTGTGGCCGGGGCAATGGCGCACTTGCAACGTGTGTTTGCCCAATGTGACCGTGTCGCCATCGTGTAGCCAACGCGTCGGGGTGAAGGGGCGTGACGGCGGAAATCTGTAGTTGGCAGCGGCCTGTGGCAAGCCGTCAATCCAAAACTGATCGCCTGGATGCGGGCCAATGATGGGCAAGTTCAGCTTTTCGGCCAAGTCGGCGGTGCCGCCTGCATGGTCAATGTGTGCATGTGTGATCCAGATTTGTTCCAGCGTCACACCCAGTTGTTTGCAAGCGTCTTCCAGCACGGGCAAATCACCCCCAGGATCAATGACGGCGCCTTGCATCGTTTCATCGCACCAGACGATGGAACAGTTTTGTTGGAAGGGGGTGACGGGGACGGTTTCGTACTGAAGCATGTTGCAAATGGTAGCGGTTAAACATGTCTGACTGCTTTTGCCAGGGCACTGACCACATCCGTTTGCGTCAATATGCCAATCAAGCGATTTTCTGAATCGATCACGGGCAGGTGGTGGTGTCCTGTTTGAGAAAAAAGTGGCAACAGTTCTGCCAAGTAGCTTTGCGCACTGGCGACGCGCACGCGGCGTGTCATGACTTGGCCCACCACTTCGGGCTTGTCGCCGTGCGACAGGCCCGAGGGTTTCCAAACATGTTTGATGCGTTCAGACAAGCTCATGTAATCGTCGATTTGCGCGTGCTTTAAAAAGTCTGCCATGGTGATGATGCCCACCACACGCCTGGCACGGTCCACGACCGGCAGCGCTTTGATGTGATGCCGCCGCATCAGCCCCCAAGCTTCTGACAAAGAGGAGCCAAACTCCACCGCGTGCGGTGATCGCGACATGACTTCTTCGCAGCGCAAATCTCCTAGCGTGCGCTGATACGCTGCTGACTCGGCGTATTGAAGCAATTGCGCCAGGTCGGAGGGGTCCACATCAATGATCTGTTGGTAGTGTTCCAGCGCGGCATTCAGGTCACTCTGCGTGAACCGGTTGTTCGCATGTGCATCATCGCGATCAGTTTTTGAATGATGGGGGTAGGGCCGCGCAGTCAAATTGTTATAGACCAAGCCCGCCACAACCAAAAGCACAGAATTCAGGAGGAACGGAAACAGCACGATGTCAAACGATGGCTTGTGTGCCAGAACCACCAACAATGCCGCAGCGCCACCAGGTGGGTGCAAACACCGGCCCCACAACATCACGGCAATGGCCAGCGCCACAGCCAGTGCAGCGGCCATGGCTAAGTTGTCTGGCAATACCAGTGCAATCGCCGTGCCGATCAATGCAGAAAGTGTGTTGCCACCCACAACAGCCCAAGGCTGAGCCAGCGGGCTAGATGGCACGCCAAACACCAAAACGGCACTGGCACCGATGGGTGCGACCAACCAGGGGTCTATGCCTTTACCTAGGTATCGACTCAAAACACCGACAAACAAAATGCCCAGTGCGGTACCCACCAACATTCGCAACTTCTCTTGGTTCGAAACTGTCAGCGGAGTAGGCCAAAAGCGACGCATCATGATTGCGCCTCAAGCTGCAAAAGTATTGATTTGAACAAAGTCATCAGTAACAACTCAATATTGCAAATAACAACAAAAAATACACGAGCAAATTGGCAAATGCAACTTTGAAATGCACAAAATGGATCGTACAAAAACTAATCGTGCAGTCATTTTGCATCGCCGGCATGAACAAGCAGCAAACACAAAGCCTAAATCTAGACGACGCCAAAGTTCGTTTTAGAAAAGCTTTGAACGACGCATTGATCAACAGGTTTGGCAAAGTCCCAACAGCCAACGCATTTGCTAATCAATTCAGCTTCCGTGCGGGCGGTCTTGCAGGCGTCACCCGGGAAACTGCGCGTAAGTGGTTAGCCGGTCAAGCCATTCCAGAGGTCGCTAAATTAATAGTGCTTGTGGACTGGTTGGGATTGGATGCCAATGAGTTCATGAGCACACGGCTGGGCAAAACACAAACGGATGATGATGTGGTGATTGACACCATTCGTGAGCTAGTCAGGCACATGGATGACAAAACGCGCCACACGATTTTGTTAACGGCTTGGGCACTGCGTGAAACGCACGGCCTTCATGCCCAAAAATTAGATTTGCCAACTTTAAAGCGGGCGCTTGTCACCAACCTTGGCCGGGTGAGCTAGATGGCATCGCTGCCGCAATGTCGATCGCTTGAGTACGTCAAGCATCTCACTATGTCTGTCACTGACCTAGCGGTGGCAGCCACCACCTTTTTGGTTTTTGTGGGTTCATTCCATCTGAATCAACGCTTGGACAGTTACATGCTTTACACACCAGGCGTGAGCCTGATTTTTATTCCTGCGGGCGTCAAATTGCTTTCGATTCTTATTGGACGCTTGCCTGCCATCGTGGGCCTGTACATTGCAAGCGTTTATGTGTCTACGGAAATATGGCGTGACTTGCAAGCGGCATCGCTCTATCTGTTTGCTGCCGCCAGTGTCTTTAGCTACGCCATTGCCGCGTACGTTGTCATGACTTTGGCGGGCATCTTCCGAGACTTGCATAACTTGCGGTATCACCACATCGTGGGGCTCTCGCTTTCAGCAAGCGTGTTCAATAGCGTTGCGCATAACGCGGCTTATTTGATGGTCGGGGTCACAGCGACGGATGCGCAATGGGTAACCTCTGCCGCCATGGCTTTGGGTGATTTTCTGGGTTGCCTAGCGGTGGTTTCTTTTTTCCATGCCGTGACTTTGATGTTCAAGAAGGTTTAGCCAGTTCGTGATTTGCGTCGTGCGTTCTTGCGCGATGCTGATTATGAAAATCGCTGAAGCAGGTATTGCGTTGCTGCAAACAATACCGCGGTCACGGCTGCACAGATGCTCGGCATTCGCCGTTTCGGTCCATTCCCAAGTAAACGCGATGACCGAGACAATCGGCAGCGCAAGCAAGATGGCAGCCAGAGTCGTGCTGCGCTTACTGGCTTCATTCACCAACACAATGACGAGCGCTGAAACAAGTATTTTGATTGCATCATTCATGGCGTTGCTCCATGTTCAATGGATGCCATTCTGGCGTTGAACTTGACGAACATATGTTGTGATGTGAACCACGTCATCAGGGATCAATCCAGGAACTGGAGGCATGTCACCAAATCGCCAGTGGTGTGCTTTTGATCCATTCTTCACTGCCATTTGAAATGTTGCATCTCCATGGTGTGATGATTCATAGACGGGATGCAAAAAGGGCGGCCCTTTGTCCGACCCCTTCAAATCAATGCCGTGTTGGATTGAGCAGTCTAGTTTTTCCATGTCTTGAGCGCTCGCTCGTGCAACTCAAGGTTACCCTCTTTGCACTCATAAACCGTAAAGAACTCCCCGCGATGGCGCGCTTTGTAATGGTCGCGAAATGCGCTCTGTGCATCCACTGAGAAAAGAGGCTCGTTGGTGTAAAAGTTCACAATTGAAAACGGGATGCCATGGTTTGGGGTTGCGATGAACTTGTTTTGACAGCCATTGAGAAAAGCAACAAAAGGTTTGTCAGAAATGCCGGAGTAACTCAAGTCCATAAAGCCGGCGTATTCAAATTGAGGTGCAGCGGAGGTAATCAAATAGGGCCGCAAAAACGTCAAGTTGTAGTTGTCGTTTTCTTTGTCGGTAATCCCCATGAGCAAGCTGGGATATTCTTTGGCAAACTTTTGGATTTCGAGCGTCGCTTGGCGTTGCGACTCGATCGTCGATACGCTCTTGATCTCCGAGTCATAAATGTTTTTCCAAACAAAAGAGAGCACGTAGAGAGCCAAAATTGCGAGGCCAATTTTGATGCCTAAAAATTTGGCTTCGATGTTTTCAATTTTTCGTAATTGAATCTCATAGAGATATGAATTCAACACGACGATGGGAATCAGATGATGGACGCCGGCACCAGGCTTTGAGCCTGCAATGGCAACAAGAATTTCAATAAGCACAACGCCCGTCCATCTGTAGGCTTCGTACCGGGATACGGTGGTGCATCTGAACGTCAGAGCAATGGGTATCCATGCAAACAACAGAAAAAACAAATTCTTTTCTAAGTAAGCAAACGAGATGCCGTGCTTTGCTGCTAATTTCAAATACTCAAAATATTGAAACAATGACGTTCCGCCATCCATGAAAAAGCTCAAGCACACGACTACAAAGGCGACAACGAATTGAGCAACTGTGCGCAACGAGTGGTCGCCAAAAAAAATCAGGAATGGCAGGATGTACAAAATTCCGTGCGCTTTTAAGGAGCTTGCAAGCCCTGCCAACACGCCCAGCAGTAGCGCTTTGTGCGTGGGCTGTCGCTCAACGATCAGAGCAGCTAACGCAACAAGCAAAACAAAGTAAGGCTCTGCGCGATTCCAAAACAGAATCAGGTTGAAAGGTAGCAATAAAAGCAAATACGCTTTGGCTAACGAGTTCTTGTAGGTGAAGAAAAGCAAACACCACGCGATGTTGAAGGCAATTACGCTCGGCAGCTTAGAGCTGAGGATTGGGTCGCTGCTAAGCGCTAAAAACGGAAACTGAACCCAGTAAAGTGCTGGACCATAGAGCAACCCATGCATGGACGGGGCGTCCATGGGGGGATACAAGTCGCCACCTTGTATCCAGATCAAGGTGATTTGTGTGATGGTGGGCTCTAAGTGGTCAATGAAGTTCGGATAGAACAAGTAGAGAACAGAGCACGCGGCTGTAAAAATAAAAGCAGCGTACGTCAACGGCTTTGCCAGCGTGTCGATATGTCTCGCATAGCGGTTGGGAATTAGCCAAGAAGCCACCCATCCTAAAACGAGTGAAATTCCAACGCCATACATACCGAGGAAAAGTAGGTAGTGTTTCAACGATGCCACTTAAGTATTCCCTGCTTTGCTACGTCTATCTGATGTGTACAAAACAAAACCCGCTCTCAGGCGGGTTTTGTTTTGAGACATTGCAATCAGCACTCATCCGTCCCGTGCCCGGGAGCCGCCTGCGTAGGCACATGGTGGCGCAAGCCCACTTGCTGGTTCTTCTCATCCACAAACACCAGTTGAGGCTCATGGCCAGCCACTTGGTCTTCATGCACTTGCGCGAATGAGGCAATGATCAACAAGTCGCCCACGCTGGCTCGACGTGCGGCAGAGCCGTTGACCGAAATCATGCCCGAACCACGCTCGCCTTTGACGGCATAGGTAATGAAGCGTTC
>JACCDG010048661.1_pt1 | contig 15803 bp, 12 predicted proteins | sample 7442471 | NCBI WGS metagenome assembly JACCDG01 (sample SAMN15323444, study PRJNA562643) | freshwater metagenome | isolation source: river surface water | place: USA:Blue River Watershed | collected 2017-08-17 | reverse complement strand
CGAGATCGAACGCCCAGCACTGCCGTAAATCTGAAGGAAGCGCGTGATCGGGATCAGCGCGACGTTGTCCTGGCTCTGGCCGAAGGAGGACCCCTTCTCGGCGAGGACCCCGACAACCGTGTAGTTCTGGCCATCGATGCGCACGAGCCTCCCGACCGGCTCCTCGTTGACGAAGATCTTCTCCGCAACGTCCGCGCCGAGCACCACGACCGGCCGACCGAATTCAACATCGTCCGGGCCGAGATTGCGGCCGGCGGCGACCTCAAAGTTCCGGCTCGTGACGAAGTGCTCGTCGCCCCCGCCGAGCAGCACGTTGGGGTTGGTGCGCTGATCGAGGTAGGTCACGACCCGGCCCTGCCGGCGGATCTGCAGGCTCACCGTTGCCGACGAACCCAGCAAATCGCGCAGCCGGGTCGCCATCGCGTAGTCGATGTCGCGGCGGTTGGCGAAACGCTGACGCGGATCGCTGAAGCTGAGCGGCGGGGTGCGGGTCAGCTGGAACGAATTCGCCCCGAGGACATTGAGGCCCTGCTCGATGTTGGAGCGCAGGCCGCTGATCACGGTCATCACGCCGATCACGGAGAACACGCCGACCGCAATGCCGAGCATGGTCAGGCCGGAGCGCAGCTTGTTCGCCGAAAGCGCGCCGGCGGCCAGTTTGAGGATCTCGGAAAGATGCATGGCGGGGTGGGGCCGGTTACTCGTAGCGCAGGGCGACGACCGGATCGAGTTTGCTGGCCTGCCACGCGGGCGCGAAGCCACTGAACACCCCGGTGAGCACGGAGATGATGAGCCCCACCACGATCAGGCCGGTGGAGAAGACGAGCGGGAAGGCCGGCGCCACCGCCGCGACCAGCGCAGCGAGACCGCCCGCGAGGGCGAGACCGACCACACCGCCGACGAGGCAGATGCAGACCGCCTCGATCAGGAACTGCAGCAGGATGGTGCGGCGGCGCGCGCCCAGCGCCTTGCGGGTGCCGATCTCGCGCGTGCGCTCCTTCACGCTCACGTAGGTGATGTTCATGATGCCGATCGCGCCGACGAACAGCGCGAGCCCGGTGATGAAGAAACCCGCGACCGCGATGCCGTTCTTGATCGGATCGAGCTGCTCGCGGATGGCGCCCTGCTCATTGATCTCAAAGTCGTCCAATTCTTCCGGTCCCAGCTGCCGCAGCCGGCGCATCAGCCCGCGCAGTTCATCGCGCGCCGCCTCCATCCGGCCCGGTTCCACCTGGACCCGCAGCTGCCCGCCGTCTCCGGCGGAAAAATAGCGGCGGAACGTGTTCAGCGGCAGCACGACCATCGAGTCCCAGCTCCAAAGGCCCAGGAAACTGCCCTGCCGGGCGGCGACGCCGACCACCTCCAGATTCTGGCCGCGAATGCGAATGGTGCGCCCGACCGCCTGCTCGTTCGGAAAAAGTGCGTCCGCGATGTCGTAACCGATCACGCACACATTGCGGCCGGCCTCGGCCTCGAGGTCGCTGAAGAAGCGCCCCGCCGTCATGTCCGAGCGAATCGCCCGGGCGTAGTCCTCGGTCGTGCCGAGGGTGTAGATCATATTCACGCGGTACTCGCCGCGGACGACGGAGCTCATCCGCTCGGCGGCGGGGATCGCCCGCTTGATCGCGCCGCCCGGATGCTCCGCGATCCATTCATTGATCTTCTGGGCGTACTCGACCTTGATCGGCTTGCGGTTGCGGTAGCGCCACCACTCCTGCCGATCGCTCCAGGGCCACTTGGTCACGTAGAGCAGGTCATCACCGAAGCCCGACAGGCTGCGGTCGACGCCCGCATCGATGCCCTTGATCGCGGTGCCCATCAGCGAGACCGCGACGATGCCGATGATCACGCCCAGCGCGGTGAGCGCCGAGCGCAGCTTGTTCGCCCGAATCTGCGCGAACGCGATCCGGAACGACTCGGTGATCTCGAGCAGCAGGCGGCTCATGCCTCGGCGTCGCTCTCGATCAGGCCGTCGCGCAGGCGCACGATCCGGCGGGCATGCCGGGCGATGTCCTCCTCGTGCGTCACGACGATGATGGTGTTGCCCTGCTCGTACAACTGCTCGAACAGCGCCATGATTTCCACGCCGGTGCGGGAATCGAGATTCCCCGTCGGCTCGTCGGCCAGAATGATGGACGGCCGCGTGACGAGGGCGCGGGCGATGGCCACGCGTTGCCGTTGGCCGCCCGAAAGTTCATTCGGCTTGTGGTACATGCGCTCGCCGAGGCCAACCGCCTCCAGCGCCTGGCGCGCCCGATCAAGCCGCTCGCGGCGGCCGAGGCCCGCATAGATCAGCGGCAGCTCGACGTTGCGGAGCGCGTCCGAGCGCGGCAGCAGATTGAACGTCTGGAAGACGAACCCGATCTCGCGGTTGCGGATCTCCGCGAGTTCATCGTCGGTCATCGACGCGACATTCTTTCCCGTGAATTCGTAGCGCCCCGCCGTCGGCGTATCGAGGCAGCCCAGCATGTTCATCAGCGTGGACTTGCCGCTGCCCGAAGGACCCATGATGGCCAGGTACTCGTTGCGGCGAATGGAGAGCGCGACGCCCCGCAGGGCGTGGATCGTCTCCTCGCCCATGCGGTAAAGCTTGGTGACCCCCTCGATCGCGATGACCAGCGGGCCCGGTGTCCGGCGGGAGCGCACTTACCGTGCCTCCTCTTTCTTCGGCTGCTCGATGCGGATAGCGCTGCCGTCCTTGAGGGTGCGCGTGATCACGCTGAAACTGCCGCTGACGACCTCGTCGCCCTCCTTGATGCCGCGGGTCACCTCCATGTGCGAGGTGTCGGCGAGGCCGGTCTCAACCGTGACCTGGCGGACCTTGTCGCCCTCGCGCACGAAGACGACGCGCTGCAGCGCCTCGCGGTCGGCCCGCTCGCGCTCGCGCTGCTCGCGCTCGTTGACGGCCGTGGCGGCGCCCTCGCCCTTGGTCTGGCTGGCCTTGCGATCGCGCTCCTCGGACAATTGCTCCATCGTCTTGGAGCCCTCGCGGGAGCGGACCGTGACCGACTGGATGGGGACGGCGATCACGTTGGCGACCGTCTTGGTCTCGATATCGGCGTTGGCGCTCATGCCCGGCCGCAGCGGGACATCGCGGTCGGTGACGCGGATCTTCACGAGGAAGTTGGTCACCTCCTCCTGGGAGTTGGCAGCCAGCGTCTTGGCCGACGAGGCGATTTCCTTGACCTCGCCGGTGAAGCGGCGGTTCGGGTAGGCATCGATCGAGATGCGGGCGCGATCGCCCACCTTGACGTTCACGACGTCGTTTTCGTTCACGTTCACGCGGACCTCCATGCTGCTGAGGTCGGCGACGCGCATGACCTCGGTGCCGGCGAACTGGCCGGTGGCGACCACGCGTTCGCCCTTCTCGCTCGCGAGCGAACTGATCGAGCCATCGATCGGGGCGTAGATCACGGTCTTTTCCAGCTGATCGCGCGCCTGCTTGAGCTGCCCCTCGGCCCGGCGAATTTGCGCCAATGAACTTTCATGGTTCGCCTGGGCGACCTCGGCCGAGGTCTTGGACGCGGTGAAATCGGAATCCGAAGCCAGCTTCTTCTGGTAAAGATCATTCATCCGCGCGAAGTCCTCGCGCGCCTTCAGCAACTGGGCGCGGCTCTGCACCTCGACCGCCCGCGAGGCCGCAAGATCCGCCTCACGCTGCTCGACCTGCGCCTGGTAGGCGTCCGGCTTGATCTTCATGAGCAACTCTCCGCGGCGGACCGTGGCCCCCTCGCGGAACGGCAGCTCGACGATTTCGCCGGCGACCTCCGGGGAAATCTTCACCTCAACCTCGGGCTGGATCTTGCCCGTGGCCGACACGACCTGCGTGATCGTCTTCACGATCGCCTTCTCCGTGGTCACGGCGATGACCTTCTGCTGGGACGAGCGCTTGACCGCCGCGGCGGAACCCAAACCGCCGAGGACGAGGACGGATCCGAGGATGATCCAGAGCGTCCGCCGACGCGAACCCGAGGAAGCCGGTCGTGGCGCGGCAGACGAGGAGGAAGAGGAGGCCATGAGGAAGAAAAGCGGGAACGAGGAACGGAGTCGAAAAGAGGAGAACGTGTGCTGACGGTAGCCGAAGGCAACGATAGGCAAATACCCTACCCGATTACTTCGCTATCGGCACTCGGCTCACGCAATCAAATTTCAGCAAGGGCGTAGAGTTGCGCATGTCTTCTGAACACGCGCCCGGGCCAAAAGTTGCACGCACCGCGCTCGCCTGAGGCGAAGACCCAAGAGCGTTTACCTGAAACCCCTCAGAAAATCTTCGCTTGAGCAGTCGCCGAAAAGAGACTGCACCTCCCATTTAATAATTATCAAATAATGCCTGATTTAGCAAGAACATTTCCCAAATTACCATTCGACCCCCTCCCTGCGGCGGCTTAAACATGAAACACCTTTCTACCCCGACGTGGCCCGAGGTTCAAAAACCGTTTCTCAAACTCAACTTGCTCAGGAACTAGGGATATCCCAGGCCTTGGTCTCGTTGATCTTGAACGGTCGCCGTCACGGCATCAATCCGGCCACCTACGCCCGCGTTTGGGATCACGCGCTTCGGCGGGGTTATCACCCTAAGGGAATGCGGGTGGATTCCAAGACCCCCTCCCTGCTCGCTCGGCAGGTCGCCGTCGTGCTCGGCCACTCGCTGCGACTCCACACCCTTGGGCACCACCTTGCCCAGGTGCTGGAGGGCCTGCACGCCGAGTTGCTGCGCGATGGTCTGACGGTGACGTACCTCGGCCCCGATGATGCGTTGGGAGACGGTAAGCTGGAGCAGTTGCTGCCGGACGCGGGTGCCGGTTTCCGGGGCATCGCCACGCTGGGTCCGATTTCGCGGGGCCGCCTCACGTCCCTGCGCCGCAAGGAGACCCCCGTCGTCAGTCTCTGCGCGTCCTTTCCGGACCTTTGCCATTCCGTCTTGGGAGACGAGATCGAGGCTCTGCGCCATGCGGTCAAACACCTCCACCTCAACGGCCATCGTCGCATCGGGTGGATCGGGCACAGCCGCAACGGCGAGCACGACGATGCGCTGCTGGAACCGCTGCGCACGGAACTGCACGCAAATGGGCTCTCCCTCGATTCACGCTACGTGGCGATTCAGCCGCACGACGACCGCGCGGCCGGCGCGGAGGCCGTCTTCGCGCTGGTCGACCATCAGCGTCGGCGCGATTTTCCGACCGCCTTCCTCTGCCGTAACTGTCTCATGGCCTCCGGAGCCGTGGCCGCCTTGAAGCGCGAACGCTGGTCCGTCCCAGCCGACGTCTCCGTCGTCGGCGCCGACCACCCGGGATCCAACGGCAACGGCGCGAGCCACATCACCGGCGCCGGAACAGACCCCCTCCGGGTCGGAGCCGCCGCCGCCCAGCTGCTCATCAACCCCCTGCGGAAGCCAGAACCCAGCCCATCCGCGAACGGGCAGAGGCGGCTCAAGGACGATCTGGTCTCCGGCAATGGACACGTCAAAGGGGTCCCGGTCGCAACGGATCGATCGGAGTACGTCGACGTCCTCGTCCCGGCGGAATTGGTCGTCGGCTCCTCCAGCGGACCTGCCCCGCTCTAGCGCGGGACAGGCGATTGGAGCGGAGCGGAGCGGCCGTTCGCCGCGCGCGGTCACTCCCTCGGCACCACGCGCAGGATGCCACGCATCAGCGTGGAATGGCCCGGGAAGCTGCAGATGTACTCATAGTCCCCTGGCTGCATCGGCGCCTCGAAGAAGATCCGATCCGTCGCCCCGGGCTCCAGCACCGCCGTGTGCACGATGACGTCATCCGAAGCCGGGACGTAGCTGCGTTCCGCGGCTTCAACGCCGAGCTTGAGCGCCGCCTCACCGACCGCGTTGCCGCGGCCGGGCGCGCAGAGCACGAAGTTATGCAGCATGTCGTCGTCGTTGCGGAACACGAGGAGCACCTTCTCGCCGGCCTTCGCGGTGAGTCGTTCCTGGTCAAACTTCAACCCGGGCCGGGTGCTGAGGAGGATCTGGCGGTCACCTTCCCACACTTTCCACCCCGGACCCGGCCGGGTCGGGCGCTTCGGGCTCGGGGCATTCGCGGTGGCCGGCACCGCCGCCACGCACCACTCCGCTTCCTTCGGCTCCGGCGGGATGATGCGCGGTCCTTCCGGGATGCGGTTCAGGGTGTAGTAAACCGTAGGATGCAGAAGGGCGTCACCCCCGCCCACCGCCCGGATGCCCGGGAGCTTGAGTTCATGAATGTACCCTTCGCGGAGGCAGTGCGCCGCAATCCGCACGGAGAGGCCATCCGCCGCCACCTCCACCCGCTGAATCGGGCACGCCATGCGGTCGATCGGCGGGCTGCCATACGCGCCGTTGTACTTGTAGGTGAAGCCGGCCAAGACGTAGCTCGACGCCTGCGCCGCCGTCTCGCGGTCCACTGGTTGGGTGAACTGGATCCGGAATCCATCCGGCTGCGCCGTCACTTCCTGCACGTCAAAGGGCAGATGTCCGGTCCACTCGAGGCGCTCCAAGCCGTACTGCTTGGGTCCCACTGATCCCCAGCCACGCGCCGTCTCACCCGCGAAAACGACTCCCCGCTCGCCTTGCTGGACGCGGAGGATGCCCGACTCAAAGCCTTCGCGAAACGAATACGCCGCGCCCTGCCACACCCCACGGACTTGCTCCAGGGTGATGCGCAGGATCTTGCTCTGCCCTTGGTCGCTCACGAAGAGGTGGCCCGCATACGGACCGAACGCCCCGCCGCTGAGGTCCTCAAAGATGCCCGCATTGGAAATCCCGAGCACGGTGTGCGGGAGCCACACGGTCGGCGGCTTCAGCCCCGGCATTTTCTGCACGAGGGTGTGCATGGGCTCGCCCGCCGCCACGACGTCCTGGGGGCGGAGCTTCACCGGCGAGCCCGGGAGATGCGCCCAGGCGAGGCCGGCCGGGTGGCCGACGAAGTCCCCGGGCTGCACTTCCGTAACCCGCCCGGAGCCGACCCACTCGCCTTGATTATCCGAAAACAGCCACAATCCCTTCGAGGTCCGGAAGAGGTCCGCCGGCGAGCGCAGGCCCGCCGCGATCGGAGTCATCCGCCCGTCCGGAGTGATCTCCAACATCCAGCCGCGCCACGGCACCGGACTCTGCGTCACGCCACCGAAGGCGACATTCAGGGTCACGCGCATCGTGCCATCCGGCGCCACCACCGGGCCGAAGGCATACTCGTGGTAACTGCCCGAAATCGGAAAGGTGAAGACCGTCCGGTACGAATCCGCCCGGCCGTCGCCATCTTTGTCCTCGATCAGCGTCACTTCCTGCCGCTGCGCGACGTAGACCCCGCCGCCGGGCGCCGCCGCGATCCCGAGCGGTTCGTGCAACCCCTCCGCGAAGCGGCTGAACCGTGGGCGCGGCTCCGGCTCATACGCGCCATCGACCCACCAGATGTCCCCGCGGCGCGTGCAAACGAGCAGGCGCTCGCCGGGCACGGGCAGGATGCCACTCACTTCGAGGATGATGCCCTCCGGCACCGGCAGGGGCGTGCGCCGCCACGAGCGCGACTCCCGCTCCACCCGCTCCGCCACGGGCGCGACGAAGCGTTCGATCGCACTGGGGTTCTGCGCCGCCACCGGGCTGAGCGCGCCGAGGGCCGCCAACAATCCTGCAAGCGGCCACGCACCCCGCGCCAGCGCGCGCTTCAGGGCGAGAGGACGGACCGACCGACACACCGACGAGAGAGAAGAAAGGGAGGTCATCGTGAGCCTTACCAAACCAGAGTGTACGACACCGGCGCCGTGGGGTTCTTTCCACCCACCGGCACCACCAAGCGCTGCCGCCCCCGCGCGGTGACGACGACGGGCCGATGCGGGGACGCCTCGGGCCAATCAATGTAATGCTGCCGATCCCCGATCACCCACCCTCCGGGGGCGGGTGTGATCACATCGGCCTCCGCCAGCAGCACGAACGCCGCCCAGCTCGCCGCCGTGCCTTCAACCGTCACGGTGCGGGTCAGGCCCACGCCTTCCGCCGCCGGCGCGAACACGTCGCTGAAGCGGAGCGAGGCGAGGGTCGCGAGGAAGACCGGCGTGCCGTCGCGCTCGAGGCGATAGCCCTCCGACGCGTACAGCGCCCCTGGGGTTTCCGGCCAGCCGTCGGCGGCGGGGGTCTCGAGCACCGCAACGCCCGCCTTGCCCGTGAAATCGATCGTCGCACCGAGCGGCTTGGCGAGCTGGGAATCGCCGCGCTCGTACCACATTTCCGCGGCGTCGACGAAGCCGCCGCGCCACGCGCGGAGCAGGGCTCCGCGTTCCAGATCATACGCGAAGTGCACGCCCGCCGGGGTGCCCACCGCCGCGGCATACAGGCGCTTCACCGGGGGAAACGCGATGAAGGCACGCTGCAGGATCGTCCGGTCGGCCGGGACTTCCACCACGATCGGCTTCGGCACGGGCCGCACCCGCACCGCCGGATCCGGCGGAGGCGGTGGCACCGGAAAGCGCGCCCGCAGCCCGCGGATCGCCAGCGAACCGTGGTCGCCTTGGATCATCAGCGGCCCCCACGCGGCCTCATCCGCGAAGGCCGCGGACCGGGTCGGCCCGCCGATCGTCACGTTTTCCTGCACCAACGTTCCGTTGAGCCACACGCGCACGAAGCGCGCCGGCTCCTGCTTGGCGCCGTCCGGCCCGAACCGCGGAGCGCGAAAGTCGACCCGCAGCGTCTGCCACAGCCCGGGGGCCCGCGACGCATTCACCCGCGGGGCCGAGCCCTCGAAGGATTCGTTGCCGACGCCCCGGGCTCCGTCCCAGCGACTGTAGACGGCTCCCGACTCGCCGACCCCCGGGACGGCGATCCGCCAGCTATCCCGGAGCTGCACTTCGTAGCGACCCATCAAATACACGCCGGAGTTGGAGCCCGGCGCGAGGAGGAATTCCAGTTCGAGTTCCACGTCACCGTGTTCCCAAGTACTGAAGAGATGCCCGCGCTGGGCCGGGCTGGGCCGGTTGACCAAGATTCCCCCACCCGCGACCGGCTGGAGCACGGTGTCCCGGCGCGGATCGCCCACCAGGCCCCGCGCCTCCGTCCAGTTTCCGGCAACCGGTCGGAAATCGGCGAGCTGTGCGAGCACCGCCTCGCCCTCGACCAGCCGCGGCGCCGGCTCCGAGCCACGCACCACCCACGAACCCAAGCACAGCAGTGCACCCACCAACCAAATCAGACGAGCAGGGGAAGTCATCGAGCCGCCACAAGGGGCGATTCCCGCACCCTTGGCAAACCCGGAGTCCGGCCCGCCGAATCGAGCGTCCCTCGCCGCTCCCGCATTCCACCGCGCCCCCCGAAATCATCCTTCCCGCTCTCGCGAAGGCGCCCCAAGGTGGACTCACGGATTCGCATGCCGACTGACCCCGACCCCGCTTCCGCTTCCGAGCCATCCCCGGATCATGGCCCGGCGCCACGCCCGGTGGCGCAGCCATCACCCCGAGCGGCCGCACCCTCCGCGTCGCACGCGCTACCGCGCGTGGCGGATGCCACGACGCGCGGCGCGACGGCGAACGCTGCGACGGCCGCGGCATCCTCAGCGTCGGCAGCAGCTGGATCGGCGGCGGGCGTCCGCCGCGGCCCGCCGCGCCGCGATCCCCGCCGTCAGGCGCTCGCGAGCGCGATCGCCCTCGCCGCCGCCGGTTTTTCGGTGCTGATCTTCCTCGTGATGCGACCGGCACCGCGGCCGCCGCGGCCCGCCACTCCGGCGACGCCCGCGACGCAAAGCCCGACCGTGGCACCGGCCGACTCCACCACCGCCGCTCGGTCGCCCAACGCGGCCAAGCCCGTCGCTGCACCCGCCACCGCAGCGGCCAAGTCACCGGATGCCTTCCCGGACATCGAGCAACTGAACAGCGCGGCGACCTCGATCCGCGATGACCTGATCTTGCTCAGCAACGTTTTCGCCTCATGGCAGACCCTCTTCCCGCAGGACGGCAATCCTTGGGGAGACAACCGTGACATCACCGCCGCGCTCTCCGGCCGGAACCCACAGCGGGTGGCCCTGATCCCGCCCGGCCATCCAGCGATCAGCGCCGACGGCGAACTCCTCGACCGCTGGGGCACGCCCGTGCAATTTCATCAACTCAGCGGCACCGCGATGGAACTCCGCTCCGCCGGCCCCGACCGCGTCTTCTAGACCGCGGATGACACCGTGCTGACGCCGTAGGGGGGGGCGGCCGACCCGGCGTGCGATCCGGCCAACGATTTTCGTGCGCCCCAATGCGCGAAGCTAGGTTCTTCGCCGCGTGCGGTGAGACGGCAAAGAACACCGCCGACCCCATGCGGCGAGCGATCCTTGCGGCGACTTCACGCGAGAGGTCGATCACGAACGACGAATCGAGGACCAGGAAACCTTAGGCTTCACGGGCAGGCCTCACACTCGGTGCCCATCAGGAAATTCGTCGAGCGGCCCGCGCCCGCTGCGATGACCCGGTGCAGGGGTGGTGCCTAGTCGAACGATTGTTGGATGCCCGTCTCAGTCCTCCGTCGCCGGCAGGCCGAGCCAGGCTTCGAGGTCGCGGCGGTCGCGCTTGGTCGGGCGGCCCGTCCCGCGCTCGCGGGCAAGGAGGTGCTGGATGGCCTGCTCCTTCACTTTCTGCCTCTCCTCCGGCGGGGTGCGGTCTTCCAGAAACTCCGGGACCCGTGCCGCGCCGACGCGCGAGGGGGGCACGCCGATGACCACGACCGTGCGCCGCATCACGCCTTGGCGGACGTGGATCGTCTCACCTGGGCGGACGTCCCGCGCGGGCTTCAGGGGGCGGTCGTCGATCGTGACTTCGCCGGCGCGGCAGGCTGCCGTGGCCAGCGAACGGGTCCGAAAAAGACGCACCGCCCAGAGCCACTTGTCGAGGCGGGCGGCGGAATCTTCCGAGGCGGCGGGCACCCGGCGAGGCAAGAGCCGCGGTTCGGGTGAGGCAAGTCCGACGTGCCGGTTCAGCGCTTGCGGCGCAGTTCCGAGCGGAGCCAGTCGCCGAGCAGGTCCTTCTCGTAGCGGAGAGGATCCTGACGGTCGATCGTCAGGCGCTGCATGAAGCCGAGGTCGGTCAGGCGGCGTTCGCCTTCCTTGAGCACCTTGCCGGCGTCGTCCTTGATCACAAAGCGGAACAGGAATCGCGGGGGATAGATGTCCTTCACGATGCGCACGTCCTGCATGTTCGGGCCGCGCCAGAATTCATAGTCTCCGGCCAGGTCCACATCGAGGAAGGTGAGGGAAAGCGTGTGGCCGGGCGGGAGCAGCGGCTCGGCCCGCGTCGTGATGAAGCGGCGAAGCTCCTCGAGGATCGCGTCCCGGCCTTTGTCGCTGCCCATCATGCTGTCACGCACATCCATGAACTTCTCCGGCTGGAAGAAGTTCACCGACACGGGCGACGGCTTGGCGTCGCTCTTCTCCGCCGCGTGCATCGCCGCTGCGGAAACAAGCAGTCCAACGGATACAAGAAGCGTGGGGATCGTTTTCATGGTAATGAGGAGTGAGACGCCCGGCCTCGGGAAAGGTTTCACGATTCAGACGACGCCCCGGCGGGCGCGGCTGAACTCGCTTCGGGGCCGCGACTTGCGTGGACCGTGACGACCACGTACTTGCTGGTCGGGGTGTTGCTCACCGCCGCCGTGGTGTCGATCGGGACGAGGACGTTGGCTTCGGGGAAGTAGGTCGCGACGCAGCCGCGGGGGATGCGGTAGGGCGCGACCATGAAGGCGCGGGCCCAGCGCTCCCGACCGCCGTGGTTGTTGCGGAGGTCGACCCACTGGCCGCCCATCAGGCCGGCGGCGGCAAGGTCGTGCTCGTTCATGAAGACCACGCGGCGGCCGCCGAAGACGCCGCGGTAGCGGTCGTCGAGACCGTACACCGTGGTGTTGAACTGGTCGTGCGTGCGGATGGTCATCATCACGTACTCACCGTCCCGCAGCGCGGAGCGCACGATCGGCGCGGTGAAGAAGGTCGCCCGGCCCGTCGCCGTCCGCCATTCGCGGCGATCCCGTGGGGCATTGGGGAGGTAGAAGATGCCTTGGCGGATGCGGGTGTTGAAGTCGGTGAAGCCCGGCACCACGCGCTCGATGCGGTCGCGGATGCGGTCGTAGTCCGACGCCAGTTCCAACCACGGCACGGTGGTCTTCGCGCCGAGGACGGCGTGGGCGAGGCGCGCCACGATCATGGGCTCGCTGAGGAGCTGGTCGGAGGCGGGCTCGGCGTGGCCGCGCGACGGGTTGATGATGCCCATCGAATCCTCGACGGTCACGAACTGCTCCCCGGCTGCCTGGCGGTCGCGCTCGGAGCGGCCAAGGCAGGGCAGGATCAGGGCGGTGCGGCCGGTGACGAGGTGCGCGCGGTTCAGCTTGGTCGAGACTTGCGCGGTGAGGTTGCAGCGGCGCAGAGCGGTCCCCGTGAATTCCGTGTCGGGGGTCGCCGAGAGGAAGTTGCCGCCGACGGCGAAGAAGACGCGGACGTCGCCGCGGTGCATCGCCTGAATCGTATCCACAGTGTCGTGACCGTGCCGCCGCGGCGACTTGAAGCCGAACTCCGCATCGAGCCGGTCCAACCACGCATCCGGCATGCGCTCGTAGATGCCCATGGTGCGGTCGCCCTGGACATTGGAGTGGCCGCGCACCGGGCAGAGGCCGGCGCCGGGACGGCCGATGTTGCCGCGGAGGAGGAGGAGGTTGGCGACCTGCTGGATGGTCGCGACGGCCTGCGGTTGCTGCGTGAGACCCATCGCCCAGCAACAGATCGTGGCCCGCGAACGGGCGAGGCGCGCGGCGAGGGCTTCCAGCTCGGCGCGGGTGACCCCGCTGACGTGGACAATGTCGTCCCAGGACGTGGCGTGGAGATCCGCCTGGAGGTCCGCGAAGCCGTGGGTGTGGTCACGCAGGAACGCGTGATCGAGCACGGTGCCGGGGGCGGCGTCCTCGAGCGCGAGCATTGCCTTCATCAGGCCCTTGAACAGCGCGAGATCGCCGGCGATGCGCGGCTGCAGCCAGACGTCCGCCAACCGCACGCCCTCGCCGAGGAGCGTCGGGAGCGCCTTCAGCGGGTTCATGAAATCCTGCGGATTCTTGAAGCGGTCGATACCGATCTCGGGCAGCGGGTTGATCGAGACGATCGTGGCCCCGCGCTTCTTCGCCTCGCTCAGCGTCGAAAGCATGCGCGGGTGATTGGTGCCCGGGTTCTGGCCGACCACGAGGATGAGGTCGGCGTGGGCGAAGTCCTCGAGTGTGACCGTGCCCTTGCCGATGCCGACGCTGGCGTTGAGCGCCGCGCCGCTGCTCTCGTGGCACATGTTCGAGCAATCCGGGAGATTATTGGTCCCGAACTGCCGGACGAAGAGCTGATAGAGGAAGGCGGCCTCGTTGCTGGTGCGGCCCGACGTGTAGAACGCGGCGGCGTCGGGAGTCGGCAGCGCCCGCAGGTGCTCGGCGACGAGGGCGAACGCCTCGTCCCAGCCGATCGGCGCGTAATGGGAAGCGCCGGGGCGCAGGACCATCGGCTCGACGAGCCGACCCTGCTGATTGAGCCAGTGATCGCTGCGCTGGAGCAGATCGGCGACGGAGTGCTGGGCGAAGAATGCGCGGTCGACGCGTCGACGCGTGGCCTCGTCGGCGACGGCCTTGGCGCCGTTCTCGCAGAATTCGAAGAGATGGCGGTCGGAATCCGGACTCGGCCAGGCGCAGGATTGGCAATCGAAGCCATCGAGCTGGTTGACCTTCAGCAGCGCGGCCGCGCCGGCGAGGACCCCGGGCGACCCCAACGCGAAGCGCCCAGTCTGCAGCACCCCGGCAAGCCCGGCGGCGGCGGCGGACGGCTGACCCAGCGTCGGCGCGACAGACTCAAGAGGAGGTTGGGCGGAAGGCGTGGACATGCGGAAAGAAAGAAGGACGACCGAGCCAGAGAGAGTCGACCAACCCTGAAGCCGAGGCAAGACACCGGCGATGGCCCGGCGCGGCCAAGCCCGCGGCCATCACTCCGCGCCTTGCCCTCCTCGAATCCAAGTCCCTGCCCTGAGTCGGGCAAACAACCGCCTTGGGATGGGGCGAGGCCGCCCGTATCTTTCTTGCGAAATTGACTTTCGCAAGATTAGGCGGCCTCTTCTTTTGGTAAAACCCCATGGACACCTTTACCCAACTCGTTGGTGAACGGATCCGGCTCGCCCGGGAAGGCGCTGGTCTTTCGCAGGAGAAGCTGACCCAAGCCCTGGGTTTCAACGACCGACAGACCCTCTCCACGATCGAGCTGGGGCAGCGTCGGGTCAGTGCCGAGGAATTGGTCTGCTTTGCGAAGGCGCTGGGTCAGTCCGTGGATTACTTTACCGATCCCTACCGTGTCGCGGGCGCGGACGCCTTCTCCTATCGGGCGAAACGGACGACCGCCGCCGAATTGCGCGCCTTCGAGGTGAAGGCGGGGAGCCTGATCGCCGCCCAGAGACGGTTTCAGGAGTTGTTGTCGCGGCCTACGAGCCCGGCGCAGCCCCAAATCGCGATGCTCACGCCGCAGGCCTCGCTGGACTTTGCCGCGCTTCAGGGCGAACGCTGCGCGGCCGCGTGGCACTTGGGGGATGCTCCGGCGCTGCGCCTGCGCGAGGCGGCGGCGAAGAACCTTGGGGTGGTCGTTCTCCACGTGGATGCCCCGCGGACGATTTCTGGTGCCGCCTGCCGCTTGGCGGATGGCGCCTATGTGCTGATCAACCGCGCCGAACCGGCGGCGCGGCGGAACTTCGATCTCGGCCACGAACTGTTCCACATTCTGACCTGGGACAAGATGCCGCCTCCGCGGGTGGATCAGATCTCCGAGGAAGGGCAGCCGGGAGAAAAGCGTCCGAAAGTCGAGAAACTGGCGGATGCCTTCACGGCGGGCCTACTGATGCCGAGCGCGACGGTGCAAAGCCGCTGGGCTCAGCGCGGGGATCAAGCGCTCGCGGAGTGGTTGAGTGCCAATGCCCGCGACCTCGGCGTTTCCCACCTCGCTCTCTATTGGCGCCTCGTGAATCTCCGATTGATCAAATCGGACGCCGACCTGCTGCGCCGCGTGGACCGCCTCCGCAGCGACGCGGTGGAGTCACGTCCCGCGCTCTACAGCGCGGGCTTTGTGCGCGACCTGCACACCCTGATCACCGAGGGACTCGTGACGGTCCGTCGCGTGTTGACCTTGCTCGATCTGGATGAGGACGAGTTGAAGGGCGTCTTCACGTCCTACCAGATGAAGCCGCCCTTCGACCTTTGATCCGTGTTCGCTCCTCCTCGACAGAGCGTCGTGCTGGTGGACGCGAACGCGATGAAGGCAGCGCACCAACTCGGCTGCCGGAACGCTCTGCGGAGGAACTACGCACTGCACAGCGTGCGACTCTGTGTGGAGGAGGTCACACGACCCAACAAGAAGGGACGCCGACTGGTCGAACGACCGTGGGAAGATCTCGTCCAGGAGTTGGTCCTTGGCCGAGTGGATGACCTCGCCAGAGCCGACCTCGCTTTGACGATCGGTAACCGGAACGACGTGGATGCGGGCGAAGCGGAGCTTCTGGCCTACGCGCGCACTTTATCCGGAAAGGCCTGGTGGCTGTGCGGGCCGGACGGCGGCACGGTGAACGCGCTGCATCACCTGAAGCTCCTGGACCGAATGGTCTCCCTCGAAGCCTTGGCGACGGCGTGCGGTCACAGCGCAGCCGGCCTACCCAACAATTACACCGAGCGGTGGCTCTCCGACCAGCGGAGGAACAAGCTCTTTGAAAGCCTGTGAACCGCCGCGGGCGAGCCCGGCCCACCCGCCCGCTCGCTGCCCGCTCAGGCGAGGTCCTGCGGGCGCCAGCCTTTGCGGTACGTCGGG
>JACCDG010556916.1_pt1 | contig 15806 bp, 13 predicted proteins | sample 7442471 | NCBI WGS metagenome assembly JACCDG01 (sample SAMN15323444, study PRJNA562643) | freshwater metagenome | isolation source: river surface water | place: USA:Blue River Watershed | collected 2017-08-17 | reverse complement strand
CCATCTTCTTCTTGATTATTTATTGCATCTGGGCCTTCTGTGTCTGTTAATTGTTTTAGGTCTGTTACTAATTTAGTTATTTCTGCTTTTATTTCTCTTACTCTTTCATCTATTTGGGTAAGTCTTAAGAGTTTACCTTCTTTGGTGTCTGGGTTTGTTTGGTTGGGCTCATTATTTAATGTTTCTTTATTTAACATATTAGATAAATTATACACTAAAATGATTATTGTTACCTATTTAACGGCATTAAAAGATATGTAAAACTTATATCTTCTTTACTTTTTATAAAAACAGGTCTGTTTGTTGTTGTAAAAGATAAACTTATTTCATTACCAACTAAATGAGAAAAAACATCTAGGAAATATCTATTATTATAAGCAACTTCTATATCTTCACCTTCTTTTTTTATTGTTACAGTATTTGTAACTTGTCCTATTTGTTCATTTTTACTATGTAATGTAAGATTTTCTCCACCAAATACACAGAGAACCTTAGAATACTGCTCTGTGAAATAAGTTGTAAGTGTTAGAGATTTTTGTAATTCATCTTTATTTAAAGAACATACAGTTGTAAATTCTTTTGGGTATAATTGTTTATAGTCTGGAAATTGTCCAGTGGTTACATGAATACATAAAGATAAACTTTCTGTATTCATTGTTAATAATCCTTCATTTTTATACAAAGAAATATCACCTTCTTCTTCAGATAAAATACTTATAATATCTGCTATATGTTTTTGTGGTATTAATACTGATAAATCTAAACTGTTTCTATTGGGTAAAGTTTTTTCAGCTAATCTGTATGAATCAGTAGCCACAGAAATAATATTTCCATCTTTTGTATAAATAAACACCGAAGATATTTCTGGTTTTATTTCTGTTGTCGCGGAACAAAAAGAAACATCTCTAATTAAAGATAATAAATCAATTACTGAAACATCTCCTATACTATCACCTTCATTTGGTAAAGTTGGAAAATCTTCAAAAGGTGTTGTTTTTATTTCTATAACTTTTTTATCTGAAGTAATAGAAAAAACTCCGTCAATTAATTCACAAACAAAATTATCTTCATTATTTTGAATCAAAGAAACTATTTTTACAAAAGTTTCTCCTTTTAAAATACATGAACCATTTTGTATACCTTTTACGGAAACACTCTTCTCACATGTAATAGATAAATTAGTTGCTCTTAAAGTTAATAAATGATCTTCTAGAGATAAATAAATATCCTGTAAGTAACTTTGTGTTTGGTTTTTACTTCTAGCTTTTGATACTTGGTTTGTAATTTTTACTAAAGTGTTTCCTTTGCATTCGAATTTCATGTAGTTATTATATATAAAATATAATATTAAGTATAGGTCTGTTGATAATGTGGAATACTTAAAAAAACTTTACAAAACAAAGACTTTTTTAATTTTTAAATTCATTTTAAGTTTTTTAAAAAATTCTAGTTTGTTGATTAAATACTACCTTTAAATCTTTTTTGAAAACAAATAGTATTTTATTAGAAAGTAATTATATAGTTATTAACATGGTTATTAACATAACTTAAGAAGTAGTAAAAATATAAAAGGAATAATTAGAATTATTCCTTTTATATTTTTACCTCTAATTATTTTTATATTTTAAGCCAACATTGCTCTAATATCTTCTATTTCTTTTGCTAAATGAGGATCATCTTTAATATTATTTTTAATTTTTTCGTATGAATGTATAACTGTTGTATGATCACGACCACCTAATCTATCACCAATCATAGGGTATGAAATATCAAAATCTTCTCTTAATATATACATAACTATTTGACGAGGTTTAACAACATCCTTCCTTCTTGTTTTGTTATAAATATAAACATCAGGTATATGATAATACTCAGAAATCATCTTTACTATTTCTGGAATAGAAATAGTTTTCTTTGATTTTACACTGTTTTTTAGTAAACCTTTTACATCAACCAATGTTAAAGCTTGTTGTTTTATTTGTATATGTCCAACAATTAAATTCATAATACCCTCTAATTCACGAATATTTCCTTGTATCGTTTCTGCTATATATTCAAGTACATTACTAGGTATTTTATCTGAATAATCTCTTGCTTTTGCTGTTAAAATAGCAAGTCTTGATTCAAAAGCAGGAACACCAACATCAACAATAATACCTTGATTAAATCTAGATCTTAATCTATCTTCTAATCCAACTATAAAGTTAGGGTGTTTATCTGATGAAAATATTATTTGTTTATTCATTTCATATAATGAATTAAATAAATGGAATAGTTCATCTTGAGTTCTTTCTTTTCCGTTTATAAATTGAATATCATCCATAATAAATACATCATATTTGCGATATTTTTCTTTGAAACTATTTATTTTATTTAGATTTGTTGCATTAACATAATCCATATAGAACTTTTCAAGAGAAGTATAAAAGACTTTTCTTTCTGGATGTTTCTTTTTTACAGTATTACCTATTGCTTGCATTAAGTGTGTTTTACCAAGACCGGTGTTTCCATATACGAAAAATGGATTATATAAAATACCTAGATTATTAATAACAGCTTGAGAAGTAGCAAAAGCAACATCATTAAACGATCCAACAATAAAATTATCAAAAGTATATCTTGAGTTTAAACCATCATCCTTATTGATATATAAATCATTCAAAGGTAAGGTTTGACCGTTTATAGCAATGTTTTGATTTTTCTTTTGAAGGTTTTCTAATTTAACTACAGAAAATGAAACAGATCTAACACCTTCATGTATGGTTCTTAATATTCTTAAAATAAATTTATGATATTTTTGATTTAACCAATCTTTAACGAATTCATTTGGAACACCGATAATAACATCACCATCTTTATAATCAATAATACGAGTATTTTTAAACCAAGTATTGAAATTAACTCGAGATAATTCAAGTTCTATCTGAGATAAAGCACTATTCCATAATTGTTGGTAATCCATAGATAGCTGTATTATACACTTCCTACACAAGTCATCAACTTTTTAAGGGTTTGATTTATTGATGTTTTTATTATAGAATGCTCTCATGTCAGTAACATATAATCCAAAAAGAAAGAAAAGAGCCACAACACATGGTTTTTTGGCTAGAACTAAAACAAAAGGAGGTAAAAAGGTTCTTGCGCGCCGTAGATCAATTGGCCGTAAGAAGCTTTCTGTTTAGTTATTAAAGTTAAATGTAAAATCCATAAAGCTTTTTTAATTTAAGCTTTATGGATTTTTAATTAATTATGATTAATAAAAAAGAAAGATTAACAAGGTTAGATTTTAAAGATTTATCAAAGAGAAATATGATAAGGGATTATTTATTTGATATATCTTATATAAAATCAGATAAAATGAAGGTTTCTTGTATTATTTCTAAAAAAACACTAAAAAAAGCAGTAGAAAGAAATAAAGTAAAGAGAAAATTATATAACCTTTTTGAATTAAATAGACCAAAAACACCTTATATAATAATCTTTTACCCTAAAAAAGAAACCTTATACACCCCTTTTAATGAATTAAATATAAAAATGCAAGAAATTTTTGCTAAACTTAAATAATTATGTTTCACACTTTTTTTTACGAACCACTTTATAATTTATTAGTTGTTTTTCTTCAGATTGTTCCACTTCATGATATTGGTATATCTATTATATTAACCACATTAGTTGTAAAAACATTATTATTACCTATTAATATTTCTGCAACAAGAAGTCAATATGCTATTAAAAAAATAGAAGAAGAAATAAAAAATATCAGAGACAAACACAAAGATAATCCACATGAATCAGGTAAAAAAATGATGGAGGTTTATAAGAGAGAAAAAATAAACCCTCTTTCTTCTTTGTTTGCTATTATTTTACAAATTCCTATTTTCTTTGCTTTGTATTTCGTTTTTTATAAGGGTATTAGCTTTGATCCAGAATCAATATATTCTTTTGTTAAATTTCCAGAATCATTACATATAGAAGCTTTTGGAATACTTGATGTTACTCAAAAAAGCCTAGCTATAGCTATTTTAACAGGTGTATCATCATACTTTCTAGCTAGAAGACAAACAGCTCAAATGGTAAGCAATAAAACACCAGCACAAGAATCTTTTCAAGATCATTTTATGAAATCAATGCGTATACAAATGTTGTATGTATTACCTTTAATAATAGGGTTTTCTTCTTATGTTTTACCGGCTGCTCTTGGATTATATTGGACAACAAGTAATATTTTGAGTTACTTACAAGATATATATATTAAACATCATATATCTAGGAAATAGTTTTTGATGTTATTGATTTTGATCTTCTTTTGTTAATTTAATATTAAATAACCAAAGATGTCCATTGTCTTTATTTATAAATGACATGTATTCGTCATTTGGTGACATTATTGGTTTAGTTAAATCAACTACTTCTTTTGTTTCTTCAGAAAAATCAAAAAGTATTTCTTCTATTTTTGTGTTGTTGTCTATTGTATATAGTTTGTCATTAAAGTTTATTAATCCCATATACCAAGCATCTGGCAATCCATCACGAAAAGTTCTCAGTTCTTGAGGTACTCCACATATTATGTAGGTAGAAGTTTTATTCCATATACATTTGGAAGCAATCGTTTGTGAGTTTAAAGTTGTATAATTACCAGTTTTCTTTGAAAATATAAAAGTTTTTAGGCCGACATTTGACCACATTGATGCAAGATAATCCAAGTTATTATTAGCAGGTAAAGTTACTAATCCTGTTTTTTCACCGAAGATTCTTTCGTTAGTAATAACATTATTTATATATCCAATACTATAAGAAGATGTTTTGTTGGTTGAATATAATGTTTCACCGCCGTAACTTAAGTTTATTTCTGTTATTGGAGAGTTGTATATTAATTGATTTTTGTCCCCTTCTATTTTATAAACTGAACTACCACTTGTGTTTGGGGAAACATAACTAGCTGACTTTTGGGAATTACTTACAGCAATAGAAATCAAATCATTAGGAAGAGGTGTTACGTTTTCTAATGATCTCGGTGTACCACCTTCAATAACAGAAGGAATGGTTGCTTTATAGGAAACAATTTTGTTATTTTCATCTAAATATCTAAAAATAACAGATGAGCCATTATTAAAAAAATAAGCATCATGTATACCAGGAACGGTAGTGTTACTTATTTGATAAGATTTTTTATTTTCTAAATTAACACCATATATGTAACCAGTTGCCCTATCAGCAAAAATCATCCTTGTACTAGTTGCTCTCCTTTGAACAATTATTTCGTTTGTGGTTGTACCAGTTCCTTTAACTGACGTTGTGCTGTTGATTAGTATATTTTGTTCAAAAAAAGACATTCCTGCTGTTGGTTTATTCCAGATTTTTATTAATTTTCTTTTTTTACCTTCGATTATTTCTGTTTCTGTTAAAGGTTCTTCAAAATCATCCTTAGATGAATCATCAATAAATTCCGATCCACCTTTTTTGGTGTCGCTTATTGGTAGGGTTGCGTTGGTTATGTTCTCCCCTCCACCAGGGCTTCTTATAAAGAAATACCAAACAATAACAATTAGTGCAAAAAATAAAGAAATAGATACTAATAAAATTACTGTCTTACGATTATTCATAAATATATTATAACATCAAGAATTAACGTTATTAATAATTTGTTTCATAAACATGCCAATGCACATCGGAATTTTTCTCATTACAAAAATTGAATCCGTTATAATAGTATTCCTCATAACAAAAACTTTTTGGTGTCCTTTTTGCACCATTTGTTCTTATAAAATTAGATAAATCATCAGTCCCACAACCACTACCACCAGAAGAGCATCTTAAGTCAACAACATTAAGGTTTTTTCCGTGTGATTTATGTCCTGGTTCAGTTCCACCTGTTATGACAACACTACAATTACAGTATGCTTTAAGATCGTTTGCCATATTGATAACTTTATCTGGTAATCCTTGTATTTGTGTTGATGGATATGTTTTATTAACCCCGACACCTACTAACTTTTTTCTGGCTGCTGCCTCAGCTTCATTTGTGCTTATTGTATTATCTACTGATCCAGATGATGAGCCCGATTGGGCACCAGAGGACGCACCAGAAGTTTGTGACTGACTTCCTGTCTGTGAAGTACCGGTTGATGGTATTGGTTTTAAACCTAAATCACCACGCAACATTTCCGGATTAATTTGGTCTAATAGTAAATACATAACAAGAACCCCAATAACTCCAAACGCAGCATTTTTTAAAACTTTTTTTGCACCTTGTACATCTAGTTGCGAATCAGCTTTTACATATAAAAAACCAGCATATGCAAACATAACCATTCCAGCCAAAAGACAAGCAGATACCATCAAAATAAAAATACTACCAGTCATACTAGATAAGGAGGTTGAATCTATATTAAAGTTTAAAGTAGTTCCAACTACTTCTGTTAAATTAGGTTCAAGTGGTTTATAGGTTGCCATATTTTTATATTATCTCGTATCAAAGATTATTTCTAGTTGTCCCTCAACAGATTGCAACATTCTTTTTGGGTTTTTGATTGATATTGATAAGTTTTTTACACCATAACTGTCCTTTTTAGGAGCAAAAGCAACTACGGTATTTTCTTCTGTTTCAAAAGGAATACCATCAAGTGACCAAGCATAAGTTATTTCTCTGGCCAAATTATTTTTATTTGATAAAAAATAAGGAACGACCTCTAATGTAAAATCTTTTGTTGTCTCAAATCTTTTTTTGATTCCATGGGCTAAGTCTAGTCCATATATAGGGTCTTTTGAATAAAATATTGGCACAATTTCATTTGGATAAATCGTTATTCTTTTTTCTGCTATGCTACCCTTTTCGGATCTTGCTATGACTTTTATAATATTTTCGTTAGATAGATAATCCAATCTTGTTTTAAGAACTTGTCTGCCTCTTCCTGAAGAAGCAGAATTAAACTTATCGTTTATATACCAAGCATAAGATATTTCACTTGGTTTTATTAATTTGCCATCCTCACTAAAAATTGGATTAGCAATAACCCTAACCTCACTATTTTCTCCTGGTAAAGACCTTCCTTCATAAAATGGAGGAACATGACTTTCTGTTGTTTCCCAGGTTAGATCAACTGTTTGTGGTAAAAGATTAAGTAATAGTGTTGTTTCTTCGCCTTCCGGGCTTGTTATTTTTACGGAGATGTTTAAAACAGAACCAATGTCACCAGTTTTTGTTTTTAAGATCTTTTCTCCTTTGCCTGATAAAACAGGCTTGTTGTTTATTGACCATGTATAATCAGCATTATCTATATCAAAAGAATAATTTTTGTAATTAATTGTGACTTCCTCATATGGTCCAGGATTCTCTGGTGTAAGAATAAGTGTACCTGAAGCGTAAGAGTAACTATTTAAAACAAAAAATAATATTGTTGTATAAAAAATAAATTTAATTATTGAAAATAATTTATTCATATTATTAAGATTAAGAACCAACTATGTCCTTTTTCATGGCTTTAATTTGTAACAATTGTGATGGGTCACTGGTAATGATTTGGTCTTCTGTGTAGGATGCAACCACTTTTATAGCAACGTGTTTTAGGCCGGCAAAAAATATCCCCTCACCGACACCAGATTCGAGTAACAAAAACTTTTCTTCATCAGTTAAGTTAAAGGTTTTTTGTACGACATCTATTGATGATGGTGATTGTTTTAATAATAACTGTATTGATGAGTTTGTAATAATTGGTAAACCGTAAGGTGATCTTAAGAAGTCACCAACGTCTTGGGTGATTGTTGCTAGACCTAAGAAATATTTTCTTCCGCGTTTTGCAAGGCCGAATAAGAATGATGCGGTATCATCATTTTTCATCATAATCCAGGCTTCGTCTACGACAAGTAGTCTTTTCTTTATATCTTTTCTCACAGCATTCCATATATAATGAGTAATAATATACATAGCAACTGGCTTTAACTCATCTTCCATATCACGAATAGAAAAACACACCAGCTTTTTATTTATATCAACATTTGACGGTCTATTAATAAAACCAGACCAAGTTCCTTGTGTGTATTTTGATAGTTTTGCTAATAAGTCACCAGATCCACCGATACCAGATAAAACCATTTCAAAGTCAGACAAAAGTGGTGGTTCTAATGAAGAAAAATCTGAATCACCGTTTATATCTTTTAGGGCATAAGTTTCGGTTATTGCTTGGTCAACAATAGCATCTTCTTCTGGTGTTAAACCACCAAGCATCACACGAAATAGTCCAACCAAATTAACTATATTTGAACGTAGAACTTCAGAAGGAGATTCGTCTTCACTTGGTATAGGTAAGTCAAATGGATTTATATGATGTTCGCTTGTCAAAGATATGTCGAAGTATCGTCCACCAACTGATTCAGCCAAGTATTCATACTCTCTTTCCGGATCTATTATTATTACTTCGGTTTCAAACATTAAAGTTCTTAAAATTTCTAGCTTTGTTGTGTAGCTTTTTCCAGAACCAGATTTAGCAAAAACTATGGAGTTATAATTTTCTAAAGAAAAACGATCAAAAAGAACAAGGCTACCGTTGTGACGGTTTATACCGTATAAAATACCTTTGTCTGATGACAAATCAAAAGAAACAAAAGGAAAAAATGAAGACAAAGGAGATGTATTAATTTTATTTTTTATTTGCAAGCTGTCTCTTCCAAGAGGAATAGTACTCAAAAATCCTTCATCTTGTTGGAAAAGGGCCGGTTTAACGAAAACCATTCTACTTTCTAATATTGTTTTTATTTCGTTTTCTACTTTTTCTACATCAGCCTCATCTTCTCCATAAATAGATATATATAAAGAAACATCAAACATTTTTTCTTGCGCTTGCACTAGGCCATCTCGTAGATCTTCTAGGTCTTTATATGCAACATCAAGAGATGGGTCACGAACCATCCCCTTTTCTTCCCTGTCCATTATCTGACTCTCTACTTCGGCTACCTTTTTCTGGAAGTCCTTCATAACTTTTCCTGTATCAAGCGGTGTTACGTGTATTGCAATATCAAATATTTTGTCTAGGTTTATTATAGGACTTAGCCAATTATCAGTAAGATATCTTGGGTATGAAATAACAAAGTAAGATCTAACTATTTTTGTTCCTAGGTTTAAGCTTTTTGGTTGTATGCCAATTGCTGACGGAGCAATAATGTCTCTTAATTGCATTTCTGCAACTTTATAAATTTGCTCTGGTAATACCGGAGCTACAGCTGAAGTTGATTTTGTATTTAAAAAGTCGAATAATCCCATATTATTTTTTGTCTTCTGTTAATTTTGGAGCAGAGTGGTTTTGTTCACTTGGATTAAATAGCTTGTAGAACAACTCTACGGCCTCTTCTGTGTTTAGTTTTTGTGAACGTATACCAAAACGCATTAATCCTTGAGATACAGTATTTATGCGCTGCTCTAATTGTATACGACTTTCTTCAAAAGCTGCATTTTTTTCTGAATCACTTTTGCTTCCACTTAAAGAAAGAAGAGAAGAAGATCCGCCACTTGATTTCATTATTGGTGCCATATAAGAAATCACAATGAAGAAATGTTTGGTCATGATATTTGTTTCCTCTGTGAATTTTCGTATAAAACCCATGTATTCATTGATTTGGATTTTTAAAAGATCTTCTTTTACATCAAAACTTCTTTTTTTCAATAAATCTATATATGGATTTATGTTAAGTCTTCTTGATTCTATAAAAAACTGAATAGAAAATTCAACTGAATTTAAGAAATTTTGGAATTGCATGATTATGGCCTGTTGCTCATCTTCTCCTTTTAGGGAAAGGTTTAGTGAATTAGTCATCAAAACAGCACGGAGCTCGCCATTTTTTAAAGTTATTATTCCATCCCTTATGCTTTCTATTGGTATAAATTGTTGTGTTGCCGAAGAATTTGCCATTATTATATTATAACATCTTTTAATTAAATGATTGTTTAGTTATTCAGTTTTTTAGATTATTTAAAACAAAAATTAAAGATGCTATAATTAATTCATGAAATTTAGAGTTCCACAATTTATAGACATGGAGGATAAAATATTTGGTCCTCTTACATTAAAACAGTTTGCCTACATTTTGGGGGCTGGAGGATTTTCTTTTATTATATGGACATTTATATCAATTAAAATAATAGCTATTATATTAATAATCCCCGTTGCTGGATTGTTCATCTCGTTGGCCTTTGTTCAGATAAACGGAAGACCTTTTGTTGATGTGCTTGAAAGTGTTTTGAAGTATTATACAGGTTCAAAAATATATACATGGAAACAACCAAAAGCAGAAATGTCTGTTGATATGACAGATGAAGCAGAGAAAATGGTTCAAGAGGCGTCAAAGAATGTCCTTATTGCAAAGGCTGACTCTAATAAATTGCACTCACTGTCTCTTGGTCTTGATGTTTTGGACAATGTTGAGGAAGGAGAGAAAAAGAATATTTAGTTTTTGGTCTAGCTACTTCTAGTCTTCAAAGACTTCTCTGTAGGGGTCGACATTATAATGTGTTGGTGCGCGACTATATGTGGCGACTCTTTCTTTTGGTACAACTAACTGATCACCTCTTTCGGCAATGTTTTCCTCCACGGCTTTCGTTAAGGTTTTTTTGATTTCTTCCTTTTTATCAATTGAGGCTATTTGTTCTCTGATATGACTGAGGCGGGCTTCGACTTCTTCACTGTTTGTTATGGACTGTAATACCTGTAATTGCTCAATTAGCTGATTTCTGGATCCGTTATTTGGTTTTTTCTTAGGAGCTAACTGCCCTTCCGTTGGTGATTTGTTTAAAGCGGATTCTTTTTTTGTTTGATCAAGTATTTGAGAGCGAAGCTCTTCTTTTGAGGTTGTGTCCCCTACTTTTATTTTTTTGACACCATCTTTTGCAAAATCTTCTCCGACTAATTTTATTCTGGTTGTTTGTAGAATAGATTTGTCTAAATCAACTGCCATTTTGTAAGCGGTTGCTTCATCCACATGTAATTCTTTTTTTAAAGTATCGACAACTTCACCGGGCAGAATTATTCCTAGCAGTATAAGTATTATTATATCTTTTAGATGAGTGTGTAGATTAATGGGAATTTTGTATACAAAACCAATAGACATAGTAGCGTCATCTACCTCTTTGCCGGTAATCATCTTTTGTATTTGTACTGGAGCTTTAGCAAAAGCTTCTCTTATTTGATCTGTGTGATCCATTGTTTTTAATTATAACAAATAAAATAGTTTAAATATAAAAATAAAAGCGGATGAAGTAAAATTCATCCGCCTAGTGTTTTTTATTGAAAGGTAGTTCTGTGAGACATTTAATTTGAGGAAACACCATATTGCGTTTTATTCTTGAGTCTGAGTTTGGAATCGCCGTGGTTCTAGTTATCACATGTTTAAGTAAGAAATTGAGCTTAATTTCCGCACCTAACGACGTCTTAACAATCACCACTATATGATCATTTTCTCCAGGGAAAACTCCAGTTACACAACCTTCGGTTCCGTCTTGCAATAAAACTTTTCCACCAACATAGTTTACTAACTCTCGCCTAAGTCTATTTATCGTTTTGTTTTGGCAAGTAACCCCACTATAAAATCTATGTTTTTTCCCACTTTCTGTTTTTCTGCCAAGATTTTTTTTTGCTGAACAAAAATCTATTATTTTTGCCATGGTTTTCTGCCTCAATAAAAGAACACTATAAAACAAACTAACACATTTTATTTATTTTGTAAAATTTACAATTTACGGTACATTTTATGCAGCCTCCTTTTCTCTTTTTAGTTTTTCTAATTCATCAGTTCTTTCTTTTTCTCTTTTTTCCTTTTTTTCAATATCATTTTTATAATCATTTATCTCATTGGCTCTTTTTTCGTCATCAGCTTTTAATTTTGATTGCAACGCTTTAGACGAGCTGTTGTATATTTTTTGTTTTTCACCCAGTTCAGACGTTTCAGCTTTCTGGTATTCTTCTATTTTTTTCTTATCCTCTTCTAGTTTTATCTTTTGGATGTTTTCTGCTTCTGCTCTGTCCATATTAATCATGTTTTGTTTTTCCTCGTCTGTTCTTTTTTCTGAGTTAAAATAGCTTTGTCTTGCCTGGTTTGATGTCTTTGAATATGTTTCTCTTTTATCCATTAAAGATTTTTGTAAGTCTTGACCAATTAATATTTTTTTCACATCATCTGATTGATTGTTAAAATAATTTTGTTTATTTTCACCAGTTTTTTTCTCATAAAGATTAACGACCTTATCTATTTTTGTCGCTTCGTCCATATCGTGTTCGGTTAAGTTTTTCCTCATAGCGCGATCTTGTGCGCCGTATATTTTTTGTCTTTCTTCTCCTGTTAATACATCGCTACCATCTTCGTTTTTTGCTTTATATAACGTTTCCCCAGCAATGCGCTCTCCTTGTCCATCCCAATTACCAATACCAGAAAGGGTTCTTTCGGCAAATTTCTGTTTTGCTGTTTCATTCATGCTGTTATATTTTGTAGCAAAAGCTTTTTGATTTAATTCTAGATTCTTTTTGTAACTTGTATCTTTTCCTTTACCTAAATCAATACCACCCATACCTGCCAGCTTTTGGGCGGCGTTAGTGTTTCTTACATCAAAAGTTGCGCTGTCGCTTACGTATCTTAAGCTGTCATGTATTTTGCCACCGACAAAACCCCCACGTGCATCTTGTACCCACTTACTATCTGCTGCCACAGCTGCAACACGTCCAAGTGTTGCACGACCTAATGCACCTGCTCCACCTGTTACAGCTCCAACAGTTGCTGTTTTGTACAAACCTTCTACCCCAGCACCAATCGCACCACTGAACTCCCTAGTAACCTTTAGCATTGTGTGAAGTAAAACCAAACTAATAAAAACTTTTGCAAGAGTAGCTATATCACCCCCTGCTCCTGCGGCACCGTAGTCTATTTTATTAAAAATACCCATCACACTAATAGTAAAATAAAGCATTATCATAAACACAACAGATAAAGCCAACTGGTTGAAGAAAAATGATCTAAATTCTTGTGCTTTTTCACCAAATTTTGGGATAACCATATCAACAAAAAGCAAAGGTGAAGCGATTATGCCAAGTACAAGAGTTATGTTTCTTATCATTATAAGAAGAGCCGCAAAACCAAAAATATAAGCCGCGTAGAATATAAAAATAATAGTAAGAAGTGTTCCGGCTACGCCATTTATTTGACTAACTGCCCCAGATGAAATTCCTGTAGCAGAAAAAACCAATCCCTGTAAACCAAGTTTGTCCATAATTACACCTCCGGCAGTATTTTTTCCATCAAGAGAAACAGCATTTGAAACAAAACCACCATTTAAAGCTTCTTGTCCAACTGCGGCCGCATAAATATTTAAAGATATTAGGTTTGATAAATCAATTGCCGCCCTAGATAAAGGATATGAAAAGTTAACAAACAAAGCAAAAATAACAAGCCACGGTAGAAATCTTTCTATAAATTTACTACCAGAATTACTACTTATTATGAACATAAATCCTATATATAATCCGGCAAAGATAATACACAAAGAAACTATTTGTCTAACTATTTGCCACAAAGGATATAGTTCTTTTGGTGCCCAAGTAGAAAAGTTCAGTATACCTATTTGTATTCCAAAGTTAAGGAAGTTAGCTGCTGCCCAAAGAAAAAAACCAGCAATACTTAAAACAAGTGTTTTTATTATATCCCCCAATAAATATAAAGCACAACCTGGAATACTTTCCGGAATACCAAAATAATTTCTTTTTAGACATGGGTTGGTTTCTTCTGTTTGTTGTGCTAAGGCTGTATTATTTTTTTGTGCTGTAGCGTTCTTTGTTTCTGCTTGGGCGTCTGTTATTTTTCCGGCCTCAACATCTCTGTAAGATGAATATAGGGTAGCTAAACTACTTATTGCAAGAGCTTGTGCGTTTACAACTCCATCACTGCGCGTGCCAATGGTGCCTGCTAAGTACCTACTAAAGTTAGAGTATATTTCAGCAGCTATAGAATTAAAAGTATTGTTTGGGTTTGCTTTACCAAAAGCAGTTGCGGCGATTGAATACAGTTCTGCTTCCTGTTTGTTTCTTTCAACGGAAGACAAACTGTTATACCCCGGCACTGACTTTATATCAAACAAACCCTTTTGAATAATTGAGTTCATTTGGTCAACTCCTAATGTTATTCCGCTAGAATCTTGACTTCCGTATGTTCCATTAGATATACATCTTCCATTAAGGTATGTTCCATCTCTTGATCCGGAATCAGAATAGTCACAGATTGTGCCATTACTTTGAGCCAGTCCTTTATTTGGTACAAAAAATAAGCTTAAACACAGAAGTACGACAAAAAATAGCCCTAGCTTTTTCATTTGTTTATTGTATCAAAAATAGTGCCTTGTTGTAAGGGGTATTGGCTATATTTATGTGTCTGGTTTTTAATTATATTGTTTAACTTTGAATTACAAAACTCATATTTAACCTTGGTGTCATTCCTGTGCAGACAGGAATCTAGGTTTAAATAATATAAAAATTACCAGTTATTAACGGAGGTGTTTATTAGGTCGTTGTTTATGCAAGAGCTACCACTCCATGAGTAGTTGGTTCCTCTGCTTAGACATTCTTTTCTTGCTTCAAAATAACAAGATGATCCAGTCCATGACCAGAATTGACCCTGTGCAAGACAAGCTTTCTTGGCTCTTTCTATGTTTAATGTGTTATTACACATTGTTATTTTTGAATCCAGTGTGCTTGCAAAATCTTTTTCTAAAGATTCTTTTGTGTTTTTGTACTCAAGATCAATTACGGTTTCAGAATTTGTTTCTGGTATTTTGCCGTCCACTACCAGATCTTGATATTCTTGGAAGATGACTTGTATTTCTGAGATATTGTTACTTGCTAAGATTTTTGATTTGGTTTCCTTTGTGATTCTTTCGGCTTCGGCTAGTGATTCATCGTCGTTTATTAACCTATTTCTAAAGTTGCCTATCTCTGTCCTTCTTTCTCTTATATATGACCTACCTGCTGTAACCAAAATGTCTTCGTTGTATGAAGGAAATTCACCTATCAATATATTGTATTTATTTGCTAGTTCGTTTACTTTGTTTTCGTAACTTACTAAGTAAGACAAATAGGAAGATCTATCAATCTTTTTCAGGTTATTAATGGTTGTCATCTTGTTGTCTAACTCATTTAATATTTTGTTTAAAATATTTGTTTTTTCGGTTTCGGTCAAAGAAGTATTTTGGTCTAAAGAAACACGAGCCTGTTCTTTTGTATAAGTACCAGTATCTAAAGTAAACGATTGATTGCTGTTTATTCCTTTGCTGCTTGTAATTGTTTTTGCCATACCAGAAAGACCTTTTGTTAGGAAATCACCAAGAACACCATCTATCATGCCACCTAAGATACCCGCATCGATATCTGTAAATCCTTGTCCCTGTCTTAATGTATCAAGTGGTCCAGATAATCCACCTTCTAATTTTTTAAAGTTAAGACTTCCTGGTGTTATTGTTTCGTATTGATCACAAGCAGTTATACCTTCTGTTTCCAAAAAAACCTCTTTAATACATTTTTTTGTACCCAAATAACCACCGTTAGTGTCTAGTTCTTCTTTTGCAACTTCGGTTTTCTTTTCTACTTTTTCAGAGACGGCCTGTTTTGCGGACGACACATTACCGTAGGCAGTATTGTTTCTGTTTGTTGTTAAATCAAGCCAAGAACCCCACCCCCCACCAGCACTGAAGTTAGATTTATAAATATTAACCATAGCTTGTTGGGTATTTTTATCAGTAGAAGCATTACCAGAACACAAAGAATTAGCTAACTCAGCTTTCT
>JACCDG011618461.1_pt1 | contig 15807 bp, 13 predicted proteins | sample 7442471 | NCBI WGS metagenome assembly JACCDG01 (sample SAMN15323444, study PRJNA562643) | freshwater metagenome | isolation source: river surface water | place: USA:Blue River Watershed | collected 2017-08-17 | reverse complement strand
CGCTTGAGGATCAGCACCACGTCATATGCGGTGCAGCCGCCTGTGCCGGCCAGCACCGTTTCCATCGGGCGGGGTGCCAGGTTTCGGCCGCCACCTTCAGGTGCGCCGTCCATGTTGATGATGTGGCCGCTGCCGGTTTCAGCCATGAAGGCCATGCCGGATGTGGGTTGCCAGTTGATGGTGCATTCCATGTGGATCTCCAGACAAAGTGTGACGGATTCAGTTTTTTCAGGGGTGAGAGCACAAAACCTAGGGTTACCCCTTGCATTTTGGCTGGGGTGTTATTAGAATAAACCCTATTGATGTGAACTTGATTGAACTCCAGAGCTCATATCTTTGCTTGTTTCGTTTGTCTCCTCCACCCTCCTCAATTGGTGGATTCCAAACCCGAGATTCTTGTCTCGGGTTTTTTTTCGCCTCAATGATGCTTGGACGCGGCGGCGGCTTTGGCCTTGGCCTGCGCAGCCATCTCCTCTCGCTGGCGGCGTAGTTTTTCGCGTGGGTCTTCCTTGGGGCCGGCGCCTTCGCTCAATTTCATCTCCGTGATGAAGCGGCTGGGGATGGCTTGCACGTATTCGCGTCCCTTTTTTCGACGTTTCAGTGCGCTCACGCCCAGGGTCAAACGCGCCCGGGTGATGCCCACGTACATCAGTCGACGCTCTTCTTCAATTTGCTGCGGGGTGATCTCACCTTCCTCCCGCGAGAAGGGGAGAGAGCCCTCGTTGACCCCGGCCAGCACCACATGGGGCCATTCCAGGCCCTTCGAGGCATGCAGTGTCGACAACGTGACCACATTTTGGTCCGCGTTGCGTTCGGCCAGGCTGGTGATCAGCGAAATGGTCTGAGCGACATCCAAGACGCTTTTCTTTTCGGATTCGACGGTCATGCCACCGTCGTTTTCAATCTCGCCACCGCAACGTTTGGCCACCCAGTCGATGAAGTCGAGCACGTTGTTCCAGCGCGCAGCCGCGACCTTTTCGTTCTCTTCGTTGTCGTACAGGTGCTGCTCGTAGCCAATGTCTTTGAGCCACTCCAGCAGCATGGCCTTGGCGTCTTCGCTGCCGGTGGTGTTTTTGGCGCGGTGCTCCAGGTCATTCACATACCGACCAAATTCATGCAGAGATCCCAATGCGCGCGCGTTGAGCGACGCCGACAGGGACTCCGCAAACAGCGCTTCGAACAAGCTGACCTTCCACTTGCCCGCAAACTCGCCCAGTGAGCCCAAGGTCTGGTGCCCGATGCCGCGTTTGGGGGTGGTGGCTGCGCGCAAAAATGCCGGGTCGTCATCATTGTTCACCAGCAGGCGCAGCCAGCCGCACAAGTCCTTGATTTCGGCTTTGTCAAAAAAGCTTTGCCCGCCTGACACCTTGTAAGGGATGTTGGCCTTGCGCAGCGCTTGTTCAAAGGGGCGTGCCTGGTGGTTGGCGCGGTACAAGATCGCGAAGTTGCTCCAATCGGTCTTGCTCGGGTCACCGGGGTACTTTTCCAGCAAGCTCATGCGCAGCACCATGAAGCGCGCCACCGCACGTTCGGCTTCGTGCTCTTCGTTGTCGCCCTCCATCAACTTGACGGGCTCACCTTCGCCCAAGTCCGACCACAGAGTCTTTTGAAACAGCTTGGGGTTGGTGGCGATCACGTTGTTGGCGGCACGCAAGATGGCGCTGGTCGAGCGGTAGTTCTGCTCCAGCGGGATCACTTTCAGGTGCGGATAGTCTTGCGGCAACTTCTTGAGGTTGTCCAGCGTGGCGCCACGCCATCCGTAAATGGACTGGTCGTCATCCCCCACCGCCGTGAAGATGCCCTGTGGGCCAACCAGCAGCTTCAGCATTTCATACTGGGTCGCGTTGGTGTCCTGGTATTCGTCCACCAGCACGTGCTTGAGCTGTTTTTGCCACTTCAGGCGCACATGTTCGTGTTCAGCCAGCAGCTTCAAGGGCAAGCTGATCAGGTCGTCAAAATCGACCGCCTGGTAAGCCGACAAGCGCTCTTCGTACAACTGCATGATGCGAGCAATCAATTGCTCGTCATCGCTCTGCGCCTGGGCAAAGGCTTGCGAGCTATTGAGCCCCTGGTTCTTCCAAAGGCTGATGGTCCACTGCCAATGGCGGGCCTGTTTGGCGTCGGTGGTGCCACCTGCGTCTCGCAGGATGCTGGTGACGTCATCGCTGTCCAAAATGGAGAACTGCGGCTTCAAACCCAGGGCTTCGCCGTCTTCTCGCAGCAGGCGCACACCCAAAGAGTGAAAGGTGCAGATCAGCAATTTGCCTGCGGCTTTGGCGCCAATCAGCGCTTTGGCCCGCTCGCGCATTTCTGCGGCCGCTTTGTTGGTAAAGGTGATGGCAGCAATTTGCGAAGGCGCCAGATCTGCCCCGTGCCCGGGTTGCAGCAATCGGGCGATTTTTTGCGTGATCACGCGTGTCTTGCCTGAGCCCGCACCAGCCAGCACCAGGCACGGTCCTTCCAGGTACTGAACAGCCGCCATCTGGGCGGGGTTCATCGTGGACGGTGCGTTGGCTTGGTGCGACGACATGGGGCAGCAGTATCAAAAACGAGCAAGGGCGCCAAGCATAGTGCAAGGCGCCCTTCGGTGCAGAGAAGACTCAGACGCCAGCGACGAATTCGCCGACAACGGCCGCAAACGCTTGAGGTTGTTCCACGGCGCTCAGGTGCGCGCAGCCTTGCAGGGTGATCATTTGAGATCCGGCAATGCTCTTGGTCAGAGCGTAGGCTGTTTCCACCGGTGTGCTGATGTCGTGGCTGGCCGCCATCACCAATGTGGGGACGCGGATTTGGCCCAGGCGCGCCGTGGTGTTGGCCTCGCACAAGGCTGCGGCGCAAGCCGTGTAGCCTTCCGGGTCGGTTGACTCCAGCAAACGCTGATGGCGAGACACCGTGGCAGCTTGGTTGGCGCGGAACTCTTCGCTGAAGAACCGGGTCATGGTGTTGGTGCTGATGGCGTGCAAGCCATGCGCTTCCACCGTGGCGATGCGTTGCCCAATGGCTTCGCGGCCCATGCCTGAATAGCTGCTGGTGGTGTTGGCCAGTACCAAAGCCTTCACCTTTTCAGGGTGACGAATGGCCAACTCCTGACCAATCAGCCCGCCCATCGACAGACCCACCCAGATCACCGGGCCACCGTCGGCCACCTCATCAATCACCCGAGCGGCATCGGCCGCCAACTCGGTCATGGTCAGCGGCTCATTAGGGATCTGTGAGCGGCCATGGCCGCGTGTGTCTGGGCAAATCACATTGCAGGTGGCTGCCAATTGGTTGGCCACCAGATCCCACATCGAACTGTCTTGTCCCAGGGCATGGCTCAGCACAATCGTGTGCTCGGCCTTGCCGTTGCGAGCCTCACGCACGGTGCTGTGCAACTTGGGGCGCGTGGTGGTGAACACCGAGCGGCCAACCCCAGGGTGCCAGGCCACGTCTGCTGAATGGGCCGGGGGCTCCAGGCCCAATTCGCGCATCACACCCAAGGCGCGAGCAAAGCCCGTGTTGGCGGCAGGTACGCCTGCGTAAATGGCGATCTGGATCAGTGCTTCGCGCACTTCTTCTGTGCTCAGAGTGTGGGCATTGCCGGGGGTCAGTGCGCCACGCAGGTGAATTTCAAACTCATCCCAGCGGCCCAATGCGCTGGTCACGGCCAGCACAATGATGCGGCGCGTTTTCCAGTCCAGGCCAGGGCGGCCCCACACGCCATGCCAGGCGTAGTCGGTGATGAAGTGTTGAAATTCAGCGTTGAACGTATTGGCTTTGGCGACAGACTTGTCTACCCACGCATCACCCAGTGCGGCGCGCCGATTGCGCATGCCGCGTTCAAACGGGTGGTCAAAATCGTGTTCCAGAGATCGGGTCATGTTCTTGTCTTGATCTTGGCCAAAAAATTGGCGATAGCCGCCATTGTGCCGTGCAGCATAAAAACCGCATCAGGATGACTCCTGTGCAAGGGCCGTGCCGCATATCGGTTATGGTGCGCAATATGAGGTTGCTCTTCGATCCTGCCCTGCTGCCGTACCGATTTGGTTTGACTTGGTTCATCTTGGCGGTGCTCGTGTCTTTCCTGGTGGGGTGTGCGTCTCCCGTCAATCGCGGTGGGGTGGCCAAGCCCGTGCCATCGTCGGGTCGTGATGGCGCGCCGGCAGATCCTCCTGCTGACCTGGCCTCGTTGCCTGACCCTGAGCCTCAAGTCGAACCCATTCGGCGCGGCGGCCCCAACAAACCGTATGTCGTGTTGGGGCAGGCCTACGAGCCTGTCGCTGCTGACGTTCCCTGGAAGGAGCGCGGCGTGGCCTCTTGGTACGGTACCAAATTTCACGGCAGGAAGACGGCCAGTGGCGAGTTGTTCAGCATGTACGGGCTCACTGCGGCCCATCGCACCTTGCCCATCCCCAGTTATGCCCGTGTACGGCATGTGGGCAATGGCAAAGAGATCATCGTGCGGGTCAACGACCGCGGGCCCTTTCACTCGTCCCGCGTGCTTGATCTGAGTTTTGCTGCGGCAGTCAAATTGGGTATTTCATCTGCGGGCAGCGCATTGGTCGAAATTGAGCGCCTGACCTTTGATGACATCCGATCAGGCTCGTGGCGCAAGCCTGCCGAGATGATCCTCCCTGAGGGTGACCCCATTGCTGACATCGCGGCAAAGGCCGTGGATGTGCCGGTCGAGCCAGAGGTCATGCAATCGGGCGATCGGGCCAGAGCCTTCACCCCAGCTGCCCAAGGCTATTGGGTGCAATTGGCGGCCTTCAGTCGACGCGACAGTGTCGATCGCCTGCAGCAACGGGTGTCGGTGGATGCTGCAGCTATGGCGCCCATGATGGCCGTGTTCAAGGAGGGGGCGGTCTACAAGCTCCAGGTTGGCCCTTATGCCACGCGTCAGCAGGCCGATGAGGCCGCGCGTGGTGTGCGTGAATCGATGCAGGTGGTCCCCATGGTGATTGAGAGGCGTTGAGTGCGTTCCTGGGCTTATCTGGCGTTGCTGTTCAATGCCTTGGTGTGGGGGCTGTCGTGGCTGCCTTTGCGCCATCTGCAAGAAGCGGGCTTGCATCCGGTGTGGGCCACCATGCTGTTTTTTGCCCTGGGCGCACTCATGATCGGTTTGTGGCGCCCAAGTGTGGTTCGAGCTGTGCTGGGGCAGCCTGCGTTGCTGGTGTTGGCGCTGGTATCGGGTGTGGCCAATGCCACATTCAACTGGGGCGTGGCCACGGGTGATGTCGTGCGTGTTGTTTTGCTGTTCTATCTGATGCCGCTTTGGGCTGCGTTGCTGGCCAGAGTCATGCTCAATGAGCAGATCACGCGGGCTGCGTGGTGGCGCATGGGGCTGGCCCTATCGGGCGCCATCCTCGTCCTCAAGCCTGAAGGGCAAGCTTGGCCTCAGTTTGGATCGCTGTCTGATGTGCTGGGCTTGTTGGGTGGGATGGGTTTTGCCATGACCAATGTGATGCTGCGCCAGCAATCGCAACAGCCCGCAGTGTCCCGTGCATTCGCGATGTTTGCGGGCTGCACTTTGCTGCCGGGGCTTTTGGGGCTGGTCTTGAGCTGGCAAGGTTTGGTCAACCCTTGGCCTGCATTCACATGGGCTTGGGGGGCGCTGGTGCTGGCCATGGCGGGGATCTTTTTTGCATCCAACCTCGCCTTGCAATATGGGGCCGCCAAGCTGCCCGTTCAATTGACCTCGGTTTTGATGATCACCGAGGTCTTGTTTGCTGCGGTATCCGCAGCTTTGTGGGGCGAGGCCACCTTGACCCCATCGGTCTTGATGGGTGGTGGCCTCATCCTCTCAGCCGCCTTGCTGGCGGCCCGCAGCGAACACTGATTCAGCCGCGCAGTTTGCGCGAATGGCTGTGCACCGTGTCCACCAGTGCAGACACGTGTTCCGGCGGCGTGAATTGCGAAATGCCATGGCCCAGATTGAACACGTGGCCCGCATGGCTGCCATCTGCATTGCGTGGGGCACCAAAACTGTCCAGTGTCTGGATGACTTGTTCCTGAATCTGTTCAGGTTGTGCAAACAACACCATCGGGTCCAGATTGCCTTGCAGGGCCACTTGATGGCCGACGCGTGCGCGCGCTTTGCCCAGGTTTTGCGTCCAGTCCAGTCCAACCACGTCGCAGCCCGTATTGGCGATCTGTTCCAGCCAATGGCCGCCGCCTTTGGTGAACACAATGTGCGGAATGCGGAAGCCGTTGTGCTCTTTCTTCAGTTTTGCCAATACACGTTGTGTGTAGGCCAGGCTGAAGGTTTGGAAGGCCCCGTCAGCCAACACGCCGCCCCATGAATCAAAAATCATCACGGCTTGGGCGCCGGCTTCGATCTGGGTGTTCAGATACAGCGCCACAGCATCTGCGTTCACGGCCAGGATCTTGTGCATCAGATCAGGCCGTTGGTACATCATGGTCTTGACCTGACGGTAATCGTCCGATCCGCCGCCTTCGACCATGTAGCAGGCCAAAGTCCAGGGGCTGCCCGAAAACCCAATCAGTGGCACCTTGCCCACACCTTGCTCGTCCGCCAAGGCCTTTCGGATGGTGCCCACGGCATCAAAGACATAACGCAGCTTGTCCATGTCTGGCACGGCCAGTTGGGCGACGGCGGCTTCGTCACGCACCGGCGACGCGAACTTGGGGCCTTCGCCTGCGGCGAAGCTCAAACCCAGGCCCATGGCATCGGGGACGGTCAAAATGTCCGAAAACAGAATCGCGGCGTCCAGGTCGTACCGGCGCAAAGGCTGCAAGGTCACCTCGCAAGCCATCTCTGGATTGGTGGCCAAACCCATGAAGCTGCCGGCTACCTCGCGCGTGGCGCGGTACTCAGGCAAATAGCGCCCAGCTTGTCGCATCAGCCATACAGGGGTGAAATCGGTTGGCAACCGCAGGCAGGCACGTAGAAATTGGTCGTTGGCCAGAGGCGGGAGGGCGGGGGAAAGGTTCTGAGCATGCATCCCGCGATTGTAGGCAGCGACGAGGGGGGCTGTCGACCGGATTACTTCATCTGCATCAACGGGACGCTGATCAATGACACCCTGTCCGTCCTTTCAGCCCTTCTTCATCAGTTCAGCGTCTTTTTGTAACTCTTGATGGCCAGCAATGAAAAAATCAGCCCGGCCAACATGATCGGCCACAGATGAGGCCACATGTCGATCATCGAGAACTCCTTGAGGAAGACCCCGCGTGCGCCCCGAACGAAATAGGTCAAGGGCAGTCCTTGTGCGATGAACTGCGCCCAGCCTGGCATGCCGCTGAAAGGAAACATGAAACCTGACAGCAGGATCGACGGGATGAAGTAGAAGAACGACAACTGCATGGCCTGCATCTGCGACAGTGCCACGGTCGAAATCAGGATGCCCACCGACAGCGTGGTGAAGCCGTAAGCCAGCAGCAAGATCGTCAAGGCCAGCGGGTCGCCCGTCAGTGGGAGCTTGAACATGCCGAAGGCAATGGCCAGCGTGACCAGTACTTGTCCCACGCCCACCAAAAACGTGGGGATGATTTTGCCGATGATCATCTCCCACGGTTTGATCGGCGTGACCAGCAGAAATTCGATGGTGCCCTGTTCCTTTTCTTTGGTGATCGACATGGCCGTCATCACCAGCAGCGACACGTTGAGGATCATGCCGATGAGTCCGGGCACGATGTAGAACGTCTGCTCACTTTGCGGGTTGAAGCGGCGCTGGACGCGCACATCAATCTGTGGTCCGCCATGTGCGACAGGCCTGATGCCATCCTGTCGAAAAACGTGGGCGGCCGTGACCCGGGCCACTTCGCCGGTGGACGTCATCGCGCCATTGAGCGAGACGGGATCGGTCGCGTCCGCTTCCACCAGGATGGTCGCGGGCAGTTTTTTCATCAAGTTGCGCGTGAAGTCCGGCGGGATCTCGATCACCACGGACGTCTGTGCCTTGCGGAGCATCTCGCTGGCCTGGCTGGATGTCAGTTGCCTGGCATCGATGTCCAGATAGACGGACTGCTGCAGGGCCATCCGGTACAGCCGCGAGAACTCGCTCTTGTCGTGGTCGACCACCAACGTGGGAATATGACGCGGGTCCGGGTTGATGGCATAACCGAACACCACCACATACAGAATGGTCACGGACAGCAATGACACGAATGTCAGGCGGTCTCGCACCATGTGCAGCAGCTCTTTGGCGGCGATGGCCCTGATGCGTTTGAGGGGGGACAACATGGTGGCGTACATCAGAAACGGGTGCCTCCGCCCTGTTGCTGCAGCGTGAGGTAGAAGAAGACATCTTCGAGACCGACGTGGGTGGGCCGGGGCAGGCCGACCTGATCTCCCAAGTCGCGACACCACGAGCCAATGTCCTCGTGGTGGCGGGCGACCACACGCAGGCTGTTGCCCTGCATCGACAGCCGTACGACGCGCTCATCGTGTGCCATGCGCCGATCATTGAACGCGCCTTTGAGTGACACCTGCGCGGCGACCAGGCGCGACTTCTGCAGCACCCGCTCCGGTGCATCGTCTACCAGCAAACGGCCATACAACACATACGCGATGCGGTTTGAGCGCATGGCCTCGTCCATGTAGTGGGTGCTGACCAGCACCGATACGCCGGACGCGGCAATGTCTTGCAAGATGTCCCAGAAAGCTTCTCGCGCCTTGGGGTCGACCCCCGCGGTAGGCTCGTCCAGCAACAGAATGCGCGGGCGGTGCGCCATGGCACACGCCAGGGCCAGTCGTTGCTTCCAGCCGCCTGACATCGTGCCCGCGCGTTGTCTGTCGCGGCCCTCATCGAAAGCGAACTGTTTGATCAACTCGTTCACGCGCGCTTCTGGGTCCGGCAAGCCATGCAGGCGGCAGACAAAGCGCATGTTCTCCCGAACCGTCAGGTCCTTGTACAGGCTGAAATGCTGGGTCATGTAGCCCAGCAGCGGCTTGATCTGATCGGCCTGGCGAACAATGTCAAAGCCCAGGCAACGCCCCTTTCCGGAGGTGGGGGGCACCAGGCCGCACATCATGCGGATGGCCGTGGTCTTGCCCGAACCGTTGGGTCCCAGAAAGCCATAGAGCTGGCCCGGGGCGATGCGCATGTTCAGCTTGTCGACAACCGTTTGCTCGCCAAAGGTCTTGGTCAGATTTTTGACCGCGATGATGGAGTCGTCACCCCCGCTCACGATGCGTTCGCCTTCTTCTCCGGCTCCTGCACCAGGACACCCACGGGTGTGCCCGGTGGCGCGGTGCAGGGCTGCGAATTGGCCAGCCGCGCTTCGGTCAGGAAGCTGAGCCGGTCCCGTAACTCCAGACTGAACATCATCGGTTGTGTGTACTCTGGTCGGGCACTCACACGCGTCACGGTGGCCTGCAGCCATTGACGGCAGCCTGACAGACTCACGAACACCTGTGTGCCGGGCAAATAACGGGGCCGCAAATCATTGGGAACGAAGAAACGGACCCGCAACGAATCGTTGTGCAGGATGGTCAGCGTGGTGGCGCCTGGCTGTGCAAATTCGCCCTGCCGCACATACAGTTCCTGAACGATGCCGCCAACCGGGGCCATCACCCGTTTCTGTTTGAGCAACCACTCCACCTGAGCTACGCCCGCCGTGGCGGCATGGACCTCCGCTTCAGCGGCCGCGCGCACATCTTCCCGTGCAGACTGCTGTGCCGTGCGCAAGGCAGCCAAGGCATCATCCACCTGCGATTTGGCCATCATCACATTGGTGCGCTCCTGCAAGGTCTGGATGTCCGAGACAAAACCGTTGGAGCGCAATTGTTCTGATCGACGAAGCTGCGTCTGCGCCTGTTCGAATTGGGCTTCGGTAAAGCGTACCTTCGCTTTCAGGCTTTCAATTTCTGTCGAGCGGGCACCTTTGCTCAGATTGCGGCTTTGGGCTGCAGCGTGAGCCTTCATGGCTTGCGCCTCGGCCAGTCGTGCGGCCTCCTGCTCCGACTCCAGTACGTACAGCAACTCACCGGGCTTGACGGATTGTCCTTCCTTGACCTGCATCTGCTGCAAGGTTCCTGCCACAGGCGACGCGATGGTCGTGATGTCGGCTTCCACGTAGCCGGGCAACTGCAAGACGGGCTTCTTGTCCTGGCAGCCACAGAGGGTCAGGCTCAGGCCTGCCACAGCGCTGCAGGCAAACAGCGCGCGTGAGATCAATCGGTACTTCATAAGGGCCTTTGGGCGAACACATCCGGGCGTCGAGCGGCAGGGCTCATAGCCGTCCCAGTTCCATGTAAAGCGGTCGGTCGTCAATGCTCGGGCGAGGATCCTCGTCACCGAAAGTCAACCACAGGTGCTGGGAGAACAACTTCTGACGCTTGTAGCCGCGAGGCACCGACAGCAGTGGGTCGCCATGTGTCACACAGGTCGCCAACGCGTCCACCTGTTGCCCTTCATGTGCCATCACCCAGTCGATCAGGGCCCGGTAAATCGCCGGATCGTCGGAGGCGATCAACACGTTGGCCAGCGTCAAGTAGTTCAACATGCCGCCCACAGGCGGCAGCTTGAAGCCGCCCATCAGTCCGACATAGGCGTTGTAGACGGGCCGGAGCATCTTCGCCGCGGGATGAAAACCCATGATCCGAGTCTGCTTGTAGGCCTTTTGATTCCAGGCCGCCAACATGCCGACAATCTCGCCATCACGGAGCGCCAAGGTGTAATCACCGATCGACAGCCCCGCGTAGTAAGGCGCCCCAGCCAGCAACTGGCTGAAGTCGTAGGCGGGATACCCATTGCGGCGCGGAGCCTCTCGATCCTGAAACGCTTGCATCGCCGGCACATCGACAGCCGTTGCGGCTCTCAGCGTGACCCCTGCCGGGATACGCGGAGTTCCCTTGCGGACAAACATGAAGCTGGTCTCGATCGTGTGGCTCAACCAGAAGTCAAACACCTTGTGACCCTGCACGCGGCGAGCCGCATCCAATGCACCTGTGTTGCCATTGAGGATCACCCCCTGAACCAGATCCGTCGGCTGATGGCGTTTTTTCTGCTCGGCAAACATCAAGCCACTGATGCCTCGACGTCGGTAAAACGGGTCGACTCGCGTGTCGCCCGAGTAGTGCAGGTAGCGTTTTTTGCCGCTGATATAGGCGTGTCGGCCGGAAATGACCGTGATACCCGCCAAGGCCTCTGGGCGCGCCGCATCATCGACGACCACCATGCTTTGCGATTCGCCGATCACCTGGGCGCCCACATAGAAGTCAGGGGCACGCTGAAAGCACATCTGCGCAGGACCCGGCATGGTGATCTTGGCCACCAGATTCTGTAGACGAGGGTTGTCCGATGGGTGCGCAAGGCGGTAATTGAGTGTCATGTCATGCTCCGTAAGATCAAGCCCGCAACAGCGGGCGCAGCGCCTCGGGCATCGCGCCGGGCCAGTGGCGCAGGGGTTCTATCTTGATGTTGCCTTCGATCATGCCGCGGTCGCGGCACAGGCCCAGGTAGAGCTCCCGCATGCTGGCGCTCAGCAGGCATTGCGCTGATTGCAGCTGGCCCAGCTCGCGCGCGAGCTTGTAATGAAAATGTTGTTGCAACGCGTCTTCCAGTTGCTCGGACAAGGCTTGGGCGCGTTCCGGCGTGGCTTTGCCAGCCGGACATTCCGCCAGCAGCACATAAGCCGGTCGGCCATCATGGAGTTGATCCAGCGCCAACAACGTGACGGGAAGCGCGGCGCTGTCCAGTGAAAAGCTGTCGAGCACCGACTGGGCTGTCGTGGCGCTGATCTTTTCTCCCACCAGGTCCACGCCATCATTGCGGCCCAGGAACGTGAAGCAGGGCACTCGCCCGAGAAAGCCCTCGACGCGCAACACATCATTCATCCGGTAGCGGGCTAGCCCACTCCCGGTCGTCATCAGCGGAATGACGTCTTGACCTTCTCGCAACAGCCAGGGCGGCAGGACGCGCTCATCGTTGGCGTCCACGAATTCATACACATGGCTTTGGTACGCCAGAGGGTACTTGCCGCCGAAAGGAATGGTCACCACACCCTCCGTTGCCCACAGGCCTTTGCCTTGAAACTCGGCATGCGGTAACTGCTTGTGCAAACTCTTGGCCCATGGCGCGGCCGCAGCGGTATCCCAAGCACTGACCAAAGCCAGTTTGGGCCACAAGCGCTGAAAGAAATCGGGCGACAAGACACCGTCCCAATCATTGAGCAGGTGCGCAGCCCGACCGGACCGAGGGCACGGCACCCCTGCCATGCGGCCAGCACGTTCGCCCCATTGGCCTTGCGCCAAAACGCCGGCCAACTCCAGTCGCCACGTCGCCATGTACTCCAGCACATTGAGGCCGAACGTCGGGCTCCACACCGACATGAACCCCAGGGACTCGTCGGCGCACAGAAATGCCACCGTTGCAAACAATGAGTCCTCCAGGGTTTCCGCCAGCGCGACCTCTTGCGGAACCGCTTGCGTCAGGTAGGCCAGCAAACGCTTGCCCCAAGACAGCATCTTCATGTCGTCGTTGATGTCGCCCGCGGTCTGCGTCCGCATGTTCGTGGGGATCCAGGACAACGACCAGTAATGCGTGCCCGCGGCTTGCCTGGGGAACTGTTCATACAGATCGCCAACCCAGGCAGAGATCGCCTCATCCAGCTCTGACAAAAACAGGCTGGTGTAAGGAATCCACTTCACCGCGGAAGTCGAGCCGCTGGTAGGCTGATAGCGCGCCACCGGCGAGTCGATCAGCTGGGCCTGCGACTGTGCCCGCTGTTCGGTCAGCGCATCGGCGTAGTCTGCATAAGTGGACACCGGCACCTTGCTGGCAAATTGCTCCCAGATCCAGTCCGCCCTCATTCCATGCGCTTGCCAGAAAGGCGCCCGGGATGCAGCCCCCAGCCAGCGGCTCAGGCCGGCTCGCTGGACGGACTCCAGATCACCCAGGTGTCGTTCGAATCGCTGCCGGCCGGGTTTGACAAGTTGTTGCAGTAGCGCGTGTCCAGCGGTGGTTCGCAAACCCATGTCAGGACGCCCCGCCCTGACTCAGCGAGGCGTCATCGTCGTCCAGCCAACTCGACAACGCGGTCGATTCAGGATTGGAGACTAACTGGCGCTTCAAGCGATGCCCCCCCGCCAAGGCCGGATCCAGCTCCGTCCCCGGGCGATGGTGCGTGCCCAGCACGCGCTTCTTCATCCACTTCCAAGGCACATCGAACATCGAGCGAACCAAGGTGTAGTAATCAAACGTGCCAATGCAGGGAACCTCTGTGCCGCGCTCCCAGGTCGGGTTGATCTGTTCAAAGAACCCGATGTCCTTGTCGATGGATGCCAACTCCGGCGTGATCCGCGCGACACTATCTTTGAGGCGCACATAACTGTCACCGAAGTCCAGCAGCATCCTGTCGGCGTCAAAATCACCTGGGAACAGCTGCTCGCAATAGGCCTGGGTGATCCGCTTGAGGCGTTGGGACTCCCACGATACGCTGGGGTAGTACTTGTAGAAATTGTTGGTCAGCAGCAAATACGTCTTGTAGCCCTTGGAGATCAAGAACCAGTAAAACGGCGTGAACGGGTGTTTGAAGCGCTCAATAATCAGCCGCCGGTAAAAAGTCGTCACCAGGGCGTTGTTGCCCCAGTAAGCCGGATCAATGATCGTGTCACCACTGAAGATGCCTCGCACACGCTTGCCGTCGACCACGATGTTGAAAAAGTCTGTGTGGAGAACCCCGCAATGTGATCGTCGACCTTGCTTCTCAGCACAATGACGCCAGACTTTTTGGCCAGATCCGTCAGGAAAATTTCCAGTGACGTCCTTTCGTAAAAGGACGAATACAACTCGTACATCTGCTGAATGTCTTTGGCCGTCACCCGGCTGATCGGACAGTAATAGGTCCGAACCGGGTCTTTGGGTTTCGTCTGTTGGGTCATGCTCGAATCTTTCCTCCGTCGGTTGCGGCCACCGAGCCCACCTCACTTGCTTGGGTTGGGATGTGGTGACGGGTGTTATCCGTTTGGCGTTAGATTCTCGGTGGGCCATCTAGCGGCGCAAAATGTCAAAACCCGACACGACCCCGGTTTGAGGGGGGGTGAATGGCGGGAGTTGATCCCTCCGTGTCGGAAAGCCATGCAGGGCAGACCCTTGGTTCGTTGTTTGACGTAACGCGACGGCTCGGGTTGTAGCAAGGGCTTGCTGTCTTGCGGGTAACTGCTTATAATCTTTAGGTTTTGCCGGCACGTGGTCGGCATTTTTGTGTCGACACCGTCCCATGCGCTTGCAAAGCATTGCAAAAAGCAAATGGGTTGGGTTGTTTAGTGGTGGCAAGTGCATGCAGCAGCCTTCGGATCAAAACGTTCTGGCTGACCAAGAAAAACGGCGCTGGCGAGCTTCTGAAGAATCCGATTGGGATGAGGCGAGCAAAGATGTCGATCCGCCTATTCGGCCGCTGACGCGATCGGAAGCTCAGGCCTTGATGGCGCGGCATCCTCAAATTTCTGTTTGGCGCGTGCTCGCGCTTCAGGCTTTGGTGGGTGTTGTGCTTGCGCTGGTTTTTGGTGTGGTCACGAATCGGGTCGAGTCTGTGCTGTCCGCTTTGTATGCGACTGGCGTGGTTGTGATACCTGGTGTGCTCATGGCGCGCGGGGTTTTTGGTCCGAACGCTGGGAGCAGTGTGGGTGGTCTCCTGTTTTGGGAGATTGCAAAACTGGGGTTGTCGGGAGCCTTGTTGGCGCTCGCGCCGGTGGTGCTCCGTCCATTGGACTGGGTTGCGCTGCTGGTGACCTTGGTGTTGTGCTTGAAAGTCATTGGGGTGGCTCTGCTGGTGTGGCAGGGTCGCAAGAAAAATTTTGTTTGACGAGAGTTGCTGATGTCTGCTGAAGCTCACGCCGTAGAACACGCGGTCACCGCGCCCGAATACATCGGGCATCACTTGCGCCACCTGCAAAACTTCACCGAGAAGCAGGCCATTGTTGATTGGAACTACATCAACTATGACTCGATCTTCTGGTCGTTTGTGATGGGTGCCATTGGCATTTTCCTGTTGTGGCGCGCTGCACGTGCTGCGACCTCCGGTGTTCCTGGTCGCTTTCAGGCCGCAGTCGAGTTGCTGGTTGAGATGGTCGATACGCAGGCCAAGGGCATTGTTCACAATGCAGAGTCGCGCAAGGCCGTGGCGCCTGTGGCTTTGACCGTGTTCGTGTGGATCTTCTTCATGAATGCTATGGACTTGTTGCCAGTTGACTTGTTGCCCCGCATTTGGACGGAGTACTACAAGGCTGCTGGTCACGATGCGCATCATGCATACATGCGTGTGGTTCCAACAGCTGACTTGTCCATCACTTTGGGTATGTCGATCAGCGTGCTGTTGATCTGTCTGTACTACAACATGAAGATCAAGGGCGTGGCAGGCTGGATCAAGGAGCTGTTCACGGCGCCATTCCATGCGCACAGCGTGGTCGGTACCATTGCATTGGCGCCTGCCAACTTCTTCCTCAATATCGTCGAGTTCGGCGCCAAGACTATTTCCCACGGCATGCGGCTGTGGGGCAATATGTACGCTGGCGAACTCGTCTTCATGCTGATCGCCTTGTTGGGCGCAGCTGGTCTGTCTTCGTTGGGTAATGTCGGCCTCTGGCTGACCGGCGTACTGGCGGGTTCCGCTTGGGCCATCTTCCACATCATGATCATTGCGCTGCAAGCGTTCATTTTCATGATGCTGACCATGGTCTACATCGGTCAGGCCCACGAAGGTCACTGATCTCTCAGTTTTCTCTTTTCCTTTCGTTTTCTTTTTTTTCTAACCTACCTTTCTTTTCGGAGCAATCATGGAACTGGTGTTGGCTAACGTCGCTCTGGCTTGTGGTCTGATCATCGCTTTGGGCGCTATCGGTGCTTGTATCGGTATCGCTTT
>JACCDG011176259.1_pt1 | contig 15808 bp, 20 predicted proteins | sample 7442471 | NCBI WGS metagenome assembly JACCDG01 (sample SAMN15323444, study PRJNA562643) | freshwater metagenome | isolation source: river surface water | place: USA:Blue River Watershed | collected 2017-08-17 | reverse complement strand
ATTCACGACTATAGATTTGTGTGCTCATGTTTGTAAGTTACTGGAGCTAAAATATATTTTTCAATTTTTAGCATTCAGATTAATGCAACGGTGAATGGAAATAATTCATGAAAGATTCTTGAGGGAGTGTAGTGTCTCCTTTCTCAAGTTTCTTTTTTAAGACATCAATCTTTTCAATAAGTTTGTTAGACTGCTCAATCATCTTATCAATAGGATATGCCATAAAAGCTTCTGTATAGTTTAATCTAGCAACGATCTCTTCAAGTACAGTGTAAGCTTCTTCCGCTTGTTCTTGAGCTTTTCTATCCTCATCGCTGACATCTTCTCCAGCATCCTTGTTCTTCTTTCGTATGAGTTCGCGTTGAACCAAGGCTTTCTGTAAATCCTGGGCTTTAGCATCTCTATTTCGTTTGACTTCTTGTAAGTAAGACTGCATCCAAGATAACAATGCTGATGCCATTTCTTGTTTTTTCTTAATGATCTCTTCTTTGTATTTTTGTTCCAAAGCGGCTTTTTCTTCAGGTGTGACATCTTCAGGAAGTTTACATTCTTGTTTTCGTTTTTCCTCGGCTTGTTCTGGTGTACAAATATCAACAAAGGCTTCCATTCTGGCTTTATTGGCTTCCACCATTGTTTTCACAATCTTATTATAGGTCATCTGGAGATTTACAAGACTATAAAGCATAGTAGCATAAAGTGAAACTAAATAGTTGACTGGTAGTTTCATAAACGCATCACGATTTTCTTTGAGATCTTCGGAATTTGGAAACGAAGGTGGACAAGATAACGGTCCTCCAGCGATTTTCTGACTCAGGTTTTTATTTGCTCTCTCCCGGGCTTCTGATTCAGGACGTTGTGATTTTCCATCTGCACGCTCTGCGTTAACTTCTGCTTCATACACTACTTGAAAAACCTTACAGACATCATCTATCTTGTAAAAATCAAGGAAAGATTTAATATCGGTGGATTGATCTACAAAGTTCTCCTCTTTATTACTTAGTGCAGCATATACGGCTGCGCCCAGACCAAAAAAAATCAATAGAACCCAAATTCCTATGTATACAAATTCATTCCAGTACCACACCATTTTTTTCTACAAAGAAAATAGAATGTCAACTCGTAACTTTGATTCCTCTCTTTTAACAAAGCGTCGTCAAGCCAAAGCCCTTGGAGCTTTTGCCAATGCAGTGGCTGCTGCTAATCTCGCTGGTACTTCTCTCCGTGTCACTCAACCCAATACTCAAATGGCGGTTATCGTAACAGAACAAAATCTTGGTAAATGCTACTGCACTACAGATGCTCAAGCCAATCCTTATGCATTCAATCCTTCGGGTGGTGCTTGTGGTTGTGGATCTGGACCTAGCTAATCGGTCTTTTCCATTCTGGTGATATAATATCTGTCTGCCATACTCGTTCTGGCATCATACTAACACACATAAGTTCTTCCCTAAGGACTCCTGTGCGTTTCCATGTACGAATACGATTGCGAATGCGACTTACACGCCAGTTCTTTTGAATCTTTCTTACAGAGTTTTCGTGTTTCTCTGTATTCCAGTTATCCGATTCTTCAATATTCAAAGCCCATTGGTGTTGAGTTTGTCTATTTATCTCTTGAGCAGAATACGTCAGATGATTTACTCTTAGATTTACATAGACAATAGGCTTACGTCGGTATTCAATCGTAATGTGTTTAATCTTGTTTTTGTACAAGCCCAATGTCTTCAGATTAGGCAAATGTTGTAGCGATGGTACTTCTTTGATACGATTCACGCCCAGTGTAAGCACGACTAAGGTAGGAGGAAGATTCTTTGGAAATCGGTCAATCTTATTCAAATCCAAATGCAACTCTTCCAGGGCATTTCCCCAGAAAGAAGGTAGTCCTGCAAAATGAAGTCGGTTGTTGGATAAATCTACATGCCGAATATTCATTGGAAAACGATTGGGCATCATAGAAATGTTATTGTTACTGAGGTTTAATCGTTGGAGAGAATGAGGGAGTAAACCTACAGATGTAAGTACTGCATGATGAATGCTAATATCTTCAAGAGAATCATGATCCAACTTTGTGAACGTATCTATATTCATGTAGTTTGCTGATATCTTTTTCAGATGGCTTGGAAAATGATCCACTCCACAAAAATCCCTGAGACCATTTTTATCTACTAAAATCTCTTCAACGGTATCTGGAAAGACTACGGGTAAACCATCATTCCGAATGTTATTTGCAACGAAAGATACTCGTTTGATTCCCCGGGGCAAAAAGTCTTCAGGAATGACGGCAAGATTATTATAGTCTGCTCTCACCTCTTCAAACTGAAGATTGGAGAGATCTGGAAAGAAACAAATACGTGAGTGATTGAGATTGAGATTCATTTGGTAAAAAGGAAACGAATGCCCAAGCAGGGATTAAATTTTAGGGTCGCCATGGAATCAGATGAAAAAGTTTGTATGTTTTGCCTGGAAACAAAAAGAGGTCGTCGCCGACATCATTATCCTATAGAGTTCAAAAAACTTTTTGTTTGTGATTGTGTTTTTCAATCTCATGCAGAATGTATTATTAAATGGCAAATCCATTGTCTTGATGAAATTCAATGTCCAATATGCCGCGTTCATATCATTGTCCCTCCTGGTCAACAAATCATTCTCATTCCTGAAGAACAAGGGATTCCTTTAAAAAAAATACTTGTGATTGCTATTCTTTATTGTTTAGGAGCTTGTATTATATTTAGTCTTTTTTCATTTCGCCTGTAACCACCTTATTTAGCTACAGTCTTTTTGACGACAGTGCGCTTAGTGACTGTAGTGGTCTTTTTGGGTACTGCTACAGGTTCAACATCATCAGCATCTTCATCAGCGGCAGCAGGGGCAGGAGCAGGAGGAATGACGGCAGCCACTACTGAAGCGCGTTGAGTAGTTGTATTGGTGCGGACTGGGGCAGGAGCGGGAGCAGGGGCTTCTTCTTCTACTTCCTCTTCTTCCTCTTCTTCGTCATCTTCAAGAGGTCCAAACTTATTGGAAGCTTGAGTGGATTGAGGAGCAGGAGCAGGAACAGAGGCACGAGCATTGGAAGTAGTACGTACTACATTTCCACCTTCTTCTTCATCGTCCTGGATGGAATATCCGCGGATAGTATCAGGGATCTTGTCCATGCGGATTTGGAGAGCTTTCCAGGAAAGACCAAACTTACTACCTGCAAACCAAACACTGGTGACTTGGATAAGAGTAGTGATTTGAGCACCTTTGACGAGAATATCTTCAAGACGACGATTACGGATTTCATTTTTGTTTTCATCGTATAGTTCTACATCAAACTTACCTTCACGTTGACGGAGTTGGAGTTTGACAGTAGGAGGATAGTTCTTTACATTCCCATCGGCATCTTTAGCCCAACGAAGACAAGGAGTGTAGAAAGCTTTGACGACATCACGAGTGAGAGGTGATTTGAACCATTGTTTAGAGTTAGCTACACCTTGGTCAATCATGTATTCATCAAGAGCATTGAAGAAGTCATAGATTTGCTTGACTTTAGGGTTATCTTCATATCCACGAAGTGAGACATCTACACTGTATTTGACAGGACCTTGCTTATCAAATACATTGAGACCATAAGGGACATGTAGAGGAGTGCTAACCGTTACGGTAAGATTCTTACGAGTGTTGGCATCATAAGCATAACTCATGTATACCTGAGCACCACCTGAATCTAGACGACGGAGAGGAGCGAAAGAGATATTGGAAGCATTGAAGTTCTTAACAGAAACGATAGCCTTAGACATTTGAACACCACGAAACTGAATAAAACTCAAGCGAAAACGGGGAATCAATTTTTAGGGTTTGCTACCGAAAATATTTTTCCTGGGTAGGAAGAAAGCAAAATGGCAATGAGTGCAAGTGAATATTTGCGTAGAAAACAAGAGGAGAATCAACAGTTTATACATCGTTCCAAATGTCGGGATGCGAGTGAAATAACCCAAATCAATCAAGCCAAAGCCTCTGGACATGTATTTCAAAGAGAAAAAGATACAAGTTCTGCTTATTCTTACACACGAACCTATGGTCCGGTAGATCACGCTGTAAATACTAATACCTATTATAATTTTGATCCTGATTGCTGTAAGACTTATGTTGCCAGTGGCTCTCAGACAAACAGTGGTTCTCTTGGAATCCTTCAAGCTGCACAGAAATGCGCAGTCTGTAGTGATCCCGATCCTGCCTTTAACCAAGGTGTGACGATTGCTGCTTCTCCTTATGATCGTAGCATTCCTCCCTTTGCACAGAAGTTGCCTGGCACAACAGTACCTTCTTGTAAAGTCTGTAAGACTACCTATTTTCCTGGAACGCAACCTACTTGTGGATGCTCCAGTGCCTCCTATGAACGTAGTCTTATTGATAAGAAGTTTGGCGATGCTGGATTTCCCACCTCCGCTACCAACTCCATTGGGGGTCGTTAAATAATCTCTGATTTCTTTAGAATGTATCGTGTGAACTATTTCGTATTGATTCCTTTATTCGCCATATTTGGATATTTCTTATACAAATATGCCATGAGTGGAGCAGCTTATATTTCAGCAGAAGAGGCGAAGAGAAAGTTAGCCAACAATGAGTTTGATATTGTGTTAGATGTTCGTACAAATATGGAATATAATCTTGGACACTATCCCAATGCCAAACATATTCCTGTGGATTTATTAACCAAACGTGCACCTTCTGAACTTCCTGATCCAACAGCTCGTATTTTAATCTATTGCAATACAGGTCAACGTTCAAGAAAAGCCTCGGAGATTTTAATGAGTCTTGGATATAAGAATGTGCGCTATATTGCTGGGACCTATACCACACTTCGTTAGGGTTTAAGAAAGCAGTCCATACAATACAAAGAAAGAAAGAATGGATATTCCAGATCCTCTTTTTTTGGATTCCTTTTTATTTAACGGTGAAGAGATTGTAAAACTTCGCTTGGCTTATCTAAGTCCATATGTGGATAGATTTTATATTACAGAATCTATTTACACATTCTCAGGAAAAAAGAAAGATGAGTTTTTTGTGGATAAATGCGCATCCTGGTTCGCTCCCTATGCACATAAAATCCGCATTCTTAAAATATATGAACGATTGTCTGAAATCACAGAGGGATATCCTACTGGTGATGCTAAGATTGATACTTTATTAAGTATGTATGATTCATTCAAAGAAGAAGCTGCACAGAGAAACTATGCGCGTAAAGTTCTTTTAGAAGAATATCCTTCTTCTCAAAAATATATTCTGGCTGTGAGTGATGTAGATGAAATCTATGATTTACGTACACTCGGATCAAAGAAGATTATTTGGCAAGCGTGTGAAGAGCATATCTTCTTTTTTAAACAAAAAGCCTATATGTTTAATTTTCTTTATCAACAAAAAGAAGATATTTGCGTAGGATTTTTGATTAATTCTGAAATGCTTCAAAAGTACGGAGATTTGAATAAAATTCGCAATGAAAAGTTTGGTGAGAAGAGTATTGTCTTTGATTCAGGTTGGCACTTTAGTTTTTTTATGAATAGTCAAGAGATTCAACGAAAGTTACATAGTTACTCTCATGTTGATAACAATAAACCTGAGTTTAACAATATGAATCATATTGATGAAATGATTAGTAAAGGTGAAGATTTATTTCAGAGATCCAAATATCCATTAACAAAAGTTTCATATTCAGATCCCAGCAATAAGTTTCCAGAGATCTTTCAACTCTTTTTTTTGGAATTATGTAAAGTACAAGGATTAAACCGTATCTAAAATCCAAGGATACGCATCGCCTACTTGGCGAATGATAGATGCAAATCCCATTAAGACATAAAGAGCACCCAATCCTTTTTTGGATTTATCTTCAGCACTTGAAATGAACTTTTGTAAGAGTTCAAGATTGTGTTTTCTCCACCAATGAAGATCATGATTGTTATTTTCTATAACATCTGGAGACCAGCGAAATAACTTGGCGTTTTGGTTGTTATGTCCAGGAATAATTTCATTTTTTTCTTGAGGAGTTAATCCCAAACGATAGTTCCAAAGGATATAGAGTCTTCTATAGAGTTTTTGTTGTTGCAAAACAGACATAGAATCAAACCAAGATGTACTTCCACGATAACCCAGAGAGTCCATCTTTAAAAAGAAATCCAGTACGCGTTGATTCCACATTTGTTTTTGATTCAAGTTCTGTTGAAAGTTATGAAAGATTGGGATTCCTCTTCGTTTCAAATATTCATTACAAAGAGCAATCCGATTTCGCACGGATACATCAAAAATATCTCGCGTATAAGGATTTCGTAAACAGGTATCTTCTAACAAAAGTTGATTTAGACTGCGAAGGTCAAAAGACCAACAAGAACCTTTCGCATCCAGAAAACTGAAGAAATAATGTTCATGTATTTTCTCCACAGGCTCCAATGTAGATATTTCTGTTTCATTGGAACACAATGAAGGACTATAGAGCGCGGGTCCAAATAATCTCCTTTTGTAGGGACGAATATTTACTCTCCAAAATCGTTGTATTTTTTGTGCAGCAGCATGTTCACTACGTGTATGTACGTGAGAACATTCTGTTTCTTTTTTGATAAATCGGACAGGATTTTTATAATGACGATGACAAAAATCCCCATGAGTCGCTTGAAACGGACATTGTATATTCTTGTGTTTGCGACTTTTAATACTTGAACATGACTTTTCAGAGGGAGGCATTGCCGTTTCTATTTGATCTTCGGGGATTCTCCGAACCGGAAAAACTTTGAACTTTTTTACGCACTTTAGGTTTCATGATAGTCCGCCAACATGGTTTCCCGGTTTTCAAAAAATAAAAGTAAACAGGTGAGTCGTGGGTTTGGTTTTTTGACCAAATTGACTGAAAATTGATTACCGATGGCTCCTTGGGATTTTTCAGTGCGTTTAATTGAGATGAATTCTTCCACCGGTACAAGTATAATGAACTCCTCCACCTCCTCCTCTGCTCCTGCTAAGAAGCGTGTAGCTAAGAAGACCGAAGAAGTCGCCGCCCCTGCCCCTGTAGTAGCCGCCCCTGCTCCTGCACCTGTAGCCGCTGCCACTGAAACCAAGAAATCCACCAAGAAAGTTGCTGCCGCCACTGCTCCTGTAGTTGCTGCTCCTGCTCCTGTTGTCGCTGCTCCTGTTGCCACTGAAGCCGCTGCTCCTGAAGCTCCTGCCACCACTCTTGATGAAGACATGAAATCCGTCCTCACTCGTCTCTCTACTCTCCGTGAAACCGTTTCTACCATGATCACTGAAGTCAAGAAACTCGAAAAGCGTGTTCACCGTGAAATCAAAGATGCTCGCAAGCGTCGTCGCAGAGTCAAAGCCGAAGGTGAAGAAGGTACTAAACGCGGTCCTTCCATCTTTGAAATCCCTACCAAAGTTTCTGATGAACTCTGCAAGTTCCTCGGTAAACCCACTGGTACTTTGATCTCTCGCTCCAACGTCACCAAGGAAGTCAACAACTACCTCAAAGCCCACAACCTCAAGAATAAGCACAACATCAACCCTGATGCTGCTCTCCGCAAACTCTTGGATCCTATCCCTGCTGGTGAACAACTCTCCTACTTCAATCTCCAACGCTACCTCAATAAGCACTACATCAAAGAAGCCAAACCTACTACTGCTTAAATCAAGCAACTGATGTAGAATAAATACATCCTAAAACTCTTTTATTTTGGTTGTTGACCAAAGCAACTCCATTATCCTTTGGTCGATTAGCACAGTAGGTAGTGCGCACGGCTGTTAACCGTGAAGTCGGCGGTTCGAACCCGCCATTGACCGTTTTCTGACTCTTTTTTTTGATATTGTGAACTTCAGAATATCAAAAAAGTTTTATCTCTTTATTTTTTCTTATACATTTTTTTCTTCTTATATTGTTTTGAGTTAGCCTTTTTACCAACTGCCGCTCTGGTAAGAGGTACGAGCAACGTTGACGGAGGCAAGGGCAGCAGGAGAAGATCCAGTAGGGTTAGCAGACCAAGTTACAACGAAACCAAAAGCACCGTTATCGGATTCAGAAGTGCTGGCGTTGAGGACTCTGCGAACACGAGTTACAATGATGGCACGTTCAGCAACGGCATTGTTGTTGAGGAAGTTAACGACGATGAACTTACCGGTATCTTTGAAGAACTGACCAACGGCGAGGGCGACGGAAGGAGCAGCAGAATCACCGAAAGCAGCAGCGGCATTGGCGTAGGTATCATAAGTCCAGACATTTCCGTCCTTTCTCTGGAGACCACCAGAACCAACGACGTAGGTGTTTACAGTGTCTTCAGGGATGAACTTTCCAGTTGTACCGATACCAACTAAGTGAGAAGCACCAAAAGGGATCTGGGCGATGTGACTCTGAACGGAGGTCATTTGTATATCCAGTGTTTAGAAAAAAAATACGCCATCCGGAGAAATCTAGGGGAAGAAGACCCTGGCTTTTTGATATTCCTCTAAAGTTTGGGTTTTAAACAACTCTTTCCGCTTTTCAAACAAGTTTTCCAAAGTCCCGTAGGTATGAAGAAGAGAAATCGCTTGGGATGCAGGCATGAGTCGCAGATTCTGGGCTTTTTCGTAACCCGCCAAAAGGGCGATATCTTTCCATGCCGTGGGATCTACTCCCAAACTTTTGGAGATTAGAGTTCGGGGGAACTCCTGAACCACTGGTGCATCTTTTGTAAAAATCCATAGTCTTTCAACTCCGCTTACAAAATAATCCATGTCATTGGCTAAGACAACATCTATTTCATGATCCATTGCCATTTGTAAAAGATCTTCATCGGCTTCTCCTTTGCTGAGTCGGACATCAAATCCTTTTTCTTTCGCAGCCTCCACGAATCGTTCGCGGAGTTCTTTATATACAGCCCAAGCCTGATTATCATATTGCTGGATCTTCATTTCAATGACTTTGCGACTCATCTCGGAAAGTTCTTGCGCTGCAGGTTCACTTAGAAAGGTTCGGAGAGCTGTGGCTTGTTGGGCAGCTTCTTTGCGTACTTTTCTACGTGCATCCAACTCCTGCTGTTTTTCCGGAGGAGCAATCCCATCCAATACAAAGATTGGTGTATGTTTTCCAGCACAAAGTTTCTCTATAAACCGGAACAGTTCACCAAAGTTTTCCTTGAACCGGTAAAAGAGTCCATAGGTATCTACACCGATTCGGAGAGGAGATTCCTCTGATGGCTGAATCGGTATAGCTAAATGTCTTATTGATGAGTATAATCCACGTATGCCCATCGCTAAGAGAGAAAAGTTTCTACTGAAACTGTATTTATTCCAAAAGGTCAATTTTAGTTTGCTCCAATAGCCAGTTTTCTGGCAGTTCCATTTCCACCAGCCCTTACTGTACCACCATTTGCTACTGCTGATACAGCGCCAGCTGTGTTTGTACCAAATAAGACATTTACGGAACCACCACCCGATGCACCTCCCGTTATACCGCTACGACTTACTGTATCCACACCGTTTGCTACAATGGAGCCAGATCCACTGAGGGATCCTTCACAAATGACAATTAATGTACCTCCTGTACCCTCTCCACCATATATATCTCCTTTTGGATTTCCTGCACCACCTGAGTTAATGCTTCCTCCTACAAGACCTGCTGAAGCAGCACCACCATTTTCACCAGCATCCCCACTTGTAAATGCGGGTCCAGTGTATCCACCATAGTGGCAAGATCCTGATCCAGAACCACCTGAAAAACATGTTCCACGTGCACCACTTCCAGCATAAGATCCAATAGGACTTATGTAAAGATATCCACCACCACCGCCACCACTTCCACCGTTTGTTCCATTTGTACCAGAGTTATATCCATTGTCACTTGCTGTTCCTGTTGTGGCTATACGTCTTGGTGCCCCATCTCCACCATACGCTGGAATCTGAGGATTTACTACTGCTGAAAATGTTCCTGATCCAATCAATATATCTACCGGTGCTGTATATCCACCTGAAACACCAATGCCTGAATGATTAGCACCTCTTGCTGACATAGAAATACTTCCATTTACTGTAAGATTACCAGTAACATAGACTACTGTAAATAACTTTCGTACAGATGGAATAAAGGTTTGTCCGCTATTGATTGTAAGATTCCCTTTAATAATAATCCATGAAGAAGTTGTATCTTTAGTTGTTGTGAACCAATCGGAAGCAGTAAAAGAACTTATTGTCGTCGTTCCTTGAACAGCATATTCAAACAAACCCACTGGTCTGGAGTTGATTCCTAAATAGCCACCTGATACAGGTGCTGTATTTTCATATGTGGATAGTGTTCTTGCAGCAGATAAGATTGAACTTCCGTTAAAATCAAAGATAGGATTGATATCAATTTGATTTGAAATAGTTGGAAGATTAGGTGAAGGTTTAAATGCTATTTGTTGTGATTCTGTACTTTCACTTATTTTTCTAAAGTTTATTGATATTGACATTCTATATGGTAATTACATCAAAAATCGGCGTTGTAAGACGTAAAGATCTGGACCGTGTCCCTGAGGGATAAGGCATAGGAATGCGCAACTGATGTGCTATGAGATGACGACCGAGAGTATAACGCCATACATAATCTTTATGCGAATGTACACTATGAACTCTTTGTAACATAGCATTTTGATTCACTATCCATTGAGATTGAGCTTTCCAGAGTTGTTTGGCACGGGGCAACGATCCTTTTGAAAAAAGTGCCACCATCCACAGTTCTGCCCAAAACTCGGTTCTGGCTTCACGGAGTTCAATGGGTTCATTCATATTGTCCAAACAAGAAGCATGAGACAGTTCATGAATCAAAACGCGCTCGGCGTCTTCTTTGCGATAAATAACAACTTGTCGCGGATCGCAGGGTATTGTATATCCACCATTGATATGACCCGGGTTGAGTCGTTCTGTGCCAGCCAATGGCATTTGACGAAGTGAAGGTGAGGGAAACCAAAAGATACGATAAAACTGGTTTCCATACCACTGTAGAATGCGACCCCAAATACGAAAGCGCGGTTGCACTTTGCTTCCAAAAGGGCGAATCCAAAGGACTTTTCCGTAAGGACATGACATGCATTGAATCTCTGCTTTTTTCTCTTCTAAAAGTTTCCACATCTTCGCGCGAAGATCATTTGGATCAAACTGGCTTCTCTCCGTTTGCTTTTTGAACTCTTGGACGTCGTCCAGTGTTGGGTTCTCGTGGAGCCACTTTGGCTCTGGCATTTGTAAGAGTTGTTTTACACTCATCACCATTACTGGGAGAAAGGGGTTCTCCATCTTCTTCTCTATGAGAAAGGGAATCTCGCAAAAAAAGAAACATATTTTCCCACAAGAGTGGAATACGATAACTTGGGATAGTTTGTCCTGCTGCTGTTGCTTCTTGACGGGATAACACATCCATGGCTCGGAGACGTTTTGTTTCTGGCATCGGCAAATCTAAAAGAACAGTAATCAAAATATGAATAGCATCTACCCAACGAAGATTGCGCATTAAACATTCATAGAGAAAAGCTCGTATTTCATTGGTTTCATTCAATAAGGGTTTATGAGGAATCTTCATCCATTCATTGATTTTTTTACGAAATACATCATGCCATGTTGGTAAACTATCTACAGATGCTTGTTTCTTATAGAATTCTAAACTATGATCAATGCCTTCAACAGGTATTTCCAAGAAGTAGTCAGCAAGACGATAAGGAACTGGCATTTCACTGGTAAACCAAATACTAATATCACGTTCGCATTGCTCTAAAAGAGAATGAAGAAGATAGATAGACTCTGTACTCAATAAATGTGCATTATAAAAGACTAAAATACGAGAGGCTGAACTTTGACGACCTGCGAGAACCTGTGATCCTACACCCCATCGTTGAAGAATGGGACGTAAATAAATCTTATCTTGCATAGACATTCTGGCTACATCAAAGCCAATATGAACATACGAAAACTCATAGGGTAACATATTCTTTTCAGATGCTACTGCTGTTGTTTCTTCATCTTCTGTGGATGTCGCATAGGTTTCTACAGCTCCATCTCCACGATTAGGTTGTACTTGGAAAAACTTTTTAGTAATAGAAAAAGGTATTCCACGAGAATCTGCTATTCGTTCAAGTCCTTTAAGAAGTTGTGTGCGTTTTCCCACTCCTGGTCCGCCTCGCCATGAGATATGTAACGAATCCATTTATCTGTTCTTGGCTTTCTGGATTTAGGCACTACGTTTTTTACGTGAAATTGATCGCAGGGGCTGGAGCAAGTTCAGGTAGTATTCAAATGTCGTCAACTTCTTCTCAATCCTTTCTTGAAAATCTTGAATGGCGTCGTGCTGTCAAACACTTTGGTCAAGGTGATGTTGATACTTCCAAAATCGTAAAAGCCATGACCAATGCTCCTAGTTCCTTTGGTGTTCAACCTTATAAGATTGTCGCCGTGACCAGCAAAGAAACACGTGAAAAACTTCGCGGCGCCTGTTACAACCAAGCCCAGATTACAGAATGTCATACACTCTTTGTGATCTGTGCACGCAAAAATGTACGTGAACGTGCAGAACAATATCTACAAGAAACAGGCGCTGAAATGGTTCGCGATATGCTTATGGGCTTTATCGGTTATATGCCTGATCCTGTAGAATGGGCAAAACGTCAAGCCTACATTGCACTTGGATTTGGTCTTGCCGCTTGTGCTGAACAACGTATCGCTTCTTGTCCAATGGAAGGATTTTCTGCTGATCAAGTCTCATCTATCCTCAATCTTGATTCCACACTCGTCCCTTGTGTCCTCCTTGCTGTAGGAACTTCCAGTGATGCAGAAGGTACAACCTACCCTCGTTTCCGCTTCTCAACTGATGATCTTGTTCAAACTATTACCTAAACATGGATTACCAGTGATACGTAATGGAATGGACAGTACCTTTACAGCGACTTGAAGTCGGAAAAGTAAACGTAGGATCTGTGCGCTACGGTGATAAACCTATGGCACCTCTCGCTTATTTTGATGGACCTATTCATATGCAATCCATGAATATTTTATTACCACCTTTGGTTGTCAAAGAATATGACCCAACTACTGGGCGATTAAAGTTATCTCTCACTGATATGACACAAACCGCTACAAAACTATCAGCACTCCAAGATACTCTTCTTAACCTTGTCTTTACAAAACAAAGCAGTTGGTTTCCTGGATCACGTAGAACAGCCAATGATTTACAGGCTCTTTTTCAACCTTTTGTAGAAAATCAATGTCTTCACCTTTATTGTCCTTCCAACTTAACGGGATCCTCGGGAATCTCCTTTCGCAAACATAATGAATGGAAAAAAGGCGTTGACCCGCGCAGTATCCAAAAAGGGGATTTACTTCGTGTAGCCTTTCGGATTCAAGGAATCTCTTTTCAACAAAATACAGAACAAGATCTTTGGACTGGACGGTTCCGCCTCCAGCACAAAATTCTTTATATTTTTCATTGTAGCACCACCTAAGATGACTGTACTAAAACAGCAACACTTGTTGCCATAATACTTAAGAATAAGTTAAAGGTTATCATAATGATGGTGAATGGTACAAAAGCATCAGCATTGATTTGGATGTAATAATATAAAAGAACACCAAGAATCAAACAGGCTAATAAGTTTACAGTTGTTAAAATACCAATCTGCTTTTGAAGTTCATTACGCGTATTGGCATTTCCTGACGCCTTTCCAATAAAGGAAAGACTTACTGCAATAGAAATCAAAACGACACCAACCAAGGCATAAGGTGTAACTTCTTTAATATTCATTCTCTACATGGAGTTGGTTTTTTATACAGATGAGTTGCCTGCCGTTCCCACGCTTGAAAAGTTATTGTTCATGTTGGAAGCCGTTTTTCGCAATGCACCGATTCGTTTGGTGACCTGGTCAATAGAAAGTGACTGTGTGTCGGGCATAGTAAAAAGAATATAGATACCAAATGCTACAATAATCAATATAAGGGGAGTAAATACATAACGCCAATATCGTTGTTGGTTATATTTACGTGGAGCGGGATCCATTCTCTTCTTTAGTTAGAAAGATGGCGAAGACCCGTCGCAGAAACTCTAAAAAACTTATACCTCCTCCAGGTCCAAGTCAATGTCATCCGCGAGTTGGTGAATCCAGACCTCCCGTAGGATGCTTACCCCTTGCCAAATATAAAGAGATTGCTCAAAAACTGAATGTAAATCCAAATCAAGCACCAAGTGTTTTGCGTGCAGAGTTAGATTCTAAACTTCAAATGAAACCAGGAAGTGAATATAGTTTTTTACAAGCCTCACCTCTTTCTAACGAAGAGAAGACTGAACTTGCGAAGCAATATTTGCGCCCTCGCATGCCTGAAGCTTGGAAATCGGATCCAGATCAATGGTTAGATAGTTTAAATATTGAAAGCGTCATGAAACAATATGAAGAAGTTAGACCCGATTTTGAGTTCATGGGTCCTTTTCCAATTGATTTTGCTGCTCCCGATCCTTATGTTCATGAAGGAAAACCCAAATGTTTGATCCGTGAAATCTGTGATTTAAATGTCAACGAGTTTTTCAAAGAAGGGAAAAAATACGTTGGTATCATTTATAACTTAGATCCGCATTACAAAGGAGGTAGTCATTGGATTGCTTCCTTTATTGATATTCCAAAACATAAATGTTACTATTTTGATTCGTATGGCATGAAACCCCCTAAACCGATTGAAAAGTTCATGAAATGGCTTACGACACAAGATCCACAAATGAAGCTATATTATAACTCCAGACGTTTTCAGTTCAAAGGTTCTGAATGTGGTGTTTATAGTTTGTATTTCATTATTCGCATGCTATCAGGCGAACACTTCCAGAAGTTCTGTCGTAGGGCTCCCCGAGATTCTGCTATGTTAGACATTCGTGATGAACTCTTCTCCACCTAAACTTGCGTCCTTGACATTAAATGAAAAACCCTCAGTACTCAATAGAATGTCATCTGGACCACGTCAAACTGTTGTAGAATCTTTCATGGGTCCTCAGAATGAATCCATGTTAGATAAACTTTTATACCAAGATATGCAAAGACGTTTGGGATCTGATTTAACTGAAAAACAAAAGGAACGCTTGGTGAAAACTGTTCGGCATTATATGCAAGAAGTAAACGATTCCGTTCCTGGTGAATCCGTACAAGTCAAAAATAAAGAAGTTCTAATGGCTGTTGTTCCTGATTTTATGGCTTACATTCGTCGTAGTAGTGTTACCATGAAAAATGAAGATGAAACGATGAAGTTAGACGTCAGTACACGCTTCAGCCAACTTCAGAATGAGCGCAATCCTAAAAAATCAGCTCCTCCTGCCCCACCCGACTTTCGTATTCCTTTAAATGATGACGGTCCTGTTTCCATGGGTATTTTTGAGGAAATCAAGAAACAACGTGAAGAGGAACAACGTCGCGCTGAAGAAATGATTAACTCTCGTTTGAGTTCTGATCGCTCATTTCAACAAAATCGTGAATCCGCTGCTGCTGCTGCTGATCAAGTCATTGCCAATCGTGAACTTGCTCGTCAAAATATCCAACGGGAATCTGCCAATGAGTTTGCTACACGCGTAGTACCACCTGATCCTCGTCGTACCTTCATGAAAGATATTATTGACGGAAATCCTTTGGGAAATAGTCCTGGTGGCACAAGCCTTGAATCTATTTTCCGTTCCAATAATCCTATTGAACGATCTGGCTTAGGGAATGCCAATATGACGCTTGCCCTTCCCGGTCCTGAACGTACTCGTCCTGTTCTTCCTCAAGACAACATCATTCCTCAAGACGATATTTTAACCTACAAAGAAAATGAATACAATCTTTTT
>JACCDG011441896.1_pt1 | contig 15810 bp, 24 predicted proteins | sample 7442471 | NCBI WGS metagenome assembly JACCDG01 (sample SAMN15323444, study PRJNA562643) | freshwater metagenome | isolation source: river surface water | place: USA:Blue River Watershed | collected 2017-08-17 | reverse complement strand
TCTCAAAGACTGGATTGATAGATTAAACAACCATCCAGAAACTGCAGATGTCATCTGCAAGATGAGATGCCGGCCCAATCAATCTTGGAAAATTTTCCATGACCTATAAAAATTGTCTGATCATAGGTTGTGGAAGTAAATTTGGTCTGAGTTTGACTCAGACACTATTAGATCAAAATTGCCAGGTATATGGTATTTCTGGGTCTTGCTTGCCGGATCATGAACGTTTGTCTGTGTTGAAAGTCGATTGGGATACCTGCGAAATATCCGACATTGAAAAATTTGTAAGGAAATTGCCCAAACTTGATTTGATAATTTTCAATCAAAATTCTGCAAAAATGCAATCGCAAATGATAAAGTTAGGGTCACTGGATACTCTTACGGTATGGAAACAGTCAAAACTTTGGACACACTCTCATTATGTTGGATCGGTCATGCCTATTCAGATTCTAAACTCGCTGCACTCATGCAATTCGATCGACGAGACCACAATAACCACATGGTTGCTTTCTAAAAGCATATTGAGCAAAAACACTGCCAGTCCAATTGATTACAAAGCACAAAAATATCTCAATACCGAAATTGTAAGATATCTGTCCTTGAACAATGCAGGTGCCTTTATAGGTCTAGATCCTGGTAAACTTACTGACCAAAACTATATGCCAAAAGCAAAATCGTTTATCCAGTTTTGTTTCAACACAACCACGTCAACAATCAATGGCAAATATTTCACATTTGACACAAACAACAACAGTGTTGTAGACCATGATACCATTTGCTAAAATGTGGTTGTTGGCCGACCCAAATCGATTGTTCAAATAGTTAAAATACTGTATAATCACTGTATGAAGAAATGGAAAAATTTAGATCGCTTGATTCTCACCGACTGCGACGGTGTATGTCTGGACTGGGAGTGGGCATTCAATGTATGGATGCAAGAACATGGCTTTGAAGAAATTCCTGGATCAAAACTACAATATGACATGAGCATTCGCTACAATGTCAGTAAAGATCAGATCCGCAAACTTATCAAGGTCTTCAATGAATCAGCCGCCATTGGATTTCTCCCTGCACAACGCGATGCCATGTATTATATAAAACGCTTGCATGAGGAATTTGGATTTAGATTCCATGCTATTACTAGCCTTAGTCTAGATCCTAATGCGCAGAAACTGCGTGAAATGAATATTCACAAGTTGTTTGGACCCACTGCCTTTGAAAGAATCGTATGCCTGGACACTGGGGCCCACAAAGATGAAGCCCTGGAAGAATACGAAGGCACCGGATGCTGGTGGATCGAAGACAAGCCCGAAAACGCCGAAGCCGGATATCGAGCAGGCCTGAGATGCTTGTTGCTAGAACACGGTCACAACATGCATCACTACCACGAGGGTATTACCCTGGTAAAAAACTGGCGAGAAATTTACCAGGTCATCACAGGTCAATCGGTGTAGAGTCGCAACACTGATCCAATGATTGGATGCCGCTGAACATCGCGAGCTTGTAACTCGCAAACAGCAATACCTGATACACCCCCTTTCCCCAGTCGTTGACACAGGTCCATGAGACCATTGTCGCCGTGACTGCGATCGGCTTGTTCAATGTCGCCAGTGATAACAATGCGTGAATCCTGTCCTATACGAGTCATCAACATTTTACACTGGGCTGGTGTGGCATTTTGCATTTCATCCGCAATGACCCAGGCATTTTTGAATGTTCTACCGCGCATGAATGCCAAGGGTGCTATTTCTATGACCTGATCCTCAATCATGGCTGTAATGTCTTGAGGGCGATAGCTCTCGCGTAGCACATCTAAAAGTGGACGAGTCCATGGTTCCATTTTCGCCACAAGATTTCCCGGCAGGAATCCATGTCGTTCATCTTCTACTCCCACTGCTGGGCGTGTCATTACTATGCGTTCTGTTTTTCCTTCTCTCAGAGCTTTGACTGCAGCCTGCATGGCCAAGTAAGTTTTGCCTGTGCCAGCGGGTCCCACAGTGACAACAATATGTTGAGCATCATCCAACAAGGCCACAACCAGACGTTCTTGATTTTTAGTGCGTGGCACTAGATCAATAGGACGTGGGCGATACTGCTTGGGTTGGGCTTGATTAAACTGGATGGTGTTCTCGACTTGTTGCATACGCTTTTGTGCTTTTGATGCGCGATTTCTACTCAAGTGCGATTCTCCGTTGTTAAATTGTAATAACAGCTGGGCTGTCAAAAGTATTTAGGTCAGAGTTGGTAAAAATAGTATGGGCATTGATTTTAGAAATCTGCGGGGTAAGTATTAGACTGCACTCAAATATCTCCAAATCTACAGCAACAACAAAACACCATAAATAACTGCATGAGCTCAAAAACCATTGATCAAGCCATATTCAAAGATGGGTCGGACTATTGGCAGGTCGCCGAGAACATCAAAGATATCTACATGAGCGAAGGCAGCCTATTGACCTTGCTGGACTTTGAACGTGTGCTAGACGAACTAGACTTGTATGCCTTTAAAAACTGGCAAATCGGAGAGTTGGTTGCCGGACCCAATATTGGCAAATATCGTGTGACCTGTATATTCATGTGGCCCGAAAAACTCATGCCAGATCCACGTGGCGCCCGCAGATTGCTACCATTTGACTGCGAAGTAAAATTCAAAAAAACACGAATGAAAGTGCCCATGAAGGTAGAAAATCCGTCGGACTTCCGTCCAGGCACACACAAGGCCCGTCTCGTAGAAAAGAAGATTTGGCTTGTGGAAATCACCATGCCCAAGGCTCTCATGACAGACATCCGCACAGGTTCAGTGGAAATGGAAGATGAAGAAATAGATTTAGAAGATCTAGATCAGGCATACGAGCAGGACCTGGATCAAGAAAGTTATCAAAGCGAACAACAGGCACAAAATGCACAACAAACACTCCAACAACCCGCTCCAGCTATCTGAAAGCCTGGCCTTCAAAGACATGGAGGGCTTGATGAAGCCCACTATTCATGTGGATGAGTTTAGTTCAAAAATGGGCGATGACGATGACATCATTGTGGTCAGTTTTTTTGTGCGTGATCCCCAAGCAGCCAAAGATCTCATGATGTGGTTTGAAAAGGGCTACGACTTTGTGTTGGATGCAGACAAGAGCCCTGGAGAAATCAAGCCTGGACGCTACTTGGTCTATGTGGAAATACGTCGACGTAGCACAGCTGGTGGTCATGTAGAACAGTTGTTGAATGATCTTAATACCCTTACAGAATTTGAAGCAGCCAAGGACTGGACCATGCACTATCGCGGCAGAGAAATTCCATTCTCACGAGATGCCTTTGACAGCACCGTGCCATTGAGCCCAAAAGAATACAGAATCAAATACGAAAAAGATCTCAACGAAGTGCGTATTGCTGCAGGCATGCCTGTGGTTACCACATACGATCGACGCAACCGAGATTTACAAAATCTACAAGCAGCTGCCGGTATAATTTAATCTACACCATTCAATTTGTTTGGTATATAATTTCTATGATACTCAAAAGTTTTGGGTGCAGTTTTATTTTTGGCACCGATCTTGCCGATGATGGCCGACATCTGCCCTTGCCCACCGCCAGCAACCATACTTGGCCAGCACTGCTGGCGCAACATCTCAACTATGAATATGCGTGTTGTGCAAGGCCCGGCAGTGGAAATTTACAAATTGCTGAAAGAGTTCTCAGTCATCTGGCAGATGATGTGCCAGACCTTGTTGTGATAGGATGGACTTGGATAGATAGATTTGATTACACTGGTACTGTGATCAAAAATACTGATAAACACAGTCAATGGTGCAATTGGAAAACTTTATTGCCTACAGACGATTCAGTGTTGGCACACCACTACTACAAAGAACTGCACTCAGAATTTAAAGACAAATTTGCAAGTCTGATCAATATCAAACTCGTGATCGATACTTTGCAACAAAATAAAATTCCGTTTGTCATGACCTACATGGATGACTTGTTGTTTGATCAAACTTGCAACAATACTCCAGCTGTGATCCTGTTACAGGATTACATCAAACCATACATGACTAGATTTGACGGTTTATCTTTTTTGCAGTGGAGCCAACGTAATCGTTACGAAATAAGTGCTAATCTCCATCCTCTAGAACAAGCCCATCAAGGAGCAACCGATTATCTAATCAAAGTTTTTGATAAACAAAAAACAAACGTCCCAGTTCAGCAGGCTCACGTTTGAATTCCAGCAGTTTGAGATTGTAGCGTTCAGCAAATTCGTTTACAATTTCAAAGGTCCAAGGAAATATGTCCACATAAGGACCGGTCTTGTGCGGAATGCCGGGATTGGCACGCAGGTAAAATTTGCCTCCAGGAGCCAACAAGTTGACACAATGGGCAAAACGTTGTTCGATTTCATCCTTGCTGTTGAAATTGATTGATCCTAAGGCAATGATATGATCGTGTGTGCCCGGCCGCACTTTGTAATCCAAGATGTCTACTTCATAATCGGCACAGTTGTTGTAGGGATCAATTCCGGTCAAGTTGGGTATGCGACCTTTGAACGGGTGATAGCCGCAACCTACATCTAACACTGATTGGGGATTTTCTTTGGCAATGGTTTCGGCCAAGGCCCAGCCTGAATGATCATATTCTCCGGTTCTGGGTTTCCAAATTTCAGCGAAGAAACGCTTGGTATAACGCTCACTGAGATCAGCAATTATTTCTCGTAGACTACCACGATATTCACAGGGCAGACCCAGTTCAGCTTCCACAGCATCCTTGAACTTTCTATAGCGTGCTGGAGTCCAGGGCAGATCCTCCACAATGGTGTCGGCGCCTATGTTGTTGCGCACTGTGGCATATTTGGGCAAGGCAAAAGCGATGTCCAAATTTTTTTTAATCAGTTCAAATATTTTGGTATTCATTAAAAATTTTCCAGAGTTGATAAATAATTTTAACAGAATGTAAAAAAATTTACAACCTGTTGAAATTTTCTATAAGTATTTACGCACTTTCAGTGTAGGGCGAATTTTTCCAAAGGATCAAAATGAAACGTATCGTAGCAGCATTATTATTAGCGCCTGCCTTGGCTTGCGCACAGTGGGCTCCAAGCAAAACAGTCACTGCCACCATTGGATTTGCTCCAGGTTCGGGCAACGAAATCAGTTTTCGCAAAGCATCGGAAATTGTCACGAAACAAAATCCTGGGGTCAATTTTTTAGTAGAAACCCGACCCGGTGCTGATGCCAGCGTGGCCAGCAATGGTTTTATGACCGCACCCAGCGATGGCCTACACGTTATGATACCCAGCCACATGAGTCTTTTTGTGACCAATGATATTTGGCAACGAGACGTCAAACGTTTTGAATACAACAGTTTTAAACCTGCGGTAACCCTGGGTAAAAGTCCCTTGGTGTTGGTTGCTTCCAGCAAAAGTAGTGTAAACACACCACAAGAGTTTGTGAAATATATTACCAACGGCCGGCCTGTGAATATTGCTGTGGGTGGAGGCGCACATAGAATGGCCTACGAATATATCATTAGTAGAACCAAGGCTGATCCTAAATTGATACAGCACGTGGCATTCAATGGTCCAGCACCTGCGGTGCAAAGTGTGGCCAGCTATGATGGCAAGACTGGCACAGAATTTGGTATCATGCCCGTGGCCATTGCACGCCCCTTGATTGAAGCTGGCAAGGTACGACCCATTGGACTTACCGGTGGCCCAAAATTAAAAGCACTACCTAACGTGCCTTTGCTGAGTGACACCATTCCTGGACTCAAAGTGTATGCGGGTTGGATCGTGGTCTTGCCCCCGCAGACACCTAACACCATTGTGGATTGGTATGTAGACAAGTTTAGCAAAGCTATTTTGTCTAAAGAATATCAGGACTGGGCCGAACAAAACTACATAATCATTGACCGTGATGAGCTTAATCCTAAAGGTGTAATGGCCTATGCTGAGGAGTTGCGCACAGCATTTGCACCCATAGCACGAAATATTCGAGTAGAGAAATAATTGAAATATATCTTTGTAGCTGGCGCCCCGGGTTCCAAATGGAGCTCGGTGGTCAAAAACATATATTATAGCCCTGACATTGACAGATCAGATTACACTGATGCTAGAACCTATTATCACGAAGCCTGGGGCCAAAGAGAGCTCATGCACTTGGGTGCTTATTGGGATCCTGGCATGGAGTTTGGCAAAGATTTTGATCGTCTTGACCAGCTGACACCGGCGGAATGCGAAGCCGAGTTTGATCGCCCATTTTCTGGCACAGGCGTAAGGATCATCAAAAGTCATGTATTTTGTCATCACATAGACTTCTTAAGAACACACTGGCCCGACTGCCCTGTAGTCACCGTTTATCGCCCAAATGATGCCTGTTTGGGGTGGTGGGTCCGGTGTGGCCACTTTGGCATAACCTATCCTGACTATGCAGAATACTATCAGGATCTTTCGTGGATGCATCGTAGGATCACAGAACAAAATGCCGACATGATCTCGGCCTTAAATAAGAGCGCCACAGTGATGTGTTTGAACAACAGACACCTGTGCGATGCCCTAAGAATTGCACCACCCGACGGCACCTATCAACAAGACTACCCAGACAGTGATGTGTATGTAAGGGTGTTCCAAGGACAACAATGAACAGCAGTTGGAACGAAACAAGACAACGCAGTCGATATCATTTTGATCCACGACGACAGGATCCTCTATACGACACCGTAACTTATTGCGGCAATATCAATCCATTCTGGTTGAATCAGCTAGACACAATTATAGAAAACAGCAAAAGTGTAACCTGGCGCACACGTGGCAGTCCTACCAAGCCCAGGTCCGAAACAGAAATACAGGCCGAAGAAGCTGACTTAGAAAGATTTGGATACGGCACAGACTATGAAGTCACAAATCTCAACTGGGAATTGCCTGTTGGCCTACAGAGATTGGCTGATCTGTTTGCTTTGTCTGACAGTATGGCACGCATACATGTGCAATTGCCCGGACAGGTTTGGAATCTGCACCTAGACAAATTAGAAAAGTGGATGCCCGAAGATCCCAGCCTGGTGCAGAGATACATGATACAACTAACAGATTGGCAACCTGGACACTTTTGGAGTTATGGCAATCACACACATCAGGGCTGGTCAGCCGGGGACGTTACCACTTTTGACTGGATCAACGTGCCGCACTCAACAGCCAATGCCGGACACCACGCACGAGTTACCTTGCAGGTCACCGGAGTGGCCACAGATCGCACACATGAGTTTTTGCGTGTGTTACGCAGTAAATCACCTTATCAAATGACAGGACAATTATGAAACAAAGAATATTGATCATGGGCTTGCCCGGAAGTGGCAAAACTTACTTGGCAGAAGCACTCAAAAAGTATTTGGAACAACACGGTGTCTCGCAAAATCTAGGCATGGCAGAAACTCTGCCCATCACGGGTCTCAATGCCACAGTGACCTGGTTCAACGCCGACGATGTGCGCCGCAAATACAATGACTGGGATTTCAGCAAAGAAGGACGCATACGTCAAAGTTTAAGAATGTTGGAGTTTGCCCTGGCCAGCAACACTGATTATGTGATCTGTGACTTTGTGGCGCCCATACCAGAAATGCGCAACAATTTCAAGGCCGACTGGACCATATGGATGGACACCATTGAGGCCGGACGCTTCGAGGACACCAACAAAATGTTTGTGCCGCCTGACGTATATGACTTCCGCATCACAGAAAAGAATGCAGAAAAGTGGGCTGAGTTTGTTGGTCAGCACATAATTGATGATCGCCGTCGACCCACCTTTGACTGGCAGAAGGAAACTGTGCAGATGTTGGGACGCTGGCAACCATGGCATGCTGGACACAGAGCCTTGTTTGAACGTGCCATTGCCAAGACTGGTCAGGTTGTGATACAGATACGTGATTGTCAAGGCTGGCAAGGATCAAATCCTTTTGCCATTGAACAGGTAAAGAGTTACATACGCAGAGATCTAGATCCGCTTTATCAAGGACAATATGAAATACAGGTTGTGCCTAACATTGTAAACATAACCTACGGACGTGATGTGGGCTATCGAATAGAACAAGAAACCTTTGATGAAAGTGTGACCAGTATCAGTGCCACAAAGATTCGTGCTGAAATGGGCTTGAAATAGTGGCCAAGTTCCATATGCGCTTCAACACCCAGAACGGCGGTGACATGTCCAAGGTCTGGCGTGTGTTTGAGGACGGTGTTGAGCATTTGGCTTCTGATGTGAGAATTCACAGCCCACTCTATACAGAAACCACGGAGGAACATGGCAAAACAAAGTGGAACGTGGCCTGTGATGGGCGCCTGGTCTGGGACGGAACTGTGGCCATTATAACCGCAGACAAGGATTGATTTTTGACAGCTAAATATGGGTGTATAAAGGATCACCCACCATGGAAATCACCCGCGAACAACTAGCCCAGATCATACCCAAAAATCCCTACATCGATCAATGGTGTAGTGCCCTTAACAAGTTATTGCCTGACTATGGCATTGACACGCCACAGCGTGTGGCTGCTTTTTTGGCACAGTGCGCTCACGAATCAGGTGGATTTACCTTCTTGAAAGAAAATCTCAACTATCGTGCGGCCAGTTTGAGAAAGATATTCCCCAAGTATTTTCCCACAGATGCTCTAGCTGAACAGTATGCTGGTCTACCCAACAAGGCAGAAGCCATAGCCAACAGGATCTATGCCAACCGTATGGGCAACGGTCCTGAAGAGTCGGGCGACGGATTCCGCTACTGTGGTCGTGGACTCATACAACTCACAGGCAAAAGCAACTACGAAAATTTTGCAGAAAGCATAGAAACTCCGGTGGAAGAAATCCCAGCATACCTAGAAACTTTCGAGGGCGCAGTGCAGAGTGCCTGCTGGTTCTGGGAAACCAATAATCTAAATCGTTTTGCTGACACGAACGATATTCTCACAATGACAAAAAGAATAAACGGGGGAACCATTGGACTTGAGGATAGAATGAAACACTATGCTCATGCCTTAGAAGTATTTGGCGGTCATTGATGTGGCAATTATCATTTCTTTGGAGCTTGATACCTGACTGGTTTATAACCATTCTTGTAAATGGCCTGATCATAGCGGGTCTTGTGGGCATTTCGGCAAGTTGGATCGCTCGCTGGGTTCCTTATTTCAATTTATATCGCGGACCCATACAGGCCATTGGCGTTGTATGTTTGGTTCTGGGCGTGTATTTCAAGGGTGGAGCTGACGTGGAACACAGTTGGCGCGAGCGAGTCAAAGAACTAGAAGCTAAAATAGCTATCGCAGAAAAACAAAGTGCGGATGCTAATAAAAAATTATCTGATCAATTGAATCAGAATAAACGATTAACACAGGAAGTAAAAAATGCAAACCAAGCCGCAGTTAGGGCCAATGCAAGTAAGATTGATGCTGAGTGTCGTGTGCCTGATGTTGCTATCCAGTTGCTCAACAGCGCCAGTCAAAATAAAGTTTCCGGAGGTTCCCAAAGAACTCCAGGAACCTTGCCCGCCCCTAGCACAAGTCAACCCAGCCGACCATCAACTAAGTAGTCTCCTAGAAGTTGTGGTGGCCAACTATGCACAGTATTACGAGTGCAAGAATCGTGCTGACGGCTGGCAGCAGTGGTATGACAATCAACGCAAGATTTACGAAAGCATACAATGACCTTTGAAACTTTCATGAACTATTTTACCACAGCCAATACCATGGAACTGTTGTTGGCCATCTTAGTGCTCATCATTATCACAACCATGATACAGATGACACGCAATCCCAACGATGAACTGGACCTAAAGGATCTGGTATCAACTGAGGGCAAACTCGACGAAAAGAAATTCACAAGATTCGGCGCTTGGGTAATCAGCACCTGGGGGTTTATCTACATATTGGTAAACAATCCAGGTAACTTTCCAGAATGGTACTTTGTAGGTTACATGGCCGTGTGGGTCGGTAATGCTATCATGGACAAGTATATGAACAAACGAGAAGAGGAGAAGTAAATGCCAAACAAAAAGGCGCGAGCAGCAGTGATCAAGAAAGAATGGGAAACCAACCCACGTTGGGACCATATCCGACGCAACTACACCGCGGAACAAGTGGTGGACCTTCAAGGATCAAATCCTGTGGAATACAGCTTGGCCCAGCGTGGTGCCAACAAATTATGGATGAGCCTGTTAGAGGAAGATTATGTGGCCACCTTGGGCGCACTCACAGGCATGCAGGCCTTGCAACAGGTCAAGGCCGGACTCAAAGGTATCTACCTATCAGGTTGGCAAGTGGCCGCAGATGCCAATACGTCAGGACAGATGTATCCTGATCAGAGCCTATACGCTGTGAACAGTGTGCCTGAGATGGTGCGCAAGATCAACAACACATTCACACGTGCTGATCAGATCCAGTGGATGGAAGGTTCTGGCGAGACGGATTTTTTCCAACCCATCGTAGCCGACGCCGAGTCGGGCTTTGGTGGTGTGCTCAACGCATACGAATTAATGAAGTCGATGATTGAAGCCGGCGCCGCAGGTGTACACTTTGAAGATCAGTTGGCATCAGCCAAGAAGTGCGGACACATGGGTGGCAAGGTCTTGATCCCCACAAGAGAAGCAGTCAACAAGCTCAATGCCGCACGTCTAGCCGCTGATGTCATGGGTGTGCCCACAGTGTTGTTGGCCAGGACCGATGCCGAAGCCGCTGGACTTGTTACAACTGATGTGGATGAAAACGACCGACCATTCCTTACCGGCGAACGCACTGTGGAAGGTTTCTATGTCACACGCAACGGCTTTGAACAAGCAGTCAGCCGTGGTCTTGCTTATGCGGCCTATGCTGATCTTATCTGGTGCGAAACAGGCACACCAGATTTGGATTTTGCCAAGCGTTTCGCAGATGCGATTCATGACAAATATCCCAACAAGATGTTGGCATACAACTGCTCACCATCATTCAACTGGAAGAAAAACTTAGATGATACAACAATCAGTATTTTCCAACGTGAACTTGGAGCAATGGGTTACAAGTTTCAATTCATCACACTCGCTGGCTTTCATACTCTTAACCATGGTATGTTTGATCTGGCTCATGGCTATGCTCGCAAGGGTATGTCAGCTTTTGTGGAACTACAGCAGAAAGAGTTCACCGACGGTGCGCGAGGATTTGAAGCGGTCAAGCACCAAAGAGAAGTTGGAACGGGATACTTTGACCGGCTCACAACCACCATCGAAGCAGACGCATCGACTCAAGCACTGAAAGGCTCCACAGAGGAAGAACAGTTCCACTGATGCCTCCACAGTCGTATGTGATTGCACACACGTCATCTAGAGTCATAGGTGACTGTGTGCAAAGTCTTAAGCGCCATAGCTGGTCCTATGAAATCTTTCCAGCCGTGGATGGCCACCGAATAACTGCACAAGATTGGAACCGTATTGGCGTTGCCATGAACGCTGAAGGTAAAATGCCACGCAGACTGGGCGCACAAGGTTGCTGGCACAGTCATTTTGCACTGTGGCAACGGTGTGTTAAACTTGATCAACCTATTGTAGTCCTGGAACATGATGCGCTAGTAACCGCGCCTTGGCCCGATAGCATAGACATTGACACACAGTTGGTAAAGTTATACACCACTGCTGAATGCAAGATTAATCCCTCTTTTGGAACCTGGAGCAAAGGTGCTCACGCCTATAGCCTGACTACGGCCCAGGCACAAACTCTGATCACCCACGCACAACAACACGGAGCACAGGCTGTGGACAAACACCTGGGCACGGCGGTATTGCCTTGGACCTTTTACAAAAAGGATCTAGTAATATTAAATCCTGCTCGTGGACCATCCAGCACAAGTGCCTTACGAAAGTAAATACATAGATGAAAAAATTAGCAATCATTTTCGCAGCAGTTTTACTCAACGGATGCGCTCTCTGGGATGCCTATTTCATGGCACCCTATGATGCCAACGAATACATGCTGATCACAGAAATACGCACCAATGCGGACATATTCCGTAGACAGTGCGACAATCCTGTGTTGGCCCCACAAAATGCCCAGGCCATGGCCGATAGAACCTTGCTGTTCCAACGCTATGAAGAAAACATTCCACGCAATGAAAATGGCTACAAGGCCGCAAAGGCTCTGAATGAAATCAGTCAAGGACTCAATGTAGCCTACAGCAAAGGACCAGTGAGTCCAGTATTTTGTAAACTAAAATACAACAACATCGAACACAGCGCCGAAATCATACAACGTGTTACAGCCGGAAGGCCCAGAAAATGAGAGCTCAGGAACTTGGCAACGAAAAGCTAGTCATATTTGACATCGACGATACCTTGGTCAACACCGACACTAGAGTCAATGTTGTGCGGGATGGCAAAGTAATAAAACAACTAAACAGCCACGATTTTACTCACTACAAATTACAGCCCGGAGAAGAGTTTGACTTTGGTGCCTTCAAGGATGCCAGAGAGTTCTTTACCAAGGCCAAGCCCATACCCGGCATGATTCGACAGTTGAAGCAAGATATAGCCACTGGCAACAGGGTTATCATGCTCACAGCCCGTAGCGATTTCAATGACCGCGATGTATTCTTGGATACCTTTAGACGCTTTGGCATCGACATGGATCGGGTACATGTGTATCGTGCCGGAAACTTGGCCATCAAAGCCGCTACAGAAGAAAAGAAAAAGATCATACTACGTCACTTGTTGGGCAAAGAACACTTTGACAAGCTGATCATGTACGATGATTCAGTGCCCAACTTGAATGCATTCTTGAGTTTACGCCAAGAGTATCCTTGGAGCCGATTTTATGCCTGGCACGTGGATCCCAACGGACAGGCCTCAGAATACAGCCGTGCTGTGGATGAATCCATGATCAAAGAGTGGATAGTTGGCAATGAACAAGTAGGCAATTATCGTGTGGCCATCGACAGTCATCTGCTTAAACGTCAGAAAAGAGAAGGTTACGAACCTGTAGATACCAACACAATTCTTACAACCATATACAAACTGCCCCAGGCTCGTGGCAAGTTCAAGCAGTTGGACAACGGACAACAGTTCTGGTTGCATGACAATAGCACTGATATCAGCGTAGGCTTTTTAATAAACGATTTGGAAAACAAACGATTCACTGCCAAAAATGTTTGGCCAGGACGTAGTGGCACTGCCCGCATACCAACCTTTGAGGTCAGATAATGCGTGCCCAAGAGTTCACCCAAGGTCGTGTCATGGCCAAGATAGAGAAAACTGGCCAGATAGTGCAGATATTGCGTCATGAGGATGAAGTTGGCTTCAGCGATGAACCAGGTTGGTTTTTGGTCAACGCCGAACCTGGACGGAGAACCGGCACCGGCGTCAAATGGATTCCTGACTCAACCAGATTTGCCTGGGTTCGAAACTTTGAGAGCTTGAAAGAAAACAAACAAGCAACAGCTCGGCAAGTATTAAGTTATATCAACGACACACACCACGAACCCTTTGAAACTGGATCAAAAATGCGTGCGGCTGTCTTGGCACATCCACAGTGGGAACTGGTTCAAGTTCCATTATTAAATCTCAACATACCTGATCAAGAATACGATGACGTAGACTATGACGAAAATCCGCCCGAATCAGATCCCTACGGCCGACAACAATTGGTAGATCCAGAGCATGCTGGTGAAGTCAGTGCCCACCTGGTAGATCGCAAACCCATTGTAATGGATGCTGATCGCTACATCATAGATGGCAATCATCGTGCCTGGGCCGCAAAGTACCTATTGAATCGCGAATACATCCAAGCCTGGAGACCTGCATGAGAGCTCAAGAGTTTGTTAAAGATTATGAAGGCATGAGCCTTAAAATAAGTCGAGATGCGGATGGTGTGGCCATACGTGCCTACAGTGCAGATGGTGCCAAAGAGCTGGGCATGGCAGAATTTTTCTTTGATGAACAAGGTCGCTTGGATCCGCAAACTGTATGGGTGGATGAACGACGTCAAGGTCAAGGCATTGCGGCCGCCATGTATGACTACTTGAAGAGCCAGGGTTATACCATTGTGCGTAGTTGGGATCAAACCGACGCTGGTCGAGGCTTTTGGGACAAACATCGTGGACCCGAAGCCACAGTATGGGAAAACAATGACTATCTACAAGAAAAAATCAATCCTGACACAGTCCGGGATGGTTTTGAAATAGAACGTCAACTGCCCAATGGATTCACCATTCGTGCCATGGGCATGGAACCCTGGAAGAATGATCCAGATCCTGCCATGCGCGACAGCCGCGGTATCAGTATAAGAATATTCGATCCTGAACGCAAGGACTGGATTGCTGAACGTTATGGCATAGCCGAAGTTAGATTCTATGCCAGATTGAATCGTGAAACTGGCGACTGGAATTTGAGACCAGTCATGCTCAATGTTGATGAAAGATATCGCAGGCAAGGTCTGGCTTCGGCCATGTATAATTTTGCTAGGAAATTAGGCAATGACATTGTGCCAGGCACAGCACAGACAGCCATGGGCCAGGCTTTTTGGAAGGGCGGCGCCGGCCAAGGTCGAGACACGGAGTTCAAAGACATGCCTAAACCTCCGCCCGAGCCCGAAAAGCAACCAGAACCAGAAGTAAAAAAAGAACCCAGCTGGATACAACGCTGGAGTCGCTTGTTGAAACCACAACCTACTGAATAAGGAGAACTCTATGAGCTGGTCCGAATGGGAAACAGAAGTCCTACGCATTTTAAATAATCCCGATGACGAAAACACCAGGATGGTGGCCACTGCTACCAATGCTTACACAGAAGAACTGCGGGCTGGCAATATCAGTCAAGCGGAGTATGCTGAACTGTTGTTAGACCTACAGCGTCAGATCGTTATCACAGAAAACATGTCACAATTTGAAACCAAGCAAAGGTTAAATACAGCTATAACTGCCTTGGTTGCTATAGCCTCAGCAGTATAATAATAGTAGCATATAATAAAAATTATAAAAGGAGCGCGGTATGGCCACAGCCGAAGAGTATGCAAAAATGTCTGATTCAGACAAAGCCAAAGAAGATTGGATGAACAAAAAATGGCGTCCAGCCATGGGTTGGATGTATATGTTGGTGTGCATGGCCGACTTTGTGGTGTTTCCTATCTTGTGGAGTCTAGTTCAAGTAGTGGGCGATGGCAAGGTAGAAAGCCAGTGGATGCCTATCACCTTGCAAGGCGCTGGCCTATTCCATATTGCCATGGGTGCCATATTAGGTATTGCCGCATATGGTCGCACACAAGAGAAATTAAATGACAAGGCTGGTGGTCCTGCTCCTGCATTTGGATCGCCCACACCAGTGGCCGCACCTACATCTAGCTTTGGTAGCCCAACACCAGCACCCAGTTTTGGTAGTCCTACACCAGCGGCCAAGTCATCGCCCTTTGCGGCTCCACAACAGCCGCCACACCCTGAGATCTAAGGAGACAAACAATGTTAGATACCATATTTTGGATAGCAATAGGAGCATTCATAGGATGGAATTTTCCACAACCATTTTGGGCTAAGATAGTCCAAGAAAAAATCACTCAGCTAATAAAGGATAGAAAATAATGAACGCAATCTTAAAAATCTGTTGGGCCACAGTCATCGCCGTCGGTCTAATCACAGTTGCCAATGCAGCTGAAACCAAACGTGTTTGCAAAAAAGACGAAAAGACCAAAAAAGAAGTCTGCAAAGACATCAAGGTGCACAAAAAATTAGAAGGCACCCCAGTTCCGCCTGCCAAAAAGTAATTGCATCAAGCACAAGCAGACAGTATAATTACAATGCTGTCTGCTTTTTCTTTTTATGCAAAATCCCTA
>JACCDG010654213.1_pt1 | contig 15811 bp, 11 predicted proteins | sample 7442471 | NCBI WGS metagenome assembly JACCDG01 (sample SAMN15323444, study PRJNA562643) | freshwater metagenome | isolation source: river surface water | place: USA:Blue River Watershed | collected 2017-08-17 | reverse complement strand
TCGAAAATAAGTATTTGTCTTTGGCTCATCGTTCAACCTTGCTTATGATTTTACAGCAAATTGACTAAAGATTTATGAGTGCGAAGCTTAAAGCTTAGCATATGCAAAATCGGCTTTCAGCAAGAAACCCATTCCTGGCGTTCGGGCCTTTGAATTAGTGATTAAAAGATGACTGGCAATAAAATTCGCATGCTGCAATACATGGAAAATTTGCATTTTTCTTATCAAGCCCCATTCTGTTGGCATGACAAAAACTTTGGATTTCCTGTTCTATAATCTTCACCTCAAAAACCTGAAAGGCGATTTTATGGGCGGGCTGACAGCCGCCATCGTCGCCTTGCCGCTGTCGCTGGCCTTCGGCATCGCGTCCGGGCTTGGCGCTGCCGCTGGGCTTTACTCCGCTATATTGCTTGGCTTTTTCGCGGCGCTGTTCGGCGGCGCCCCGTCGCAAATTTCAGGCCCGAACGGGCCGATGACCGTGGTGATGGCAGGCATCGTGCTGCAATTTCCGGACAGGCCGGATTTATGCTTTGCCGCCGTCATTTTGGGCGGTTTTTTTCTTGTGATTGCGGGCTGGCTTAAACTTGGGAAATATATCAGCCTTGTGCCCTATTCCGTCATTTCCGGCTTTATGAGCGGCGTCGGCATAATCATCATAACGCTGCAGCTTGACACCATTTTAGGTTATGCCAGCTTTGCCGATATGTTTGGCGCCATTCGGAACCTGCCGCAACATTTTCTGCATCCGAACGCCGACGCGCTGGCGCTTGGACTTATCAGCCTGGCTATCGTGATCTTTTCTCCGGCCAAAATTAGGCGTATCGTACCGCCGCCCTTGATTGCGCTGATTATCGGCACGATCCTAGGCATCTTGCTTTTTCCTGAGGCTCCTCGTATAGGTCAGATCCCGCAATCCTTGCCGAATCCGCATTTGCCGGGCATAACGCTGGAAGATCTAGTGCGAATGATTCTTCCTGCCCTGATGTTAGCCTGCCTATGCGGCATCGACAGCCTGATGACCGCGACCGTGGCCGACACCATGACCCGTATCTATCACAAGCCGGATAAGGAGCTGGTCGGGCAAGGCATAGGCAACATCCTAGCGGGGCTTTTTGGCGGCATAGCCGGATCCGGCGCGATGATGCGCACCAGCGTCAATATCCGTGCCGGCGGGCGAACGCCATTATCAGGGGCGATTCACGCGCTGCTGCTTTTAAGCGTCTTGCTGGGGCTTGCACCTCTCGCGCAAATGATCCCGCACGCGGTTCTGGGCGGCATATTATTGAAAGTCGGTTTTGACATCATTGATTGGGATTTTATCAAGCGGTTCAAAACCGCGCCAAAATCCAGCGTCTTTTTCATGCTGGTGGTGGTTTTTTTGACCGTGTTCGTAGACCTTATCGCCGCCGTCATTGTGGGAATGGTTCTAGCGTCGCTGGCCTTGGTCAAAGAACTTGCGGATCTGCAGCTTTCGGAAATGCGCCTAAAGCCCCTGCACGCAAATTCGCCGGAATTGTCGCCAGAGGAAAAAAGCGTCTTATCCGCCCTTGAAAACAAAATAATTTTATTTCAACCAAGCGGGCCGCTAAGCTTCGGCGCGGCCAGCAGGATGATACGGGCCTTTGGGGTTATTCATGCCTATGAGGCGATTTTATTCGATTTTCTTGCGGTCCAATATATCGACACCACATCCACCCTGGCGATTGAAACCATCATTGGCCAGACGCAAGAGCAAAACAAAGAGGTCTATTTTGTTAATCTTTCCAAGGATGTGTCGTCAATGTTTTTCAAATTAGGCTTATTCGAACGCCTAGGACCTTATGGCCTTCAGCCCAGCAGGCTCGACGCTTTGCGTCATTTTGCCGAACGGAAAACCATACGTTCGGTATAAGTTGTTTACAAATATCTTGTAATATCCGTAGTTTAATGGCATACCCGGTTAGTTTAAATTCAACCTGGCAATGGGCCGCAATGCAATCGCCAACCAAAAAAAACATCTCCAGCCACTATAAGTTGGACAATCTACATATACTTGTCGTGGACGACAGCCGCTCCATGCGCGGCCTTGTAACTGAAATTCTCAAGGAAATCGGCGTTGGCCGCGTCACCAACGCCCAGGACGGGGCGCAGGCGATGAAGTTGATGGAGCCCGGATCGCAAAAAAGCCAATATGACGAGGCTTTGTTTTTCGATATTGTAATATCGGATTGGATGATGGACCCCGTAACTGGGCTTGAATTCCTGCAATGGGTCCGCCAGCATAAAAACGAATCCATACGCTATGTGCCTTTCATCATGCTGACAGGGTTCAGCGACCAGCCCCGGATTTTCAAGGCGCGGGATACCGGCATTACCGAATTTTTGGCCAAGCCCATTTCCGTCAAAACTCTGGTCGATCATTTGCTGACCGTGATCGACCGTCCCAGGCCGTTTATCGTGCATGAATCTTATACCGGGCCGGACCGTCGGCGCAGGAAGGTCCATATCGATTTCCCCGACCGCAGAATCAGCGAAAAGAAAGACGAGAATTAATCCATGTCCATCATCGACCCGAAAAAACAGAAAAAGGCCAAGACGGTTTATATGCCGAACCGCCTGCGGGAAAAAGTTGGCGGTTCGCACGGCAAGACCGGCAGCATCAATCCGGATATTCTCGCCAAGGCGGAAAAACGGGTAGAAGAAATTGCGGCGGATTACGGCGGCCAGGCCATTGACGAAGTCGCGGAATTGGAATCCGCATTTGAATCCTGCAAACTTGCGGACAGCGATCAAGCAGTCCATCTTCGCAAGATCAACCGTCTTACCCATGATATTCGGGGCCAAGGGTCCAGTTTTGGCTATCCGCTTTTGACGGAATTCGCCACGTCTTTATTCGACTTTACCGATTACTTGGAAAAAGCCAACGAGCAGCAGCTGCAAATCATCAAGGCGCATATCGACGTGATGCATGTCGTGGTGCACCAGAAAATGAAAGGCGATGGCGGCGCGGTCGGCCAGCAGCTGAAACAAACGCTCGAAATCGCCAAGAAGAAATATAGCTGATTAAAGACCAAGACCACAGGCTCATGGTGAGCTTGTCGAACCATGAACCGCAAAAACGCTACTCGTCTCCCATCCTTCGACACGCTCAGGATGAGTCTTAGTTTGAACGAATAAGTTCACATTCTGCCGGCAACAAAAACCCCGCCAAGTCGCCCTGGCGGGGTGGTTATTGCAAGACCACAGGCTCATGGTGAGCTTGTCGAACCATGAACCGCAAAAACGCTGCTCGTCTCCTATCCTTCGACACGCTCAGGATGAGTCTTAGTTTGAACGAATAAGTTCACATTCTGTCGGCAACAAAAACCCCGCCAAGTCGCCCTGGCGGGGTATTCATTTCAACGCCAGGTTTTTCTAGCGGCTGCCGCGCGTATATTGTGCGAACAAGTTGCTGACAATAGTGCTTGTACCCATTTCCAGCCTGTCGCCTTGCACGTCGCGGCTGATGCCATCTACAACCACTTGCAAGCTGGCTTGTTGCGGCTGTTGTGGCAGAACCAAAACATTGGCCCCGTCTACAGCTGCTGGCGAAGCTTGCGCCTGTTGCGCGCCACCGACAAGCATGGCGAGTCCGGTAACTACCGCTGCCCCAACACCTGCGGCAGTCGTTGTTCTGTGCGAACCATTCGATCCTGCGGTAACGGCCATGTCAGCGCCGCTGTCGTCATTGGCAGCAATCGGCGCGCCGGAGTTGGCAGACAGCGCGGCTGGATCAAATGCAACTGTAAGTCCGTTCGCATTCATAACCTCTGCCATGCCGGTAACTACCGTCAAAAGCCTGCTTTGCGCTTGCGCCATCACACTCATATTATCGGTCAATTGCTTGAGCGTGGTTTCCAAATCCGCAATACGCTTATTCGCCGCCGCCAAATCCCTGGATGCGGCGTCGGCGGAAGATTTTGCGGATTCTGCGCGCGCTTCTGCGGCCTTTACTTTCTTGGACAGGCCGAATGTCAAAGCACCCATAACCAAAGTTCCAAGACCCAAAACACCGCCGGTGATTTTGGCCCAAAGCGGAATCGTGGCGACGCCGTCTTTTCCGGCTGCACCAGCCTCTCCACGTTCGCCTTGAACGCCTTGCGGGCCTTGTTCCCCGGCAACGCCGGCGATACCTTGCGGGCCTTGTGGGCCTTGCTCTCCGGCTTCGCCTTGCAGGCCGACGACAGGGGTGGTTTCAAGTTGAGCAACCCGCTTTTGCAGCTCCGCTAGCGCTGAATTATCGGTAGTCGGCGCAGGCTGATTTTGCAAAGCCGCCAATGCATTTTCCAACCTTACAATTCTTTCGGCCATAACCGGATCGAAAGACGGGGCCGAACCTGGCTGGGCAGCGGCCTGAATGCGCTCCCATTCTTGACGAAGCTGTTCTGCCGCGTTTGCACGCGCCGCTCTGTCTTGGGCAACTTGGTCAGCCAAATCTTGCAGCGCCAATTCCAAACCATGTATTTGCTGTTCAAGTGCCGCAGCGTTTGTCTCGTTGCTTACAACAGGAGGTTGAACGGGCTGTTCAACCGCTGGCGTATCTTGCGCCAAAACGGGTGGTACAGTCGGAGTTACAGGCTGTTCCGTTGTCGTTTCAGGATTGGTATTGCCCGCATCGGCCAAGCTTGGCGTTACCGGAGTTTCATCCGCCAGAACGTCGAAAGTTGTTTCGCCCATGCTTGCTGGGTTCACAACCGGAACATTCGACGCCAAAACTGGCGCTTCTGTCTCGACAAAAAGCGGCAGCAATTCGCCTGTCGGTTTAGGCGTGTTTTGCGCCACAACCAAGGAAGGGTTTGCCGGCAATGCCGCAATCACGGCCTGCGTCAAGGGTACGGTTGTATTACCGCCATCGCTGTTCGGAAGCGCCAAGTAAGGCTCCTCGCCAGCGGATGAAAGCGGATACATAACGAATTGCGGATTTTCCAAGGCGACTTGCATCAGCAGGGCGTTGTATTCGCCGCTGTCCATCGAGCCGACCGGTTGCGCCAAATGCGCGCGCAGCGCTTCCACTGAAGTAGCATAAGTGGTTTCAGGCGTATTTACAGGCGCTTCAGCAACAGGGTTGCTTGCAGTTGCAACAGTACGATTTGCTAACAAATCGTCGACCAAATCGCCGCCGGTATTTTCCGCAGGACCATCGAATCTTGTGACGACGCCGGGGGAAGATTCAACAATGGATGCAGCAGGCGTTTCAGCATTTACAGAAGCAAAACCTTCTGTCGAAGAAGGTGTGCCATCTCTAAACAAAGTTTGGCCAAGCATATCGCCGGAACTGAGCGCAAATTGATTGCTGCTCGAGGCGGCTTCACGCTGCACCGCGTTGGCATAAGCCGTCACAACCGAATTGTTCAAAGCATCCAGCTGATTCGCAAGACGGGTCGGCTCACCGGACAAAGCCGTTGGCGCCGACACGGCGTCAACATAATAACCGGCGCTGGCAAAGCCGTCTGTGGTTATATTTTGGATCGTGCCAGCCTTGATTTTAAGCGGCAGGATGTTTGAAAAGACTTGCTCGTCGAAATCGGCGGCGATGCCGCTTTGGTTGATGTTTTGCTGCGCCGAGATGCTTTCTTGTACCGCGGCCAAAGCTTCGCGCAATTCCGCAGGATTGGTAATCGCGATCAAATTCATCGCATAGCTGTCGATCACGCCATCCTGGAACATGTTCGTATCGACATCACCGGCAACTTTGAAAAGGGAATTATTGTCGAGCAAAACATAGGCGTTACCATTGACATTGGCGATCATGGTCGCGTCAACCGACCCGCGCCGCGCCCCGAAAATACGCTGCGTATTATCCGCATCCAGCGCGGCATATCCGATATTGCCGTTTACCGGCGTTTCAATATCCCGCGCCTGCGCTATGCCCGATCCTGCGACAGCGACGCCAATACCGGCGACCAGGCCGCCCAAACGATTTACTTTTGCCATAATAATATTCCCCTTTTTGATATTTGCTCCTTTTGGCCGGATGGCCAAAAGGGCTATTAGAAACTAGGCTCTGCCTTAGCGCGTATACGCCAATGCAAATCCTTGCAATTTCGCGGGCGTCAATGCCGAAACAGGTTCGGACGCTTGTTCCGCTGGAACGAAACGTTCCGAAGCTTTTTGCAAATCCTCGACCCGAACGGCGGAAACGCCGCCCAAAGTAATCGTCGAAATTCCGCCATTCACCGCGCTGACGGTGACATTATTGACCGCATAAACGCTGGTTTGACCGACTTGATCCACGCCGGATGCCAAAGCGGTGTTGGCGTTGTCTTGCGCGGTTGCGATGATGCTTGCTGCGCGCAGACGGATTTCCTGGCCTTCGGCGAGGGTTGGAACGAATCTTAAGCCTTCGGCTAGATCGATTTTATCGCCGCTTGCAACCAATTGCTGGAAAGCCGCCGCATCAAAACTGCTATCGGTGAAAACCTTGCCGTCGCGCAACAAATACGCCTGACCGTTATCAACCACCAAAAGGCTTTGGTTGTCGCGCAAGGCGCCGCCGCTGCCTATATTGCTTACAAAATTTGAGATACCGTCAATTTGTGTCATTTGGCATCCGCCCAAAGTGGCTGCCGCCGCTGCCAATACCGCTAAATTTGAATTTCTACCCATGTCGTTCTCCATCCCGTTAAATTTGGTTGCACCTTATACCATGTCGGGCAAAAAATCAGCCCTAAACTTGGATGCAAAAGTATCTTAAAAAGATTCAAATGTAAACAGTTAAAAACGTTGATTTATATATAGTTATGAATATTTTATAATTTTATAGAATAAAATTATGTTTTTTTAGGAAAATTTGAAATAAGGGATATTAAGGGGAGTAAACCACCCCACCCCTACAGCTAATGTTTATTTGTACGGCGAAGGCTGGTGAGCTCGCTGGGGTTTGAACCCAGGACCCTCTGATTAAAAGTCAGATGCTCTACCGCTGAGCTACGAGCCCGTTCCAGTGTGCAGTGACGGTGTTCAGTGAACGGAAAGGGCTTAGTAGCCAAAACCCAGCGAGTTGGCAAGCATTAATTGCGGCCTTTAGCCGAATTTCCGGTCCATCGCCTTGACGATGCGGGGGCTTGTGAAATGGCTGACATCGCCGCCCAGCTGCGCGATTTCCTTGACAAAGCGCGAGGAAATCAGCTGGTGCTTGTCGGATGCCATTAAAAACAGCGTTTCGACCGAATCGTCTAATTTGGCGTTCATGCCCGCCATTTGGAATTCATATTCGAAATCCGAAACCGCGCGCAGGCCGCGGATAATAATGCCCGCCTTTTGCTGCTTAACAAAATGCATCAGCAGATTGTTGAAACTGACCACCGTGATTTTGGCGGCTCCTTTAGGCAGGCGCAGATCGGCGATTTCCTTTTGCACCTGGGCAGTGCGTTCCTTGAGCGTAAACAGCGGCGTTTTGCCGGCATTGGCCGCGACCGCGACGATCAAATGATCCACCACCCGCGCCGCGCGCTGGATAATGTCTAAATGCCCGAAAGTGATCGGATCGAAAGTGCCGGGATATATGGCGGTGCGCTTGGTCATGATGGGATGTTTATAACATATTCGAGCAATAAAGGAAATTGAGTATATCCCGATTCGGCGTTTAAATGCCCCCCATTTTTGACAACTTGCAACTCAACGTCCAATTTATCCGCAACCTCTTGAGATAGAGACAGCGGCACATAAGGGTCATTGTCGCCAGCAATACAAAAAAAGTATTTTGCTTTTTTGCGTATCAAGCGCCCGTCGGAAGGCCACTGAATAAAACTTGCATTCAGCGCATCATATTCCAGCAAGTTTAATCTTGCCATAAAAGGCGCAACAAGGATCGCGGCGCGAATGGCAATTTCAAGCCTTTCTAAAGCATGCAGAACAAATGCGGCGCCGATCGAATGGCCGATTAGAATCGTGTTTTGGTCGATAGGAATGGAATCGAGAATAGCCAGCCAGTTTTCAAGACTTTGCCCTTCGGGCGTTGGAAAATCCGGCATAACGACATTATATCCCTTTTCATACAACTTTTCCGAAAGCCACGGGAACCAGTTCGCTTGGGGTGAACCCCTAGTACCATGAATGATGATAGAGCTCGATGTTTTGTCCATAAACTATTCCTGACCGAATCATCTAAGTTAATTTGGGCTGACCCGGAATCTGCAAATTGTCTATTCGCTGCACACCTTGATTATAGATTTCGAATCGCCACGTTCTTTCGGAATGACAAAAACACCCCGTCATTCCCGCGAAAGCGGGAATCCAGAGCCACAAAAACGGTGTCCCAGCCCCTGGATCCCGGATCGCGCTTCGCTTGTCCGGGATGACAATGTTTTTTTTGCTATTTGATTTCTGACTGCTTTACTTCATGCCAAAATCTTTTTCGGCGTCGATTCCCAGATTTTTGCAAACTTTATGGATGAACATATCGGCTTCGAATGCGCCCATTTCGCCGTCTGCAGCCATAACGTCGAAAGCAAGCTGTGCGGCAACACGCGCGGCGCTGGGATTAGATTTAAGCGCAGAAATGCGATCCCATAAATAAGATGGAATTATGCCATGCGCTGCATCGATCTCGGCCACAAATTTTTTATAGAATTGCAAAATTTCTTTGCGCGGCAATTGACTCAGCTTGTCAATCACTTTTGTGGCGCGGTTCAAAACCCAATATTCGCGCAAACCCGCTTCCAGATCGGCGCAGGCAACCGTTGCAACCGCAGCCGCAATGCCCTCGGCAATTGTTGTATCGGCGTCTTTTAAAAATTGGCCATAGTCCGCTCTTTCCGCCAAATTTTTCATCGCTACTCCTCCGCCGCTCCGCTAACGTCCGCTTCATCGCCATTATCCGCAAGCCTTGCAACCGACACCACATGCTCTTGGTCTTCCAGGCGGAATACGGTGACGCCTTGGGTGCGGCGGCCCGCGATGCGGATATCGGAAACCGGGGTTCTAATAATCGTGCCGCCATTGCTGACGATGATGATATCGTCGCTGTCCTGAACCAGGAACGAGCCAACCACCCAGCCATGCTTTTTGGTCAGGTCCATCGCCGCGACGCCCTGCCCGCCCCGGCCCGAGGTGCGGAATTCAAACGCGCTGCTGCGCTTGCCGAATCCCTTGGCGGTCATGGTCAAAATGAACTGTTCGGCGTCGCCAAGTTGCTTGATGCGGTCGGGCGACAGCGTGATGTTGCTTGCCGGGGTTTCTTCGTCGCTTGGCTCTATTTCGCTGCCCTCCGCCCGGCGCTGGGCGTTGGCGTAACGCACATAGGCTTCGCGTTCTTCGGCGGTGGCCTCGACATTCTTTAAAATATCAAGCGAAATCACAAGATCCTTGTCGGCCAGTTTTATACCGCGCACGCCGGTAGAATTTCTTCCTGCGAAAACGCGGATATCTTCGACGCTAAATCGTATCGCCTTGCCTTGGGCCGTGGACAGCAGCACATCGTCGGTGACATCGCAAGTGGCAACGCCGATCAGCTTTTCTTCGCCTTCAAGTTTCATGGCGATTTTACCCGATGCGCGGATGTCCAAGAAATCCGACAATTTGTTGCGCCGGACATTACCTTCGGACGTTGCGAACATAACATATAACTGCTCCCAGGCTTTTTCGTCCTCAGGCAGCGGCATGATGGTGGTGATCGTCTCGCCCTGTTCCAGCGGAAGCAGGTTGATCATCGGCTTGCCCTTGGCCTGCGGGTTGCCGAGCGGCAGTTTATACACCTTTAGCGCGTAAACCTGTCCCTTATTGCTAAAGAACAGAACAGGCGTGTGGGTGTTCGCGGCGAATACGTTGGTGACGAAATCTTCTTCCTTGGTCGCCATCGCCGCCCTGCCCTTGCCGCCGCGTCGCTGCGCGCGGTAGGTGGTCAAAGGCACGCGCTTGATATATCCGGCCTGGCTGAAGGTCACGATCATATCTTCGCGCGGGATCAAATCTTCGATGTCCTGATCGGCTTCGTGCTCTTCGATAGAGGTGCGGCGCGGCGTCGCAAACTGTTCTTTGATGCTGCGCAGCCCGTCTTTCATCACAGTCAGCCTTTTGGCGCGCGATTGCAGAATTTCCAAAAATTCTTGGATACTGACAGTCAATTCATCCAGCTCGCCGCCGATCTTGTCACGTTCCAGCGCGGTCAGGCGTTGCAGGCGCAATTCCAAGATCGCCTTGGCTTGGGTTTCGGACAAATGATATTTTCCGTCCACGACCTTATGGCCGACTTCGCCGACACGTTCGATCACGGCGGAAATATCGCCTGCGGGCCAGGCCTTGGCCATCAATTGTTCTTTCGCCACCTGCGGGTTCGCCGCTTTGCGGATCAGCTCGATCATATCATCGATATTGGCGACGGCCACCATCAGGCCGATCAAAATATGCGCCCGCTCGCGCGCCTTGCCCAAATCGAAAATGGTGCGGCGATTAATGACTTCTTCGCGGAACTCCAAGAACGCTTCAAGCACCTGCTTGATATTCATCAATTCGGGGCGGCCCTTGTTCAGCGCAAGGCAGTTGACGCCGAAGCTGGTTTGCACCGGGGTATGCTTGAACAGCTGATTCAACACCACGTCCGGCTGCGCGTCGCGTTTCAATTCAATAACGACCCGCACGCCTTGGCGGTCGGATTCGTCGCGCAGATCGGAAATGCCTTCGATGATTTTTTCTTGCACGCATTCGGCGATACGCTCGATCATCCGCGCCTTATTCACCTGATACGGCACGTCATGCAAAATGATCGCAAGACGGTTGTTCTTCATTTCTTCGATTTCATGGCGCGAGCGCATGATGATCGAACCGCGCCCGGTCTTAAAGGCGCTGTTGATTCCGGCACGGCCCAGTATGATCGCGCCTGTCGGGAAATCCGGCCCTTGCATGAATTGCATCAGATCGTCGATGCTGGCGTCCGGGTTGTCGATCAAATGAATGCTGGCGTCGATCACCTCGCCCAGATTATGGGTCGGGATGTTGGTCGCCATGCCCACCGCGATACCGCCGGTGCCATTGACCAAAAGATTGGGGTATTCGGCGGGCAGCACGACCGGCTCCAGCGTCGTGTCGTCGTAATTGGCCTTGAAATCGACGGTTTCCTTGTCGATATCGGTCAAAAGCGCTTCGCCGGCCCAGGCCAGGCGCACTTCGGTGTAACGCTGCGCGGCGGCGGCGTCGCCGTCCATGGATCCGAAATTGCCCTGCCCCTCAATCAAGGGCAGGCGCATCGAAAAATGCTGCACCATCCGCACCAAGGCGTCGTAAATCGCCAAATCGCCATGCGGGTGGTATTTACCCATCACATCCCCGACGATACGCGCCGATTTGCGCGTCGGCTTGTCGGCGGCATAGCCACCCTCTTTCATCGCGTACAAGATGCGGCGATGCACCGGCTTTAATCCGTCGCGCACGTCTGGGATCGCGCGCGATACGATCACGCTCATGGCGTAATCGAGATAGGATTTTTTCATCTCGTCTTCGAGATCGATCGGGATGATTTCTTGGGTCGGTGTGTTGTTCATGATGTTTCAGTGACAGTGAGCGGTGACGGTGAACAGTGTTTATACAACCTTCTTCTTAAAACCACTAGAAGTTCTTTGTAAGTTAACCAGCATTTTAGAGATGGTTTGATATTCCGTTTGTAAACAGGCGGCCGTGTCTTTTGTTATGAATTCTAAATCAAGCGCATAATCCAGCCAAACTTGCATTTCGTCGGATGATCCCAAAGAAATTAGCACAAATCTGGAAAAATCTTGAGGCGAGTTAAAACTGCGGCCATAATCCTCTGCCAAGTTCGCGCAAATAGATTTGCTTGCGCGGCGCATTTGATCAGCCAGACCACTATACTGCTCCACTTTCGGAAATTCATAAGTCAGTTTATGAATCCGAAGCGATACGGCATAGGCCTTCTGATAGACATCAAAATCACGATAATTCGCAACCCTTGACTTCACACTGGTCACTGTCACTGTTCACCGTCACTGGTTAGAACGGTATATCATCATCCATCGACGATTTCGGCGAAAAGCCGCCGCCGGAAGATGGGAAATCGTCGTTCGATGAAGGCCCGGAAATTTCGCCGCCGCCGGACGAAGCGCCGCCGCCTTTGCCATCCAGCATGGTCAAGGAACCGTTGAATCCCGACAAAACGATTTCGGTGGTGTATTTATCTTGGCCGTCCTTGTCTTGCCATTTGCGGGTTTGCAACGCGCCTTCGACATAAACCTTGCTGCCCTTGCGCAGATATTTTTCGCAGATTCCAGCCAAGCCCTCGCTGAAAATCGAAACGCGGTGCCATTCGGTTTTTTCTTTGCGCTCGCCGGTGTTTTTATCTTTCCAGGATTCCGATGTCGCAATCGACAAATTCGCGACCTTGCCGCCGCTGGGCAATGTGCGCACTTCCGGGTCTTTGCCTAAATTTCCGACGAGAATGACTTTGTTGACTGATCCAGCCATGATGATACTACCTTTTTGCATAGGAATCGGGAAAGCGCCGCCGGTCCCAAAACCTTCCGATTACAAGAAATCGCCCACCCCCCGGCTGGCTTTGGGTAGGCGCTATTTTTTAGCATTTTTCAGCAGGCAAAACCAGGGAAATAAAGCCTAAAGAATATGTGGATAGATACACGACCTTCTTTGTGGCTATAACCTAAAACCTTATACCCAAAAGCTTTTATTTGCCCTATATAATCCCCCATGACCAAAAACGCCAATAGAACCGATTTTCTGCGCATACGCGGCGCGCGGGAACATAATTTAAAAAATATCGATGTCGATATTCCGCGCCATTCCTTGACCGTCATCACCGGGCTTTCGGGGTCGGGCAAGTCGTCTTTGGCGTTCGATACCATTTACGCCGAGGGCCAGCGCCGTTATGTCGAATCGCTGTCTGCCTATGCGCGGCAGTTTTTGGAATTGATGCAAAAGCCGGATGTGGATTCCATCGAAGGCCTTTCGCCCGCGATTTCGATCGAACAAAAAACCACCTCGCGCAATCCGCGTTCCACGGTTGGTACGGTCACGGAAATTTACGATTATTTGCGCCTGCTTTTCGCCCGCGTCGGCGTTCCCTATTCGCCCGCAACCGGTCTTCCCATCACCGCACAGACGGTCAGCCAGATGGTCGACCGCGTCTTGGAATTGCCGCAAGGCACCCGCGCCTATTTGCTGGCGCCGATGGTGCGCGGGCGCAAAGGCGAATATAAAAAGGAAATCAAGGATCTGCAAAAACGCGGCTTTCAACGCCTGAAAATCAACGGCAAGATTTACGATATCGAAGACGCGCCGGAGCTGGATAAAAAGAAAAAGCACGATATCGCCGTTGTGGTCGACCGCCTGGTGATTCAGCCCGATATCAAAACGCGCCTTGCCGACAGCTTGCAAACCGCGCTGGAATTGGCCGACGATATCGCCTGGATCGAAAATGCCGATACCGGGGAAACCATTACCCTGTCCGCCAAATTCGCCTGCCCGGTTTCCGGCTTTACCATCGACGAAATCGAACCGCGCCTTTTTTCGTTCAACAATCCGCATGGCGCTTGCCCGCATTGCGACGGGCTTGGCGTGAAATTATATATCGACCCCGCGCTGGTCGTGCCCGACCCGAATTTAAGCATAGACCAAGGCGCTATCGCGCCCTGGTCGTCATCCGGCGCGCCATCGCCCTATTACCTTCAGGCTTTGTCGGCAATTTGCCATCATTACAAGCAAAGCACCAAAACCCCTTTCCGCGACCTGCCGAAAAAAGCGCAGCAAGGCATTTTATTCGGTAGCGGCGAGGAATCCATCCGCATTTCCTATGACGACGGCGCGCGGCAGTTTACGACGCACAAGCCGTTCGAAGGCGTGATCCCGAATCTGGAACGCCGTTTCAAAGAAACCGAAAGCGATTACATGCGCGAAGAAATCGAAAAATACCAACGCAACAAACCGTGCGAGGCCTGCTGCGGATACCGCCTGAAACCCGAAGCCTTGGCGGTCAAAATCGGTGGCAAGCATGCGGGCCAGGTATCCGATTTTTCGATCCGCCAGGCGATGATCTGGTTCGATCAGGTCGACAAAACTTTCACCCAAAAGCAAAAAACTATCGCGCAGAAAATTTTAAAAGAAATCCAGGAACGCTTGCGCTTTTTAGTGGACGTAGGATTGGATTACCTGTCCCTGTCCCGCGCATCCGGCACTTTGTCGGGCGGCGAATCACAGCGCATCCGCCTGGCCAGCCAGATCGGATCGGGCCTGACCGGCGTTTTATATGTCTTGGACGAACCGTCGATCGGCCTGCATCAGCGCGACAACAACCGTTTGCTGGAAACCCTGAAACGCCTGCGCGATTTGGACAATAGCGTGATCGTGGTGGAACATGACGAGGACGCGATCCGCAGCGCCGATCATCTGATCGATATGGGCCCCGGCGCGGGATCGCATGGCGGCAATATCGTGGCCCAGGGCGATCCGCAAGCGGTTTTCAAAAACCCGGCCAGTGTGACGGGGCAATATATTTCAGGCAAAAAATCCATTCCTATCCCCGCCAAACGCCGCGCCGGGACGGGCAAGAAATTGAAATTAAAAGGGGCCAAGGGGCATAATCTGAAAAACGTCTCGGCGGATTTTCCGCTTGGCAATTTCGTTTGCATTACCGGAGTTTCGGGCAGCGGCAAATCGACGCTGGTGCTGGACACCCTGTATCAGGCGATTTACCAGAAATTCAGCGGTCTTTACGCCAAGGCGGAACCCTATGACAAGCTCGAAGGCTTGGAACATATCGACAAAATCGTCGATATCGACCAATCCCCTATCGGGCGCACGCCGCGATCCAACCCCGCCACCTATACCGGCGCTTTTACCCCCATCCGCGATTGGTTTGCGGAGTTGCCGGAATCCAAGGCGCGCGGTTATGGGCCGGGGCGTTTTTCGTTCAACGTCAAAGGCGGACGGTGCGAGGCTTGTCAGGGCGACGGCGTCATCAAGATCGAAATGCACTTCCTGCCCGACGTCTATGTGCAATGCGACGTGTGCAAGGGCAAGCGCTATAACCGCGAAACTTTGGAAGTCAAATTCAAGGACAAGTCCATCGCCGAAGTTTTGGACATGACCGTGGACGAAGCCTTTGAATTTTTCAAGGCGGTGCCGTCGATCAAAAGCAAAATGGAAACCTTGCAAAAAGTAGGACTTGGATACATCCATGTCGGCCAGCAGGCGACGACGCTGTCTGGCGGCGAGGCGCAACGGATCAAATTGTCCAAGGAATTGTCGCGCCGTTCCACCGGCAAAACGCTTTATATATTGGACGAGCCGACGACGGGGCTGCATTTCGAAGACGTGCGCAAATTGCTGGACGTTTTGCACACGCTGGTCGATCAAGGCAACACCGTGATCGTGATCGAGCATAATCTAGAAGTGATCAAAACCGCCGACTGGGTCATCGACCTCGGGCCAGAAGGCGGCGACGGCGGCGGCGAAATCATCGCCATGGGAACGCCCGAGGACATCGCCAAAACGTCTGGCAGCTATACGGGACAATATTTGAAACCGCTGCTGCAAAAAAAGGCCAAGGCGGCGTAGTGCCCTCTCCCTCATCCTAACCTTCTCCCGCAAGCGGGAGAAGGAATTAGCGGTTTTCAATTTCTAATTCTTTGATTATAATCCCGCCCCATGACAGACATTCAAAACCTTCTTAATAATAACCGAAATTGGTCGGCGCGGATGCGCCAGGACGATCCGGCTTTTTTTCAAAGCCTGGTCGGGCAGCAAAATCCCGAATATCTTTGGATCGGCTGTTCCGATTCCCGCGTTCCCGCGAACCAGATTATCGGGCTGATGCCCGGCGAGGTGTTCGTCC
>JACCDG011822638.1_pt1 | contig 15816 bp, 14 predicted proteins | sample 7442471 | NCBI WGS metagenome assembly JACCDG01 (sample SAMN15323444, study PRJNA562643) | freshwater metagenome | isolation source: river surface water | place: USA:Blue River Watershed | collected 2017-08-17 | reverse complement strand
TTTGCACAAAACTCCCTTTCTATGGTATATACTAGAACGATATGAAACTCCTCATTGTGGAATCACCAAGTAAAGCAAAAACCATCGAAAAATATCTCGGTGGTGAATATACTGTACGCGCATCAATCGGACATATCCGAGACTTGCCAAAATCTAATAAAACAGCCATCGATATACCAGGTGGCTTTATCCCCCATTATGAAATCTCTGCCGGTAAAGGACGCGTAATTTCAGAATTACAAAGTCTCGGAAAAAAAGCCACCCAGATTATTCTCTCGCCCGATCCCGACCGCGAAGGAGAAGCCATTGCTTGGCATTTATTGGAACTATTAAAAGACGCAAAAGTTTCAGCACCTATCGAACGCGTAACTTTTAACGAAATTACCCGTGAGGCAATTATCGAAGCTCTGAAAAAACCACGCTCTGTAGATATGGAACTCGTCCATGCTCAGGAGGCTCGTCGCGTACTCGACCGATTGGTTGGGTATGACTTATCAGGAATTATCTGGAAAAAAGTTCGCTACGGATTATCAGCAGGACGCGTACAATCTCCGGCACTCCGTATTATTATGGAACGTGAACGAGAAATCCGAGCGTTTATTCCAGAGAGATATTTTGTAATTGATGGATTATTTGAAACAAAAAAATCCGAGCAAATACAATTAGAATGCAGTAAAGAACTCTCTGACGAAAATCAAGTCAACACCATTTTAGAACTTGGTAAAAAAAATCCATGGTCAGTTACCGAGATCAAGGAAACAGAACAAAAACGTTCACCCCGTGCTCCGTTTACCACATCTACATTACAACAAACAGCCAGTACGAGACTGGGATTTGCACCATCACGAACAATGCAGGTAGCACAGAGATTATACGAAGCAGGATTTATCACCTATATGCGTACCGACAGTACGACATTATCAGGTGCAGCTATTGCAGAGATAACCAGTACAATTGAGAAAAAATACGGCAAGTCTATGGTCTCTGTTCGTCAATATAAAACCAAGAGTAAAAATGCCCAAGAAGCGCACGAAGCCATCCGTCCAACCCATGCAAGTGTAGAACATGCAGGATTAACTGGCGAACAACAGTCATTATATAAACTGATTTGGGAACGAACCGTAGCATCACAGATGATCGATGCAAATGTATTAAAAACAAAAATCTCTGCAAATATACATAATTCATCATTCCCTGACTTTGTAGCTCACGGTTCGCGAATACTGTCTCTCGGTTGGTTATCTGTCGACACAGGAGCCCGAGGTGAAGACGTAGAATTACCGAAACTCTCTGTTGGAGATGACTTGAAATTAATTGATTTAAACAGTACTGAGAAATTCACCCAACCACCAAACAGATACAGTGAAGCAGGACTGATCAAGGAACTCGAGGAACGCGGCATCGGACGACCGTCTACCTATGCATCGATTATGCGAACACTCGAGGAACGAGAATACATCCGTAAAGAAGGCCGTACATTGTTCCCGACCGATACAGGAGATGTTGTTTCGAGCTTCCTTGAAGATAATTTTGCAAAATATATCTCAGATACATTTACCGCAGAGATGGAGGATAAATTAGATGATATTGCAATCGGTAAACGCAGTTATTCACAAACATTGTCAGAATTTTATACACCGTTTAGTGCAGATGTAATCGAAAAAGACAAACTTGCGAAAGCTACCGATTTGGGTAAAGCTGACAGTCAATTCATTTGTCCATTGTGTGGAGCTCCGATGATTATTAAACTCGGTCGCAGTGGTAAATTCCTCTCATGTTCTACATATCCTGATTGTACGGGTGCATTAACAATCGACGGGAGCGAGGTTGGTAATGAAAAACCATTCACCATTGATCCTAAAACAGGAAACAATGTATATCTCCTCACAGGACGGTTTGGTCCGTATGTACAATTAGGCGAATCACCAGTTATTCCAAAACTCACTAAATGGCCAAAAGGTTACAAGAAAACTGCCGAGGATAAAGAACAAGTAAAACTGGAAAAGCTCGCAATAGAAACTGCCAAGTCAGGTAAACAACCAAAACGTGCATCATTACCACCACGGATGAAGGCTGCTGATTTAACACCAGAGGTTGCACTGAAACTACTGGAACTCCCTCGTGAGCTCGGTACTGATACGACAACTGGTGAGATGATTATTGCAAACGTTGGACGGTTTGGTCCGTATGTCGGACGAGGTAGAGATTTTAGATCTATCAAAAAAGGCATGGACCCCTACACGATTACACAGGGCGAAGCTCTGGTATTATTAAATACTCCAAAACAATTACCAAAAGGTACAGAACTGATTAGGACTTTTGTAAATCCAAAAGGTAAAAAAGAAATGCAAGTATTAAAATCTAAATCAGGACACTTTATCAAAATGGGATTGAAACGAATCTATCTGCCAGATAATTTAGACCCAACGACTGCATCTGTAGATGAACTCATTGCATTATTATCAAGTGAACAAATAAAAGGCAAGAAAAAATAAAACAATAAAACGCGGGAATCTTCGATTCCCGCGTTTTATTGTTTTATGTTCTTTAGTTATTATATCTTAAACTCAATCACATCACCATCTTGTACAATGTATTCCTTCCCTTCTGTTCTGACTAATCCATTTTGTTTTGCCTGACTGTATGATCCTGCATTAATCAAATCTGACCAGAATACTACTTCGGCGCGGATGAATTTATCCTTGAAATCATTATGGATTGCCATACCTGCCACAGGTGCTGTCGAATTTTGCATAATCGTCCATGCACGCGTTTCCTGTACTCCTGTCGTAAAATACGTTGCCAGTCCGAGCAGTTTATATGATTTCGTAATGAGTGTATTTACACCATCATCTATGTCGTCTCCTTCTGTCATAGCACTACGCATTTCATCTCTCTCCTCTCCATCGAATTCTGATAATTCATGTTCTATTTTTGCGTCGATGACTACCCATTCTGAGCCTATTGATTCGATATACGTACATACTGATTTAAAACTCTCTGGATCTGTTTGATCGAGGTTTTTACCACCGCTGCGTTTATTTAATCCATAGATAAATTTCTTCATCGTGAGGAGATTTAATTGTTTGATTATTTTTTGTTCTTCTGGTGTGAGTGTTACGGTATTTGCCATTTTTTCTGACACGAGTGCGTCATGGATTTTTTTCACAACCGTTTCTTCTGCAATTGCCAATTTATCTCCTCTCTTTACATCACGTACGAGGTTCGCAAGTCGTTTTTCAACGGTTTCAATATCAGCGAGAATTAATTCCAAGTTTATTACACCAATATCACGCAATGGATTGATTTCTCCATAGACATGATTAATTGATTCAAGTGTATCAGCAACAGCAAATATGCGCACCATTTCAAGGATTGCATCTACTTCGCGAATATGAGAGAGAAATTTATTTCCGAGTCCCTCACCTTTACTTGCTCCCTCGACTAGTCCTGCAATATCTACGAATTCAATCACTGCAGGAACTGTTTTTAGAGTCTGTGAAAAATTAGAGAGCTTATATAATCGCTCATCAGGTACAGCAACAATACCCACCGATGGATCGATGGTACAAAATGGATAATTTTCTGCAGGGACACCCTTTCGAGTGAGAGCATTAAACAATGTTGATTTGCCGACATTGGGTAATCCCACGATACCAATAGATAAATTCATATTATTTATTCATTCCTAAACTACCAAACAGTTTTTGCAGTGTCGCCCCCTGTGTTCTCATAATAGTCATCATCGCAGCCTGTTCTCCTATACCTTGTTTTTTCATTATATCGACTTGTTTTTCTATTTTTTTAAACCCTTCTAAAATCTCTGGATTTTTCGTAATTGTTTCTAGTAATTGATCTAATTGTTCATCATTAATACCCATTGCTTTCAATTTAGAACCGATCATTTTTTTAAGAATAAATTTTTGAAACATATGGATACTGTATATCATACATAACAAAAATAATCCAGTATATGGATTATTTTTGTTATTTTTTATGCATGTATAATTTCCAAACTTTTGCAGGAGATAAAATTGACAAGAAAAATGCAATATCAATAACACTGCGTATCCAATGAGCTAATAACCCGTAGATGCGAATACGACCCCATACAAACAATGACCAGTGTGGTCCTGCGCCAATATTATATGCAACAGGTTGCTCTTTGTAGGGTTCTACTAATCGCTGTTTCAAAGTTCTATGAATTGATCTACTAATATAATGAGCATCGTAGATAGCTGTTTGTGCTAATCCAGAATATGGAGTATCTGCCCCGTCCCCAATTACATACACACCTGTTGTTTTTGCAATTCCTGTTTTTTCAATAAATTCAGAATGTAATACTGGCTCTAGATATTCATTTACAACAATCCGTCCACGTTTACCCAAAGTTACTCCTGCTATAGTTCCTAACAATGCAGATGCTTTAACCCCTGCTGTCCAGATCAATGTTTTAGCTCCAATTTTCATATCGTCTAAATATATTGTCCAACCACTTTCACGAATCAGATTTCTATTAGTGAATATATTTACTCCGAGCGATCGTAAATGATTTTCTACATGAGTACTCACTGACTCAGGTAACATTCCGAGTAATCGAGAATTTGTATCAATGATATCGATCGTTACGAGAGATGGATTAATATGAAATAATGTTGCCAGTTTTTTAGTCCATACAGCTAGTTCACCTGCGAGATCTACTCCTGATGGACCTCCTCCTACAATAGTGATATGTAATCCAATTAATTTTTCTGAAGGATCATCATTTTTAGATGCAGATGAATATTGTTCAAATAGATTAATAATATGATTACGGAGAATATTGGCTTCTTGGTATGTTTTTAATCCAAACGATAATTCAGGTAATCCATCGATGTTAAAATATTCTGTTTCAGATCCGAGTGCGATAACGAGAAAATCACCCTGACATACTGTACCACTGGCCAGTGTTACAGTTTTTGTAGCAATATCGATATGTTCTACTGTATCAATAATAGTATGTATATTGTCACGAGAAAAAATATCCCCCAATGGGATTTGTACATGGTGGTGCGTTGTACTGGATAACATACTGTGAAGTCCAGGATAATACGAGAAAAAAGGTTCTCGAGAAATGAGTGTAATACTCCCTTTAAATCCCTGATCTAATAATGTACGAGCTGTTGAGACACCTCCGAATCCGGCTCCTAAAATAATAATATGAGGGTTGGTAACTTGTGGTATATTCATAATAATTATGATACACTATACCATAACGAAAAGGATACTTGTACATTAGGTGGTAAATATAATATACTGTCAAATAATCCCTTACTCACCTTGTAAGATTTCGTTTTCTTGTTCGTCATAGAATATGAACCATACAGAACCTTTCAATTCGATAAGCTCTCAATTCGAGCATTTTTATAAAAAGTCATTTGACGAGTTTTTTGTCTATACCTTAACCCGTACAGGTAATCGTGAAACAGCTATGGATATCTGTCAAGAGTCCTTTACCAGGCTTTGGAATGAATTACATGCAGGTAAAAAAATAGATAATCTCCATGGCTTTTTCTATCGAATATTAGGAAATAAAATTATTGATTTTTATCGCAAGAAAAAAACTCTATCTCTAGATGAATTACGAGAACAAGGATACGAACCTACTCTTTCAGAACATGCTGATACAACGGATGAAATAAAAACCATTGTAAAAAAACTTGAAAAACTTCCTGAGACTTATCGTGATATTGTCATTATGCGATTTATCACTGAGCTCTCTATAGCTGAAATCAGTAGTCGTACTGGATTGTCAGAAAACGTAATCAGTGTCAGGTTACATCGCGGTAAATTATTGGCCCAAGAAATACTCCAGTCCAATTGGGACGAGTATCAACAGTAACATCAAATTCTATGAAAAAAAACTCACCATTATGGTATTGGATCACATCTCAATTACCAACTCCAACAGAAAAAAAATCTATGTACTCTGATATTACTAACAGGGTTGTTTCACCGTACCATAATCAACCATCACTCTTGCAAAATTTGTTTTCTAAAAAACTAACATGGAGTGTCGCATTATGTCTCGTTGTTATTTATACAACCAATCAAGTTTCTGCATCGGCGCTCCCTGGCGACCTTTCCTACCCTATTAAAATTGCTCGTGAAGAAGTTATTTTAATCACAAAACCAACCGCACAGAAAAAAGCAGACTATCTCATTAAACGAATTGAAAACCGTATCGAGGAAAAACACATTCTTATAGAAACAAAAGAACTCAAAAAAGAAGACTCTCTCGTATTAGATAATCTTATTGCTAAAACAACAGAACAATTTAACACTCAGATTGTAGATATTACAACAGAAAGTTCTGTTATTGCGCTCGATTATCAAAATACTATGACTGCATTATTGGATAGTCACAGTGAGACTATCTTAGCAACTAGTTCAGAAGAAATTACTTCTACTACGGCAGTTTTAGCACTTGAAAAACAACAAGAACATGCAAACCAAATCAAAACTGAATTAGAGCAAACAGTATTAGATATAGATCCAATAGAGGCAGAAAAACAATATTATGAAAAAATTGCTCTATTAAATACAGAATATCCTGATATATTCCCTGTTGATCTAATAACACAGCCCGTACCACCTGTGGTAGATTCATTAGTAACATCTGAAATCTTGGAAACTACTCCTCGTGAGGAATCTGCGATTGTAACGGAGCAAAAATCAGAAACCCAACCAGTTGTTGATTCAGCAGTAGATACACTAACAGTATCTAGTATTCCTACTCTACTGAAAGTCTCTGAAACAGTTCCTGTTGATGAATCTGTATTAGATACTCCTGTTATTGTATCTGATGTAGTACCTCTTAAAAAACCAGAAACAGTAGCAGAATTTTTAACTGCACTCGCTACTAGTAAAAACGAAAAGAATTACGCTCAGGGAATCATTTTATTATCTGATTTAAAAATCATTTTACAAAAACAAAAATTAGAAAAACTAAAACAACTGGAACTAGATAAAAAAATAGATGAAACAGAACTACCTGGTGAAGCTGTCGTACCAACGACTGAAACAGAGAAAAAAACTGACACGTTAATAGAATCTAAACCATCTACACAATAAAAACCCTCACGGGTTTTTATTGTAGAAAAATATTATTCTGTTGATGGATTTTTCGCATCTTTTTTAGCTTGGTCTTGCATCATTTTTTTCAAATCAGGAATAATTTTTTCGATATCATCTATTGATTGAAAACCACTGTATACACGATTATTCATCACAATTGCTGGATAGGTTATACCGTCTGTTTTTGTGACTACTTGGAATGTACTGATTGCAGAGAGATCTAAATCAGCATTAAATGAATAGACGCGTAATTCTGGATATTTAATTCGCAAGGCTGTTAACACATCACCTTGTTTACCACAATCATCGCAGGTATTATTATAAAAATATACAATCGTAATTGGTTTTACAGCACATTTTTTAGATAACTCTTTCATTAATAAATAATCTTTGATTTGGAGTAATGAATAATACTTTTTCAATTGAATCACTCGATCATCATCAATACCTAAATCTTGTTCCATTTTTGATAATCGTTCACCTAATTCTCCAATTTGTGGAGCCAGTATTGAATTCCCATCTGCAGTACATTCTGATTGTTTTAATAATGCAAATTGTGTTTCTGATGATAATAAATCAATAGAAATTTTGTCTTGTATTAATTTAAGTTCTGCAAATTTTTTCTGATTGACCGTATTGGTAATCAATATAACCGTAACAAAGATCCCTGCTGTCAGGATAAATGTTGTTACATATTTAAGCCAGTCGATTTTTTTCATAATAGTTTTTTATCGCCAACTACTTTTTTGAGACCGTACTGCATTATATAATGAACGTAATGTCCACCATGATGCAAAGTATGGATAAAATAAAATAGTTAGCAAATCAAATGATAATAATTTTTGTCGCAACATAACACGTCGAGAAATAACCAATGTATAAATAACGAGAGCAAGTCCTAATAGACCAATATATGAGTATGGAATACTTGGTAATGAGAATATTGAAAACTGAGGGAGAGAGAAATTATACCAATGAAATCCTACCAATAGTGTGTGTTGCACTGTTGTGATTATTCCTGAAATTAATTGATAGGATAACATTCCGAATATAAACATAACGAATATGAGTGAAACTGCAGAAAACGGGAGAATAAAGAATGACAAGTCTCCTAATTCTCTCGTAAACATATATCGTTTATAATCCTGTACATTTTTTATAAATCCATAGGTCCAACGTATACGTTGTTTTAATAAATCAGGCCATGTACGAGGACCCTTGGTATATACCAATGATCGATCAGCATGTACCATACGCATATTATTAATCTGCATACGCAGGGCGATTTCTAAATCTTCGGTATGGTGAGCTTCTTTATATGGTCCGAGCTTATCAAATACTGTTTTTCTAAACAATGTCAGTGGTCCAGGAGCTACATAAAGCGCTTCTAATTGATGTAATACATTTTTCAAGTATGTAGACATTTCATATTCTACTTTTTGCATATATTGCATGATGCTCTGTGGGTTTTGGATTACCATCGATGGTACTACCGCATAAACACCAGTATCTGAAAACCATTCTACGGAACTACGAATCGCATCAGGATGTACTGCACTGTCAGCATCTAAACACCCAACAATACTGGTTGTTACATGCTGGAGTCCAAAGTTTAATGCTGCGAATTTACTGCCTTCGTTTACTTTGTGAAATAATTTTACCTGAGGATGATATGCATAGGCTTGTAATACTGTCCATGTCGTATCTGTTGATCCGTCATCAATAACAATCAATGTCAGTTTATCAGCAGGATAATTTGAAGCAAGCAGAGATTCTAATGTTCCAATAACGGTTGTTTCTTCATTCCAACAAGGAACCATAATAGACACTGTCGGTAATTGTTCATCGGTAAATCCAGGTAATGGATCATGATGTTTGCGCCATCCTAAATATGTCAGTAATAAGAAAAACTGGAAATATATACCCAAAAAAGATAGTATATACATGAGCGCTGTTGAAATAGTTACCATAATTATACCAGTATACACAATTAGAGAACCTTTTCAAGGTTCTCTAATTGTGTTGGTTATAAATAGTTTTTTCGTTTTTTAGGCTTTTTCTTGACACTGGTACCCATTTTCTCTGCAATGATTTGTAATTCATCTCTGATAATTGCAGCAGTTTCAAAATCAAGTTCTGCAACCGCTGATTCCATCTGCTCTGTTTTAATACGAATTAATTCATCTGGATTTTCAGAAAATAATTGTTCGTCTATTTTTAGATTTTCAAACACTGCTCGATCATGATTGGATTCAAAATCTGCTGTAATATCATCAATACTTTTTTTGATACTCATTGGTGTAATACCATGTTTTGTATTATAAGCAATTTGTTTTTCTCGTCTACGATTTGTTTCTCCGATGGCGCGTTCCATAGATCCTGTAACTCTGTCAGCATATAAAATAACTCGCCCATCGACATTACGCGCTGCTCGTCCAATGGTCTGGATCAGTGACGTATCACTACGGAGAAATCCCTCTTTGTCTGCATCTAATATCCCGATAAACGATACTTCTGGCATATCAAGTCCCTCACGGAGCAGGTTTACCCCGACCAATACATCATATAATCCACGACGGAATTCTGTGAGGATTTGGATTCGTTCAATAGTTTTAATATCACTGTGTAGATAGACTGATTTTATTTTTTTATCTTTTAAATATTCTGAGAGATCTTCGGCCATTTTCTTGGTCAAAGTAGTTGCAAGCACTCGCCCACCACGGGATATTTCATCCTCTGCCTGAGTGATAAAATCTGCAATCTGCCCAGGATAGTCTCCCACTGGTAATACAGGTTTTATTTCTATCGTTGGATCAATTAATCCCGTAGGACGAATAATTTGTTCGACTACTTGCTTTGATTGCGTCAGTTCTGTTTTACCTGGAGTTGCTGATACATAGATTACTTGATTAATATTTTTTTCAAATTCATGATATTGGAGCGGTCTGTTATCAGCGGCACTCGGCAATCTAAATCCAAAATCAATCAATGTTTTTTTACGACTCGCATCTCCTGCATACATTGCTCCCAATTGCGGAACTGTCACATGCGATTCATCAATCACGGTTAAAAAGTTTTCTGGGAAATATGATAATAATGTCTCTGGTGGATCACCTGCTTTTTTCTCTGACAGATGCCGTGAATAATTTTCAATACCACTGCAATATCCAACCTCGCGCATCATCGCGAGATCGTTTTGGGTGCGTCTCTTGATTCGTTCTGCTTCGAGTAGTTTACCATCTCGCTCAAATTGTTTTACAACTGCTTTCATTTCTGCATCAATGGCTTTCATTGCTCGTTCTTTCTTGTCCCCTTCTGTTAAGAAGTGTTTTGCTGGGAAAATAAAAATATTCTGGACCTCTTCTAATATTACTGATGACACTGGATCGATGACTTGGATCATACCGATACTATTACCGATGAAAGTAACCGCAACCATATGTCGCTCGGATACGGGCATAATATCAATTCTGTTTCCGACTCCACGGAATTCTCCAGGAGACAGGTCAGCATTGGTACGCGTAAAATGCACACGAATCATCTGTTCCATGAGTTCGCGTTTTGTAATGGTCTGACCGACCGAAAGCATCACATTCATCGCAGCATATTCTGCAGGACTCCCCAATCCATAAATACACGAAACCGATGCTACGATAATACAGTCTGGTCTAGTTAACAAGGCCTGAGTTGATGCATGACGAAGTCTGTCGATTTCCTCGTTGATCTGGGCGTCTTTTTCAATATAGGTATCCGTCATCGGCATGTATGCTTCTGGTTGATAATAATCATAATACGATACGAAATAATGCACAGCAGCATCCGGGAAAAATTGTTTAAACTCACTGGCCAGTTGCGCAGCGAGTGTTTTATTATGAGCGATAACCAGAGTCGGACGCTGTACCTGATTAATAACGTTCGCAATCGTAAAGGTTTTTCCTGTACCGGTGGCACCGAGCAGGGTTTGTTTATGCAATCCCTGACCAAGTCCCGCTACGAGCTCTGTAATGGCTTGTGGCTGATCTCCTGCTGGCTCATAATGACTGACAAGCTTAAAACCAGCCTGATTAATTACAGGTTTTATTGCTGATTTTGGTGCAGAAACTGATTTTTTTGTAGCAGGTTTTTTCATGATTACACCATACCATAACACAGACAAAAAGGCGAAAATCTGGAGGATTTTCGCATTTTTGAATTTAAAAAAGCACAAGATAGAATCTTGTGCTTTGATTTGCTAGTAGTATATAAAAATTATAAAAACTTACTTCGGAAAAACAATTTAAAAAGTATTCTCTTTGCTTCTAATCCTGATGTAATAATCGGAGTAAAATTATTCACATAATCAACCGATGATATCTTGCAAGGGATAATTTCTAATCCAGTAATACCTTGTTTAGATAGTTGTATTACAGGAATAAAAGTGTCTTTATCAAGTGGATTAATATTACCACCAAAACAAAAGTTTCCTAAACTGTAAAAAATAATACCTTGTTTATATTTTTCAATTCCTTGTATAACATGTGGGTGATGACCAATAACCACATCAGCGCCACAATCAACAGCAAGTCTCGCTAAAAACTTTTGTTTTTTAGTCGGAAAATAATCAAGCTCATTACCAAAATGAAACGAAACACATAATACATCAACTGTTTTTCTGGCAAATTGTATTAATTCTTTTAAATAAACATCTGAACAAAAAGCAGTTCCTGTGGAATTCTTTTTTGCGGAAAAACTTTCTTGAATATCATCAAAACCTAAAAATCCAATTTTTATACCTTTGGTTTCAATGATCTTACACCGTCCTGCTTCATTTGAATTATTTCCTGCTCCACAATACTGAATATTATGATTATCCAAGACGGTTAATGTATCAATAATTCCAATAGGACCATAATCACCAATATGGTTATTAGCCAAGTTTACACTATCAATATGTGCATCTACTAAATAGTTCACATACTCAGGATTTCCTTTAAAGGTAAACTGCTTTAATACACTTGATTGGCTTGTTGTCAGAGGACCTTCGAGATTAATGAGCACTAAACTGTTTTTAAAGAGATTAATAAAGTTAACAAAAGGATTGTAGTGAATGTTGTTATTCTTTTCTAGAAACTCATTAAACCTGTGCGCGAGAGTAACATCTCCTGTTGCGATAAATTGTACTATAGGTTCTGCAGTATCAAGCTGAAAACCTAGTTTTGAAGTGAAAAACTTTTTAGGAATAGGTGAGATAACTAAACTTATAAATAGATTTACTATTCGATAGGATTTAGATTTTAAAAAACGTTTAATTTTTCTTGTAATTTTAGACATAATTTATTATATTTTATTTAAGAAGTTAAAATCATCTAATGAGTTTACTGGTATCCAAGAATTAATTTCTAAGACATTAATTGGATACGTATTTTTGTTGTCCATAATTGTTTGAGGTATCCCTATTTCATCACCTGTTAATAACCTAGGTTCATAATTAAAAATACCTGTATCAATAACATAGGTTCCTGTAGCAATGAGGGTACCATGTTCTTTTTCATATTCATTTTGAGCTTCAAAAGAAAATAATATTCCATTATTATCTTGCACTACTTTATAGTATCTTGGCATAATAGCCTTTTGAACAGTAAAACATCTCTTAAAGGCAATAATTTTTTCTAGGTCATCTTTAGATATTAAATCATCTCCATTAAGAACAAGAAACTTTTCATTTTCTTGTAAGAAATCCTTTACAGATAATAATGCTGCGAAAGTACCTTTTTTATTAGGAATTTGTTCTATACACTTGATACTAAAATTGAAATTACATTTTGTTAATACAAAATTTTCAATTTGTTCTCGTAAGTAAGAAGTAATAAGAAAAACCTCTGTTATTTCATCAGGTAAATTCTCTAAAATATAGAGCAATAACTCTTTACCTTTAATTAATAACAGGGGTTTTGGTATAGTATTAGTCAAAGGTCTCATTCGAGTCCCTTTTCCTGCGCATAAAATAATTGCTTTCATAGTTGATTAATTATACAATAAAAACAATTAAAATTAAAGTACGTAATTTTTACCATGCCAGTATGATCTATCTTTTAATAGACCCTCTTGGATAGTTTGTGTTTCAGTAAATTTCAAATAGCTAAAAAATTGCCAAAGTGAACCTGATGAAAATTTTAAATAATTTTGTACTATTTCTTCGTAAGTAAAAAAACCATACGATAGATGCTCTTCACTTATAGTAACAATCGGACTATCATATAGCACTAGAGACAAAACAAAAACAAAGCCATGCTCAACATTATACTTTAATACCATTTCTTTTTTAAGTCTTTGTCCTAAAATAGCGCAAAGTTTTAAATCATCCTCTGAAACAAAAATACCAGTTTCTTCTGCTATTTCTCTTACTGCAACTGCTTTGTATCTAATTTCATTAGGATCAAAACCTCCTCCTGATAAATCATATAATCCTTTGTCTTTTCTTTTTAAAAATAAGTATTTACCAATATTTACACAGTAGATCACTGTAAAAGCTCCATTTATCATTTTAATTTAATTTAAAAGTTACAAAATATTTATTAAAAATATAACACATATAAATATAAAAACAAGTTGATTTTTATATACTTTATGTTATATTTTTTTTGAATTAAACTTTAAAATTATAAAAAATGAACAATCAAATTATTCCTCGAATTATTTGCGGTGAATCAAGTACTGCTATTTCTCCATTCTATCCAGGATGTGAAGAATTATTTTTTAAATGGTTTAATGACCCTCGTATTTATTTACATATGGGTGATTTAGATCAATTTCCTTTTTCAATTGAAGATGCCAAGAAATATGTAGAGAGCCATAAAAAAGATACTTGGCTCATTATAGTAAATACTGGAAATGAAAAAGTTAACTGGATACCTATTGGTTATATAGGAATGTTTATTAGAAATAGACATAAGGTTGGCATTATTCGTTATGCTATAGGTGAAAAAGATTTTTTAAGAAAAGGTCATGTATCAAAAGCGATTACAGGAATTTGTGATTGGTCATTTAAAGAATCTGATCTATTCTCAATTCATGCATCTGTATCAGATGCTAATCCAGAAAGTATTGGAGTATTGGAAAAATTAAATTTTAGGAAATGTGGTAAATACACAAAATCAAGATTTGAAAATGGAATGAGATATAATGAATTTTTATTTGAATTATTAAACAAAAAATACCTATGAAAAATAAAATCTTTTTTACTCTTACATTATTATTTTCAAAAAATCCAAAGTTGGCATTTAGATATTTTCTTTGGATGATTAATTACCAACAAGTACTCCCTGTTTCTATTATTAATTCTATTCCTATAAAAGAAAATAATGAAAAAATGGTAGAAATAATCAATTCAGCTAAATTAATTAATGAATCGCCAGACCCTTTATTAAGAGAAAGTGTCTGGAAAAAACTTAGTAATGCTTCATTATTTCTACCAGATGGATATCGTATAGTTGTTTTGTTTGCTTATAGAGATCTAGAAACTCAAAAAAAGTTTTGGGATGAAGTATATGCAGAACAAAAACAAAAATATCCTACTTTATCAGAAACAGAAATTGTAGAAAAAGCTAGGCTCTATAGTGCTGAACCAACTGGTGATGGACCTCATCAATCTGGAGGGGCTATAGATGTTACTATTCTTGATGAAAATGGTATTACCTTGGATATGGGTACAACCTATCGAGAACATAGTCTTAAAACACCCATGTTCTCACCCTACTGTACTCATGAGCAAAGAAAAAATCGCAAGTTTTTACGAAACATTATGCTAAAAGCAGGTTTTACTTATTATCCTGGAGAATGGTGGCATTATTGCTATGGTGACCGCATGTGGGCAGCATATACAGGAAATAGTTGTGCTGTATATGGATCTGTAACTATTGCAAAATAATTTAAAAGAGTGGTTTTACCACTCTTTTTATTTTCCTTCCATATATTGATACAATCTTCGTGCAAAATCTTGTATCGGAAATGGTCGATTTGGAAATAGTTGTTTATTTACACTCATTAATACTGCAACATAATGACTGCTTTCACCTGTTACTACACCTATATCATTACTCCATTGTATCACGCCCCATTTGCGTTTTATAAGTGACTTTATCAAACTTGGAATCGTTGTTAGTTTCCATAAATTTGTTTCGAGCCAGCCACCTTTGCGATAATAATTTTTATATTCTGATAGGTTCAAACCCGTGCGACCATTTCTATTCCAGTTATTCATATATGTTCGTAATTTATCTGAAACAAACTGACTGATCAAATTTCCCATTTCTACCCGATACATAAACTCTGCCAAGTGTCTGGCACATGAAAGAGTCGTTTGTGAAAATTGATATTTCTCATCTTTGTTTCTATCCAGAAATTTCCTCGTCACCTCGCTCCCTTGCCAACCGTATCGGTAAATAATATTTTCTGTAATTGATTCACGGGTCACTAAATCAATTAATGTATTAGATGCTGTATTATCAGACCTGGTCAGCATGAGATCGAGCAAGTAATCAATGGTGACGGTATCACCTGTATATAATAATTTTCGAGTATCTCCTGGAAAAATCCGTGCGTCTTGATCGACATCATTAGGTGATTGTATCGTAATTTTCTGATCCAGTTTTAATAAATCAAGTTCTACTTGTCGCAATACTTCTGCTCCGATAAAGACCTTGTACACACTAGCTGGATAAA
>JACCDG010189286.1_pt1 | contig 15817 bp, 15 predicted proteins | sample 7442471 | NCBI WGS metagenome assembly JACCDG01 (sample SAMN15323444, study PRJNA562643) | freshwater metagenome | isolation source: river surface water | place: USA:Blue River Watershed | collected 2017-08-17 | reverse complement strand
TTGTCGATAAAAAATGTGTGAACCATATAAAAGAGCTGCAGCAGTACCAATGGAAAAAAGACGCGAACGGGAATACAGTATCCCCGCCAAAGCCGATTGATAAGAATAACCACTTGATTGATGCGCTGCGGTATGCGTATGAAGATGATATGAGTCAGACTTGGTGGATGTCTTAAGAGGTAAAAAACATGAAATATATAATGACAGATGGTACAAAAAGCATTAACCCCATGACCGATGATAGACCCGGTGTTTGGTCGCCCCCGTCAATGGACGAAAAAAAGCAGGCAATGAGCGCAAAACTAGTACCATCTGTTTTTGCGGGTGTTTCGGCGCGTATGCAGGCAATGGCAGACATGCCATTTACGATATACACGGTAAAAGGTGACAAGGCGTTAGACGATAGTGATAATTATAAGAATGTTGTTGGCTTTTTACCTTATCCGTCAAAAACATTTGCATTGACGGAGGGCTCTTTAGTGACATCCGGGCGGGCGTACTGGCATAAAGGCGTAGGGGCTCGCACAAAAAATCTGAAAGAGTTAAAATACTGGATACCATCATCCGTTGATCTTGATAGGGATAGTGCAAAGAAGGGGGAAATAAAATTTAAACGTGAGGGAATTGCTAATCTATTTCCCGTAGAAGATGTTTTATACACTTGGTTATTAGACCCTGACGTAGAGATTGGACCTCCGATTATTTACCCTTTAGAGTCTGCACTAACAGCAGCGCAAGCAAACGGCTCAATCAATGGTTGGGTAAGAGATTATATGCAGCGCGGCGCGATAAAAGCCATGCTCTTGATGGTCGAAGGCTTGCCCCCTCCCGGCGAAGTTGAACGAATGGAAGGTTGGTTCAACCGCTTTATGTCTGGTACTCGCGGTTTGTTGTGGAAGGTATTTAATGCAACTGGCGTAAAACCGACTATTGTCGGTGACGGATTAGAGGCGTTAGGCGATTTGAGCATTAACGCGGAATTGCGCTACGAAATTCATACCGCTCTTGGTACGCGCCATTTACTAGAGGATGAAAACTATGCTACCGCAAATGCAAGAGAGCGGCAGTTTTATACGCTTACGGTAGTTCCAGACGCCCGGCTAATTCAAAATGATTGGAATGAACAAATATTACACAAGATTGGCTATCACATTGAATTTGAGCCGCAACGCCTAGAATGTTTTCAAGAGGACGAAGGCGAGCAGGCTAAATCATTTCTGCTTTTGTTTGACGGATTTAGTAAGGTTATGTCTACAGAAGCGGCTTTTCAATTAGCTAGTGAGAAGCTGGATTATGTATTCACTGATGAGCAAATGGCATTGATTAAAAAAGGAATAGCCGAAAAGAATAAAACGCCAGATATAGCACCACCAAAAGAAGCTCCAGTTGACAATACCCCGCCAGAAGTCGTAAAGGCTTTGGTAGAACTGGATAAATGGGAAGCAAAAGTCAAAGCTGCTGGAAAGATGGTAACATGGCATGCCATAGACATACCTGCCGAAATCGTGAAATCCATAAAGGACGGGATGACATTTGATGAAGCGCGAAGTACGGCAAAAAATAGAGTAGATACAGACGCCATCAGATTATTAGCCGACGCGATCAATAAAGCGGTGCAATGAAACTAAGCCTTATTCGTCAAGCTGTAAAACTAGTACCATCTGTCAAGCCTTATCTGTCCGATAAGGCTAGATTTGTCATGTACCAGCCAGCTATCAAGACCTATGATTATATGCTCAGACAGATTGAAGGGCTTGTTCGCGGAGTATATTCCGGCAATGTGCGCGGGCAGTTCATAGACACGATGGCAAATCTGATTAGCGGACAGCTAACACAGGCGTACGAGCAAGCGTGGAAGGACGAGGGTAGAGCGGGGGAATTACCCACTTATTTATCAGACTCATTGGAAGCGATGATACTAAATCAGTTCGATTTTGTTGACAAGTATTATCGTGACATCATAGACGCGGCGTTAGATAAGACACCTATAGAGCCGTTATTAGAGCGGGCTAAATTATGGGCGCAACGATGGACGGAGGCGTATAATGAGGCGGTTCGATTGATTGCATTAGACGGCGGCGGTAATCTCGAATGGGTGTATGGCGATACTGACCATTGTAGCACCTGCTTGTCTCTAAACGGCATAGTTGCCCGCGCTAGTGAATGGGATATACTAGGCGTAAAGCCACAGTCAGCCCCTAATAATAAACTAGAGTGCGGTGGATGGAAGTGTCAATGCCGACTAGAGCCGACTAAGAAACGGCGAAGCCCTAACGCATACGGGCGAATCGAAGAAATACTACTAGGAAGATAATGAACATCTCCTCTAAAAACATTCGTGGAATCCCCGCAGTAAAAGCCTTCCTAGCCTCCGTCCCGCGCGGCGGGCTTCGCGTTGCGCTGAAAGCATTTACTGATTACGTTTTAGGCAATGAACAGCGCGGGCTAAGACATAACGAGCCTTACAAATACGTTACAAGGAAAAGCGCGTATGGGGTTAGCTTCTTTACAGTAAAACAGCGACGCTGGTTCTTTTGGGCGTTACGTGAAGGAAAGATTGACCCCGGCTCCGGCGTAAGAACAGGCACAACATCAAGGGCATGGAAAGTTGTACCGTCTGCGAATAACTATCAAATGAAAATCGTCAACGAAACGCCTGGTGGATTCTACGCCAGGGACGATAAAGGGCAAGCGCGGCAACTTGGTAAAGTCGGATGGCGTAAAGTAATGCAGGTAATCGCGGACAACTATCAAGGCGGTATCCGCGCGGCTGTGCAGGCGTATAATAAGTGGATGAAGTCAGGCAGTAAGCAGGCTTGACATAAACAAGAAAAAGGTGGTATAAAATACCTAACTAAACGAGTGACCCGAAACGGTTGACAGGTTAAGTCAATAAATCGGCGGCGCGTTTGAGATATGCTTTTGCATACCTTGAACGTGCCGCTTTTTGTTTGGAGAGATACATGGCTATTACAGATGCGCCAAATTTACGTAAGGCAGACAACCAGACCTGCGCCGGGTGTCAGTTCTTTAAAAGCATTGATAACGGTGACGGGATGTGCGAGAAACACGAATTTAGCACAGAGGCAGAATATGTCTGCGATGATTTTACCGCTCTAGTTGTTGAGCCTATGCCCGTTGAAATTATTGGTATGGAGAGCAAAAGCGAATTGGTAAGTTTTGGAGATAGCGTCAAAGCTATCAAGTTGAATGATGGAAGCGTGAAACTTGCGGGGTATCTTGTTCGTTTTGGCGATGAAACCAAAACGGATTTGACCGGTGATTTCTTCTCGCCTGATACTGATTTTGGTGACGCCACTGAGTCTGATGTGTATTTTAACCATCGGATGCCAGTCCGCTCTGGCGATAAACAAATTGAGTATAAAAGCAAAATGGGGCGGGCAAAATTAAATCGTGACGATGTTGGTATTTTCGCAGAGGTAATCTTAGCCGCTCGAAATGAGTACGAGCAAATGATTATTGATGCCGGGTTAGACGAAAAATTAGGATGGTCAAGTGGAACGGCTGGACATTTAGTAGATCGTGAAGCCGTTGGAAAGGCGTGGAAAATCAAGTCATGGATTTTGGGACTTGATGCAAGCCTAACCCCTACCCCTGCCGAACCAAGAAATATGGTAATACCGCTCAAATCTCTGAGCGTCTCACAGGTAACGGAAGCGCAAGCCGAGCAGGATAAGCCCGAAAGCGTTGTAGTGCCTGAAACTAAAAACATTACTAGGAGCAATAAAATGGAACTAACAAAGGAAGAACTCCAAGAGATGTTGTCACAGGCTGCAAATGATGGAGCAACTAAAGCAATTGCCGCCACCGAACCTGTGAAATCGTCTGGCGGAACTGTACAAGTTGTTTTGGATGAAGCTGACCGCCCATTCCAATCATTACAAGAACAGTGTAAGGCTGTTATTGATTACGCTGTCTCGAAGGGTCGCAAGATTCACCCGCGCATTAAAGGGCTTGAAGCAATTGAAGCTAAAGCAATTCAAGGCGCGTCCGAATCCATCCCGACCGACGGCGGCGTTTTGCTTGAGCCCACTATCTCCCCCACTTTGATGATGCCTGTACACGAAGAAGGACCATTCATGACTGATGTTTCTAAGTTGCCTGTTCAGGCTAATAGCAACAGCGGTTGGATTAATGGTATTGACGAAACCTCCCGTGTAAATGGTTCTCGCTGGGGTGGTGTGGTTGGTTATCGCTTGGCAGAGGGCGCGGCTGTTACTAAGAGTAAACCGAAATTCCGCCGCATTCAATGGGAACTTAAGAAATATGGTGCTTTGGTCTACGATACCAACGAACTCATTAAGGACGCTGGACAGTTTAACGCTGTAGCCCAGCAAGCCTGCCGTGAGGAAATTGGTTTCATGGTCAACAGTGATATTTTTGAAGGTACTGGCGTTTCTGGTGCGCTCGGTGTGATGAACTCCGGTGCGCTTGTTACTGTCACCCGTGATACTGGCTCAAAGGTTCTCGGTGCTGATATTTCTGCAATGTGGGCGCGTTTGTCTTTGCGCTCGAAGTCAAAAGCCAAATGGTATGTCAATCCTGAACTTGGTCCGCAACTTGACGCGCTTTTTGCGGTTGGTTCGACCGCTGTTCTTTTCCCGTACGCAGGTTACACCCCAGAAGGTGTCCGCACCCTGTACGGTCGCCCTGTGATTGAAACCGAATTTAACGCGGCTCTCAATACCACTGGTGATATTTTGCTTGCTGATATGAGTGAATATCTCTTGTGGGAAAAGGGCGGAGTTGATTACCAAACTTCTATGCACGTTGAGTTCTTGACCGACCAAGAAGTTTTGCGCTTCATCTACCGCGCCGATGGACAGACCGCGCTTGCATCTGCTTTGACCCCCGCAAAGGGCTCTGCTACTCGTAGCCCATTTGTTGCGTTGACCTCGGCTACCTAATAGGAGATTACTAACATGAAAGACGCTCGCTTTGGAATTGGGGAGAATATTATCCCCTTGAAAGCCCCTGTTGATAGCGGTGGTACTGCTTACGCTACCCCGTGGGTTGATTTGAAAAACGCTTTACACGCCACTTTCTTTTATTATGCTGGCGTTGTAACCGCCACTTCCGCCGATCAAGCCGTTGTAATTACGATGGAAGCCGCAACCGCCGCTGCCTCTGGTAGTGAAGTTGCAATCGCTTTCAAGTATCGTTTGAGTGGCGCGACTGGTGCGAATACCTGGGGCGCAATCACTGACGCCACTTCGTCCGGTTTCTCTTATGGAACTACCGACGACGGAAAAATGGTATTGATTGATATTGACCCCGCCGCGCTAGATAGTGCGCTTTCTGACGCTCGCTTTGTGCGCATGGTCGTAGGTATTGACGCTGGTGGTACTGTCACGCTGAATAGCGCATGGGCTGTTCTTGACCCGCGTTATCCGCAGTTGACTCACTTGCCCGCTACGTAGTTTAAATAATGGGGAGGGCGCAAAAGCCCTCCCCATTAGAAAGCGTATGAATTGAAAAAACTTGCAATTGTTGGAAGTGGAACTCAGACAAGAGAATTAGCCCCGTTTGATGACATGTCGTTTGACATTTGGGTCTTTAACGAGGCGGCTAATTCGGAATGGTGTAAACGCTGGACGGCTTGCTTTCAGATGCACAATAAAGACATCTATGCCGGACATAACACAAAAGACCCTGCCCATTGGAATTGGTTGCAACAAAAACACAACAAGCCAATTTATATGCAAGAGGTTGACCCGCTAATCCCTGACTCTGTTTGTTATCCACTCGAAGCCGCAAAAAAACTTGCTGGCGTGAATATGTTTAGTACTACATTTGCGTATATGGCGGCATTAGCAATCTTGCAAGGGTACGAAGTAATCAAGATTTACGGCGTGGAATTGTCGGCTTCTGAATATGAATACCAAGCCAACGGGTATTTATTCTGGTTTGGTTTTCTTCGTGGAAAACTTGGCGACAATGTAGATTCGGCGGTTTTGTACCTTGATAAAAACATATTTGACGTTCCTTTTTATGGGTATGAAGGCTCGTTTTCTTTCAGTGCAGATTATTTTAGTAACCGTGTAAATGTTTTAGATAGTGAGTGGGGCGCGTCTGAAAGGAATTTACAAAACGTAAAAAGAGCAATTGAACGGGCTGTACACAATAATGAGTACGAAAAAGCGCAATCTTTAGTAATTCGGTACCAAACAGCGGCTTTAGCTTGTGGTGAATTAGCAGGCGCATTAGCCGAGGCAGAACGCTATAAGGCATTTGGTGATAGATCAGCAGACAGAGGCGGTTTTGAGTTTGCCGCAGCTACAGCGCAAAAGAATGGTGAAGAAAAACGTCCTCTAATTTGGCACTATGGCGGTATGGTTGAATATGTTTGGAATATCTGGAAGCAAACAAAGTCCGCACAAGCCGCTAATCAAATGATGGGCTTTATTGAAAAAATGGGACAGTGTGCTTATGACACTGGCGCAAATCTTGGGATGTATAAAGAGAATTTGTTTTATTTGGTGAAATACGACGAAATGGCACAAGCAAATGGCGGTAAAAAATGACAGTAATTAATGGATATTGCACACTTGCGGATTACAAAGCATACGTGACCGCGCGCGGGCAGACCACGTCAACCGATGATGCAGACGACGGCGTTATTTCTAACTTGATAAATGCCGCTTCTCGATTCTTGGATACAGCCACAAATCGGCGTTTTTATCCATATATTGAAAATCATTTATTTGATATTCCGCCGGATAGACAATTATTTTTGGATGATGACCTTTTAGAAGTAATAACTTTAACTAATGGCGACGATGTTGAGATAGATTCAACTAATTACATTCTAAAATCAAACCGCCCTCCTCATTGGTGTATTTCTTTACGTGATACATCAACAGTTTATTGGGCTGCAAACTCAAACGGAAGTTCCGAACAAGTAATTTCATTAAATGGTACTTGGGGATACCATGACAATTTTTCACAGAGAGCTTGGTCGCGGGTTGATACAATCTCGGCAGCAATTACAGATACTTCAACTCTGACGTTTACCACAACAGGGAATAACACCTTAGTGGCTGGAAATATCGTAAAAATTGGAAGTGAAATTATGAATATTTCCGTAGCGTCTGGTCATAATATTACGTCCCTAAAACGCGGAGATAACGGAAGCACGGCGGCGACCCACCTAATCAATTCTTATGTTTACGCTTGGCAACCTATGGAAGGTGCGAAGCAGTCATGTTTAGAGATTGTCAATAGTGCATATCATAAGCGATTCGGCAGGAATACTGGAGAAAGCGCAACAGTAACGGCGGCTGGCGTAGTGCTTACTCCACAAGATATAACTGGAACGGCAAAAACTTTTATTAAGCAAATGCAGAGATACGCATGGCAATAACTTCCACTATTTCCACAGTTGCCGATAGTATCGCAGGGCTAACAATCTCTGGCATAACTATAAAAGACATTGACCAGATACCAGATACCGCACGGATGCTAACCCCGCTTCTCATTCCGCAGCCTAATAACTTTATAACCGACTTATCTGTTAGCTTTGAAACATTCGGGAGCAATGGCGGCGCGAAGATAAACACAACCTACACCCTGAATTATGTATTCCTGTTTTGTGAGGCTGGTTCTGGCATTAAAGCTTTTGAGGCGTTTGGCGGGTTGGTTTCAAAGCTACAGGATATTTTAGTAGCGATCAACTCAAACGACGCGATAAGCGGCGCGGTAGATATAAAAATCGGCACGATTGGAAACATAGGCGTAATTACTGACCCCGCAGGCGTTGAGTTTTGGGGCTTGGAATTTAGCTTAAGAGTTTTGGAGTACACACAATGACAAGAACTCACTTAAAACATTGCCGTGTTTATATGGATGGATATGATTTATCCGGTTATGAAAAAAGCATCGGTGAAATGTCACAAGTTTTTGAGGTATCGCCGGAAGCTGCTTTTACAGATGGTGCTAAAAATGTAATTATAGGACGCCCTACAATTGGGATGCCATCCTATAACGGCTTTTTAGACAATGACACAGCCGGAGCGTTTACATTATCAAAAGCAAGCAATGGCACAAGGTCTTTATTGATAGCAATTGGAGCTAATGCCGCGCCGGTCGCAGGAAATCCTATTTTCGCTTGGAAAATGGAACAGACGGGATATGCAGTAGAGCCGGGCGCGGGTTTTGTTGCCGCTAACATTATGTTTGGCGACTCATCTTATTCAGCACCGTTGACTTATTCAACCCCCTGGGGTGTTTTATTGCACCCAAGCGGTGCAGAAACGGCAGTTAATACGGCAACGGGTGTTGACGATTACGGTTCATCTACTGCAAAAGGCGGGATTTTTGTTTATCAGTTGTTATCGTCTAATGGTACCGTAACCTTGAAAGTACAGGATGCGGCAACAAACACAAATCCGAGTTTCTCAGATTTGTCCGGCGCAACATCTGGAAGTATCACTGCAGCCGTAACGCCTGCTTATGGAATGGTTGCGCTCTCTACAACTGCAACAGTACGACGTTATTTGCGCTGGCAGTTGGTTTTTGGAACAGCCACAACAGCTACTTTTGTTTGTGGATTAATTAGGAACTATATTTAGGAGATAAAAAATGACCGCTCAAACTGGTAGAACACACGCGAAGCACATCACTGTAAAGCTGGATAATTCCGGCGGTACATTGACAGACATCACGGCTTATGTAAATAGCATTGGCACAGTTGGATTAACTTATGAAACACAAGACGTAACTGCGTTTTCGGATGGCGTGAAAAATATCGTCATCGGACAGCCCTCAGCCCCGCTAACAATCGGCGGACCATTCGACACCGTTGCACACGCCCAAATGATTGCAATCAACGGCGCAACAACCCCGCTATCTTTGGATATTCAAATCGGTATTCGTCACGCATGGGAAGCTGGAGAACCGCAGTTCGGTATTACCTCATCTTCGACGTCCGGCTACGTGATGCACTCGTACACGGTAGATATTGCATCGAATACTTGGTCGGCTCAATTGGATGTGTTCGGGTCTACTGCCCCCGCATGGGGTACGGCAGCTGAAACGTAAGACAATAATTTTTTAACCGCCGAAAGGCAGAAAGAAGCAAACGTGTCTAAAGTCATAAAATCACCGTTGCAGAGGTGGGCGGGTGAGGTAACAATCTCTGACCCGCTCACGCTCTCGCAGGCTCATCTTATCGAAGATGGGCTGACTCAGCCGCAAGGCGGAGAGGATGGGCGCATTTGGTTTACTGTTATCGATGGTAAACAGTTGCCTGCCATTTTAGGGTGCGTGGAAAAGTGGAGTTTGTCCAACTTTCCCGAAAACCCAACGCTTGAAAACTTCCCCGCCAGCCCGCGCGGGGATAGTCACAAACTAATTGACTGGTTATTCTCTGAAATCCGTAATGTTTATTTTGGAGAGGCGCAAGTCCCAAACGAGTCAAGTCCGACGCTTACCGATACGCAAGCGGAGGACAGTACAGCCGAGAAATAGACAAACTAGCAAAGATTGATAGGTTTGGATTGGAAGCCGTTACGGGTAGGAAGCAGTTTTATTTTTATGAGCTATGCCAACTCGTAACGGCTGAAAATATGGTAATTGCCTACAAGAGCCGCGCAAAGTCGGGTAACTGGGCGATATGGGCGGCGGATAATCCAAGCATGGCAAAGTTGCTTGCAGAGGTTGAAATTAGTGAACACTGAACCGATTGTAATACCTATTAATGGCGACCCATCCGATTTTATTGCAGACTCGAATCGGGTGACTGGCGGCATGGATAACATGGGGAACGCTGCAGATATAGCCGCTAAAAAGGGGGCTATTTTAAGCACGGTTCTTGCCACAACTTCGGCAATCCTAAAAACGTCTTACGATGAATATTCCAAACTCGCAGAGAGTATCAGGGATTTATCCCTAGTCAGTGGCGAGAGCGCAGAAAGCACATCAAGATTTATTCAAGTACTCGACGATTACCAGATTACAGCCGGGGACGCCGAAGCCGCCGCAAAGAAGCTAAAAGATAACGGACTGTCCCCCACTATTGACACACTGGCGATGCTGTCAGACCAATTCAGGGGGATAAAAGACCCCGCCGAAAGGCTGGATTTTGTCTATGACAAGTTAGGAAAATCGGGCGCAAAGTTTATCAATATGCTCGACCAAGGCAGCGACAAGATTCGAGAAAATGCCGCTGCTATCAATGAAAGCCTTATCCTTAGTGATTTTGAAATTAAGATGTACGAGGTTGGGCGTTTGGCTATTGATGAAAAGGCAGACGCATTAGCCGCGCTTCGTGTGGAGTTGGGTCAAAATATCGGAAATGTTTTAGCCTTTGCCAAAGCGATGGAACGCGCTAGCCAGATACAAGAAGAAAGCACAAAGTTTGTAAACGGTCATAAGGAAAGAACGATTGAATATGCCGACGCGCTGAATATGGCGATAGCCGAACAACTAAAAGCGGCTGATGCCTCGGCGGAATATAAATATAACCTTGAGGAAGAAGCAAAGGCACTAAAAGAAGTTAGTGCGGCAAACGCAGACTTAATCAAAGGCGCGATTGACATCACGCGAGAAAATGAGAACTTCGCGGAAAAGCAACAAGCCGTCATTGATAAAATAGCCGAAACCCGCGCCGAGGGTGAGAAGCTCTACCCGTGGGAACATGAAAAGATTCTAGAGAATCAACAAGCCCTAGAGGATTTGGGGCAACAATATTTCGACAACTTAGAAGATTTCAAAGCCGCCCAAGAAGAAAAACTTGCAATGATGGCGATTGAAAAGATTGCCATGTCTGACGGGGTTGCAGGTTATAGCGAAGCAGAATACGAAAAGGCGCGGGCTATCCTTGAGACTCAAGACGTAGCAACCGCCGCCGCATTTGAACAACAGCAAGCAATGGAAACGCTGACAACGGCGGTTGCCGATGGTCAAATTACAGTGGAAGAATATGCAGGCATTTGGAAAGAAGCCTCTGCAGATGGTGTAATTTCTATTAGTGAAGTAACGGCGGCGATTGAAAACGTACCGTCTGGAAAGACTGTAACCTTTGACATAATCACCAACGGAGCCCCTCCAAATCTTGACACGTCCACCGCCGCCATGAATGCCCCTAGAGGTACGCACAGAAATAGCAATGCGATGGGCGGCGAGTTTATGATTCCCATGTCCTACGGCAACGAGGGCTTTATGATGGGCGGCGGCGATACCGCTAGTGGTGGTGAAATGGTACGAATCACCCCGCGCGGGCAAGACCCTAACGCGGCATTGATAGCGGCTATTTATGCAACAAAAACAGACGAAGCAAGACTGGCGCGTATGATTGCAGAAGAAGTATTGAAGGTGCGTAGATGACAACGATTGATTTCAAATTAGAAGCATACCTTGATTCAGCGTGGGAAGATATTACCAGCGACGTACAGCCTAGTGTTAGTGCGGAATGGGGCGGGGATAATAAACCCACCGACTTACTAGCTAAAACCGGGCAGATGAATTTTTCACTCAAAAACAATACCGGAAAATACACCCCCGGCGGGACTGCGGTTATATCGGCAGATTGGAAAAAGGGAACAAAATTACGAGCCGTTTTCACTTTTTCGTCACAGGAATGGAAAAGGTTTTACGGCACGATTGACTCAATGCGGATTGATACGGGTACATCTGGAGAAAGAAAAGTACATGTCACTGTTTTGGACTGGATGAATTACGCCACAAATTACCCATTGGATAATCCGGCGGTTGCGTTAGACCAAACCATTGACCAAGCCGTTACAACCATTCTCGCAGGGATGCCGATTCAGCCTTTGGCAACAGACATCGAAGCGGGGGTAAACATATTCCCCACCGTGTTCAATGATGCTGTTTTAGAGACTAGGGCATATTCTGAATTTCAGAAATTAGCCATGTCAGAGTTCGGTTATATTTACGTCCAAAAAGACAAAACTTACGGCGAAACTCTACGGGTAGAATCCGCCGACACTAGAGTTAATTCTGCGCCCGTAAAAACTGTTAATGTAGAGGATGTATCAGAAAACATCCTTGATGAAACGGGTGCGGCTATTTTAGACGAAGCGAGCGGGAATATCCTAGATGAGATTAACACGTCTCAGGAAGTCCGCATTGATAATACTATGATGGCGATGGATGTCACCTACGGCGATGATTTAATTAACCGAATATCCACCTCTGCAAATCCTACCCGTATTGATGACAAGGACACACAGCTTTATGAATTGGATTCGCCATTATATTTAATCGCGGGAGATTCTAAACCGTTTTTTGTGGAGTTTACCGAAAACTCATCCAAGCGGAAAGTATCAGCCCTACCACCAGAGGCGAGCTACCCGACAACATTACTGCATTTTGACGAACCAAACGGAGAGGAATTAATTAAAGATGAGGGCGGTCACCCGTTTGATGATTACAATATGCAGCTACTTACCAATACAAAGAAATTCGGTGCAAGTTCTGGATACTTTGCTGGAAATGCTTATATAGATTCAACTTCATCAGTAGACCACGACCTAACCGGAGATTTCACAATCGAATATTGGGCGTATTATTTCAACGCAGCCGCAGGCGGGACAGTGGTTTGTAGAGCCGCGTCCGGTTACGCTCCCTATGTTATGGGGTATTCAGATGGGACAAACGCTTTACTGTACATGTCCTCTAATGGCTCATCGTGGGACGTGGCTAATGGTGTTTCATTCGGTGCGATTGCATTAAACACATGGACAAAATACTCATTAACTCGTAGCGGGAATAACTTCTACATGGCGGTTAATGGGTCAATCGTAAATACATTTACTTCATCCGCTACCTTACCGGCGTCAACAGGCAATCTGACTATTGGTAAATACGGTTCGGCATATATCACCGCTTGTATTGATGAGTTGCGAATTACAAAGGGCTTGGCTAGGTATCCTGATAATGTAATCGTGGAAAGCGAACCATTTACCCTGTCAGGCTTGATTTATGCCGCTTGGACAAACTCCAACGGAACCGGGACAGAATTGACCAGTGATTTCACCATCACCGTTGATTATGGCGCGGCGGGGGCATGGGTGACAGTAGAGAATACCGGAACAGACGCGGGCTACCTAACCACTCTGAAAATCAACGGGAAGATTATCGAAACTGTGTCCACCGTTACGGATGTACAAGAGGACGAAACGAGTATTAATGCCTATGGGTATCATGAATTAACTATCAATCAACCTTATCAACAAGACTTTGTGAACGGGCGCGAAAAAGCAGCTGAAATATTAGCCGCGTACAAAGAGCCGAGGACAAGAATTGACAAGGTAGTTATGAAGGCGAATCGTGACAACGCCCATGCTTCCTACTTCCTGAATACAGACATTGGCGACGTGGTAGAGATTGCCGAAACACAATCCGAAACCGACGCGGCGTTTTACATTCACGGCATGGGATGGGATGCCGTACCAGGGGCAAGCGGGGCGATTGTCAATTTTTGGTGGAAGGTGAAAAAGTTACGAGATAACTTATCGGCTATTGCTATTAAGTTTGCGGGCAATGCAGTCAGTAGCGCGTCGGGTAATCGCGTGGAGTACGGCTATCTCCCTGCTGTATCTATTGAGCAAGTACCATCCCGCATTTGGTCGTGTTGGGTAAATTATGCAGAGTTTGCGGGCGGTAGGTTAGTAGGTTATGTATCTGGTGATGATACGTTTGTATTAAAGGGGTATTACATAGAAATTAACAGTTCTCGTGTAATAGATGTAACTATGCAAAGTAATTACACATTACAAGTGTTTAGGTTTACAGCAATCCCTAATACCCTAAATACTTGGATTCACTTACTAATTAGTTACGACTCAGCCTCTACGTCAAATTATCCGCGCCTTTTTGTGAATGGTTCGGAATACGCAACACCTTCTATTATTGCGACCGCCGTAAGTGCCAATAAAGGCGAGGTAGGAAATAACTTAGAAATTGGTAGACAGTTTTTCGACGCTACACCCAACGGCGTAACAATGAAAGACTTCCGAATCTACAATGCCGACGACGTGGTGTCTATCCCCGCCCTAGCCACAGCACTGGCAGCGGAAACCCCATACGGTGACGCAAACACGCGCGGGATGCTTTTTAGAGGCTTCAACGTCCTTACAGCGAACCTCTCGCAGTACGAAGGGGCAAACCTTACAGAAAGTCAAAAAGTGCTTGACGATGTTGGTCAAGCATCTGGAACACCCATTAACGCGCCTCTAGGCGTGGCAATTTAGGAGACATAAAATGGCAAAAATTACAGCATATACAGCGAATACAACCCCGGCGACAACTGATGTCACTGCGATGGTGGACGACCCCGCAGGCAGTCCGCTTACACAAAAGATAACGCTCTTAGATTTGTTCAAGGTCATAAACGGATTTACCGAAGATACGAATCCCGATGAAGCAGCGGACTTCATCTTATCTTACGACACAAGCGCGAATACGGTAAAAAAGGTCAAGCCGTCTAACCTTGTATTATCGGCGGCAACAAAAGGACGTTGTGAGATTTTATCCTCATCCGTTCCGTTGACTTTAGGTGCGCCGCTTGGTTACATTGACTCGGCTTCCTCCCCTGTTGATTCGTTTCCATATTTTGAGTTCGGGGATTCGGCATTAGCTTACGTGGATTTATATTGTAGATTGATTGGGTATCAAGGCGGCGGGTTGACGGTAAACTTTAACGTCTTACGAACTTCTGCGGCAGCGGCAGCGGGGTATTATTTCCAAGCCGCGATTCGCAGAATCAATAACGCTACTGAAAATATTACATCCTCGCATACCTACGATTACAACAGTGTGACTGTGACCGTCCCAGCGGGACCACCAGCAGCGGGTATTCCTATGGCTGGTACGATTACATTCACGGATGGCTCAGACATGGACAGCCTCGCGGATAACGAAATGTTCGTGCTTCGTTTTAGGCGTGACCCAACCAATGCGGCGGATAATGCAGGCGATGCCGCTAGAGTCTTAGCGACTATCACGATTCGGGAGACTTAATCATGGCTAGAGTATTCAACGGGTCAAGTCAATATTTATCAGCTTCATCCACCCTGCTTACTAATGAACCGATTGATATTATCACGTATACCAACGTTGACGCGATCACTACGGCGTATTGTCTAGCGTCTTTAGGCAATAGCGGGGCAGCGTCCGGGTATTTCGCTCTGTACTTTCGCGGTGATGTTGCCTCCGACCCTGTAGAAGCTAACAAGCAGGCAGACGGCGGCGGTTCGGGTGGGCAGGCTAGGACTTCCGCTTCATCCGCTGCGGGGACGTGGTTTGTCTCTGCGTCGTCTTTTGTGAGCGATACGTCACGAAACGCTTTTTACAACGGCGGGAGTAAGGGAACAAATACAACCAACGTGGCAGACCCCACCCCTGATTATGTGACTCTTGGTGTGTATCGTACAAACACGCTAGCAAACTATCTTGATGGGAATTTAGCCGAGGCGTACATACTAGATGTAAATATGACTGACGCACAACACGCGTTAGCAGGCAAGGGGATTTCCCCGTTTTGGCTTATTCCCGGTAAGAATGTCCGTGCGTGGTATCCATTGCAGGGGCATAATAACAATAGGGTGAGAAACGGATACCCTGATTTGACAGCGACAGGAAGCCCGACAAATGGCACTCATCCGGCGCGGGTAATGCGACCCAGACTAAATGGAGTGATGGCGGTATAGCAAAACAGGACGGTGATGAGCCGTCCTGTTTTTATGTCTGGTGGATAGCGTTAGCGGCGGTGTTTTACTAACTTACCACAACCAGCACAAATATAATCAAATTCGGCTTGCAAATGCTCGTG
>JACCDG010452466.1_pt1 | contig 15819 bp, 20 predicted proteins | sample 7442471 | NCBI WGS metagenome assembly JACCDG01 (sample SAMN15323444, study PRJNA562643) | freshwater metagenome | isolation source: river surface water | place: USA:Blue River Watershed | collected 2017-08-17 | reverse complement strand
GTAATCTCCGTATACTACCCCGATTAACGGATGTTTTTGAAATACTTTTAACATCTTGTCGGTTTTATCAGGATAAGCCATATCATCAGCATCTAAAATACTAAAGTATTCATATTCTGCTAAAGCGTTATGAATAGCGATATTACGAGCGTATGAAGGGCCTTGATTTTCGGGAATTCTAATTAAACAAAGCTCTCTATTAGGAGCCAAGCTAAATTTAGTGCCAATAATTTTATTTTCCACTGGCAGCTTAGTATTTGCTAATGCGCCGAGTTTAGCCCACGAATCGTCGGTAGACGCACAGTCCACAACAAATATTCCTATTTTATCTTCATAATATTGATTAATAGCGCTATTAACAGCGTCAATCAACCATTCGCCATAGTTATGATTGGCGATAATAAAAGCTACGGCAGGTTTCACTGTGTTACCTTTAATGTGTATTTTTGATAATCTGGAAGCTCAAGAAATTTTGCAAATACTGATTTTTCTTGGCAACCATTTAGTTTTTGATGTAATGTTCTACTTAGGATTGGAGTATCTGAATCAACAAACAAAATAGGGCGGCATAAATCTTCAACGTGATAATTTAAATGAGCGACAAGGCTACCGTCAAACGTTTTACCTTCTTGTAATAACAAGTAGTAATTCCCGGTAGATTTGGCTACGGCTACATCTAGCCAATCATCACTAGCTTCAAACTCTTTAATAATGTAGTATTTACATTTTACTGATGCTGATAGCCATGATAGAATCGCTGCTACGTCTTGACTAGGAAGTATTGATACAATAACTTCGTAAAAATCATATTGTCCCTGTAAACTCAGAATACTACTTAAAATAGCTTCATCTGTCCCAGCAATAATCACACTAATCTTATTACGAATCTCTTTTTCAATAGCATCCATAATTGGCTCTGTTTGTTTAGCGGCCCACTTTTCACTTCGGACGGCTTTACAAAGACCCTCAATAAAGTAATATTTTGATTCTTTATCAAAAGTAGCCTTATCTTGGTCTCGATAAGCTTCTAATCTACCAAGCTTACATCCAACCTGCTCTAAATCTTCTTCTGGATTTGTGTCAGACCAAGTTATAGTATCTGCAAATACACATCCTTTACATGACGTTCTCAAGGTCTAACTCCTGTAATACAAAACTTAGCATCTTCAACTCTATAGAGAGTTACAACCAGCCCACGCTGTTCCATAAACTTTTTCACTTGTTGTGGGTTATAAGCCCCTACTTTAGTTGTCCATGCAAAATCACCAGTGCCATACAAAGCTAATACGACCTCTTGTAAAGACATTAAGCCGCGCGTTCTAGCCGAACAAACATAATCTAAATTCGTGCCGCCCAAACAAATCTTTCCACCGTGTGCGAGCTTGGAAATCCAATTACTTAAAATGGTATCAAATTTTGAGATTGGAATATAGTCTAAAATCTCTACACCATCTACAGATATTGCTTCAGCCGTTTCAAGATATCTATCAAGAGTTTCCGGAACACCGTTTTGCACAACGTCAATAAACTTCAATTCGCTACTAGTTTGATACGAAATCATTCTTATATACTACACTTTCTGTAAAAACACGATTCCAATCTTTAACGAAACGCTCTAAGCTAAATCGGGCCACAATTTTATCTCGTGCCGCTTGCCCCATTTTTATAGCAAGCTCTGGACTACTGAGTAGTAGCTCAATTCTATTTCTCAAAACAGATACATCATTGCTAATAAATCCATCTACACCATCAGTAATAATTTCTGGAATCATGCAGGTCGCCGTACTAACTACAGCGCATCCACAAGCCATTGCTTCTAATAATACCGTAGGTACAGGAGAAATTGTAGAAGTATTTACAAAGATTAAGCTTTTGTTATATTCCGAGACTAAGTGTTGTATTGAAGTGGCCGGTTTTGAAAGCCCAGCAGTATCACCTAAAACAAAAAATGGAAATCCTTCAATTACTTCACGCCAGATATTAAAACCGCAACAATAGTCGCGATTAATCCAGTCGTTGACAACAGATAAACATCGCTTCTCTCTAGGGTAGTTCAAAGGGGAAAATAGGGTAGTGTCGAGGCCATGCTCTATTACTTCGCCGGTCATACCCCATTCGCCGCAAGAATACTCTGAAATAAATATATCGCGGTCTCCTCGCGAGGCTCTACATTGTTCGAGGGCTTCTGGTCGCCAGCCGGGAATTGGTAAGGTATGTTCTAGACTAATTAGTGGAATTTGAAGGGCGCTGGCGATTGGTGCTAAATTTTGATATTGACCAAACTTATTCTGACTTAAAACTAAATCAAAATCCACATTAATAGGCAGTTTATTACCAATAAGATGATAGTTTGTTGGCCGTTTAGCAAATTTATCGTTCCAAGGCTTCATACCTACTACGGCCCTACCATCACTTTCGACGGCAGTAAATCCATAAAAATTATGCCCAGTCTTTGCAAGATTACTCTCATATCTTTCATGCGTTGGACTACAAAGGATATTTAATGGTTTGTCACCTCTAGTAAATTCTCTAACAATACTTCGGACTGCATTCATTTCAACAACACCTTATAGTTATTAGTATAGCTTTTTACTGGAGTATTAATTTCTCCGCGAAAAGCGCGACGCATTAAAGTTCTTAAAGTATCGGTCGGAACAGACCAAATATCATGCGCAGTCATTAAACCCGGAAAAGTATCATTAACGCCAGTACATAGACCTGATGTACAGATATAATCTTCTCCATGTGGTCCGATTACCTTGTTACCAACCGTGGCCGCGTCCTGAGCGGGTAAACACCATGCTTCTCCAAAAGAAGCTGAAACAAAGCAGTTACAAGCCCGATGTAATCCATCCAATTGTGCTTCCGACATATACTCAGTAATTAAAACTTCTGGCCGATATTCTTCGACCGGTCTTAATCTCATAACCTGCTTAACGGTAAGACAGAGCTTAGCCGCCTCCTCATATAATTGAGGACCACTTAAAGTTGGGTGGCTTAATTTTAGGATAAGCTCCACCGGCTCCCACGGCTCAAACTCTTTATGGAACGCTTCGACAAGGCCCGCTATATTTTTCCTTCGGTTCATTTCACCTATGAAGTAGAACCTATAAATACCGTCTGGACTTAACTTTAAAGAAACTTTGTCTGATATCTGTCTGGCTGGCACATTAACATACCTGTAATCCAGATTCATTTCTTTAATTGTTTGACAATAAGAGAATAACCAGATTTTATCCATCGTTTTTAACTTTTCTAACCACATAGGCTGTGATAAAGTTAAACTATCAATGAATGGAGCGGCAATATTCTTTATGCCCGGAAAGTATTCAAGAGCGTGTGGAAGAACACATTGTACGACATGACTTACACCATTTAGATTTTTAGATTCCAACTCTTTAATTGGCTCTACTAGTTCTACTGGCTTAGCTCCGAGCCTGATACATCGGGTGACTACGTCATATTTTTTCGCTATATCTAAGATTAGTCTACGGCTGGCTTCACCCCAACCGGTTGATTCTCGATATGGGGCTATAAAAAGTATTTTACTCATATAATTTCTATTTTATTAGAAGTTGTTTCGAAGATTGCTAAAATTTTATTTAGAACTATATTATATTCTTCTTTATTATTTGTGGTAATACATTGCTTATATTTATTATCTGAAGTGCTAATATAGATTTTATATCTATCGTTATTGTCTATAACTTTTTCTATATTATATGGCAATAAATAAGTACGAAATGGTAAAAATGGACTATCATCACCTAGTAGTATCATACTCACTCTTTCGGAAAATCTAATAAATTTGTTATCAACAGATTGAAATTTTAGTTGTGATAAATTAGGTACAATAATTTGTGTAACATTAGATGTTGACTCCATACTAGTCTCAGCTTGTAAGATTAGCGGAGTATATAACATTGTCGCTAAAGACGCGATAAAGCTTTTTCTGTTCATTAGAACCCTTCAAAAAAATTTAGATAATAAGGATGTACTTCTTCTGCTTTTAGAATTCTGACATCTATTTCAAAATGCCTACAAATATCAAACAAGTCGTTTTTACATTGATACCAACTTTCCGCCGTATTAAAGTAAAACAAATTGTGATACCTTTGACTGTATACGTATAGAATATATTTACTTTCTTCTTCTAGACCTATTTTGTGATTTTTGTTAAATACAGAATACTGTCTAAGAATAGAATATGTTTTCCAGTCTAATTTTTCAAAAAGTAGTTCCTCTTCTGTTGTTTTCAACTTCGAGGAAGAATAATGTCTATCACTATCACAGAATAATCCACGGTCGTTAAACTCCAAAATCTGAAACTTTGGAGGTTCTTCATCATGTGGAATAAATCCTAGACTATTGAGTAGTAAAAATATACGGCGATTCATACAAGCTTACCTTCAATTCTTTTACCACTAGCGCGATTCCAGTCTAATAATCCCGTATCAACATTTTTTATATTTGTACGATATTCACCATACTCATCCTTAGCTGTGACATCGCCATTAGCGTCAGGTTCTCCAACCAGCATTGACTTATGCGTTCCAAATCTACTAGGAAAATTATACGCAACCTTTTCTTTTTTAGCTACAACTTTGGACACGGCGTTCCTCCCATAAATTTCTATTGTGAGCAATATTAGCAATCATTTTAAATGCATCTTCACGTTTAAAGTCTTGATAATGCTGAGCGTGATTCACCGAGATAAACTCATTAAAATATAGGCCGGCATTATCCAATTTCATAAATCCATAATTTAAATCTCTAATGAGCTTACTATGAAAATATGAACCCAATCTTTCCGGCTCCTGTAAAACACTAACAATTAACCACTCGGCAAATTGCCCATTAGTTAAATTTTCCGGTGGAGTATTGTTAATAGTCCTAATCATCGGCTGAGCATTCCAAGGTACGCTTGGTTTTTTAGCCACACTTTGAATCGCGTTATACCATATGTCAGCAGTTTTCTCCCAACTAAAATCCTTGCGGGTTTTTAAGGCCCGAGCCGGTCTTTTACTTTCGTGAATAGCTTTTGGCGTATTGAAAAATTTAATTAATTGTTCGGTTAGGTCATTATTATCCGGCACAGCGCGTTTACAGTTTGTAGCGATTTCATGATAAAAACCCTTAACTTTAATTGGAGTGCCATCTACTTTTCTAACTATATCAGACATTGCCGAATAGTCTACCGACATGACCGGTACGCCACAAGCCGAAGCCTCGACTACCGGCATACCAAGACCCTCGGAATTAGCATATTGTACATACAAATCAAAGCAATTATAGATTTGCGCTAAAACTCTTGAATCAATACCAATGCTTGGATTAGTCATTGTAGAAGTTGGATTATTACATCTATCACACATACTAAAAGCGTCTGTAAATCTTTTCGGTTTTACGTCGCCGCAAGTTAAACATTGATATGTAAATAAGACTTTATGCCCTATACTATATTCTTGCAGATAAAAAGGAAAGTCCCAACCATTACCATCCGGATAAGATGTATGGCACCATAAGTATACATCTTCACGACCTGTCTTTTTTAAGAAATTCGCAAAAGATTCAAATAAATCTGGATAAAGTTTTCTAGCTTGATTGCGCATTACATTACCAATAATATATGGATACTGTTCTAATCCGCCAACTTTCTTTAACTCGTCCCTATTTGTAATAGCGATAAAATCTGATTCTGGAGCGTTTGGTGCCGCTCCAAGCCAGTTAATTTTACCATTTGACTGTTTTTGTAAAAGCTTACCGTTCCAATCAGTATAAGTTAAAACTCCGTCAGCTTTAACGTAAGTCGCAATCCAGTCAGGATTTTGAGGCTCCGCATCTACGGCTGGCAACACAAGCCATTTAAAATGTCTTCTAAACGGAGAATTAGCTTCATGTAAAAAGTGCCAGTGGTCACGAATATCAAAAACTACATCTGGCTTAAACTTAAGCAAAGTTTCTTCAAAACGAAAACCGCCAAACTCATTAGTTGGATGTGCCGAATATATTTTATTCTCGGCTTCTCCAACCGGATTGTTTCCAAAAAACTTCCAAGAACCTTGATGACGTTTATCTGCGACATCCGCATAAATACCAAATTCAGCAATTTCTAAATCAGATTTTTTAGATAGTTCCGATAATAGATTTCGCATATAAATTGCGTAACCAGAACTTAGAAAAGAAGCTTCACCACAAGCTAATACTTTAATTGTCACGAGTTTGCCTTTTTAAGATTAAAGCTATTTTAGATTTTTGCTTTTTATATTCTTTTTTATCTATGCCTAAAGATTCTTGTATTTCTTTACCGTTATAACCTTCCATTATCATATAAACAATTTCCTTTTGGATATCGCTCATATTAGTGTCTGATATATAATCAGTAAATGGCCTTGGGTTAGAATAAAATGGTTTTTGACCTTCTAACGATTTAACTTGATTTTTTTTATTTTTATTAATAGCTGTAATAATAGCATGTTTGACACAAATATATAAAAATGTACTAAAAGCGCCCGAATCAGACTTATACTTCGGGGCGCATTTAGTGAATGCTAAATTGCCTATACTAATATAGTCATCAAGACTTAAATCTTTAGTTGGGCGAAATGATTGAGCACAATGATAAATTATACCCTTGTGCTCTTCATACAACTCATCAGTTGTCATTATCAGCCTTTTTCGCTGGTGTAAATCTGTTAATTCTGACAATATGACGGCTAAACTTTTGACCGTCTTTTTCCCAAGTTTCCTGTCTAAGCTCCCCATCTTCAATAAAGAAGAGGTCGCCCTTTTTCACTCTTTCTGCGAACTTTTTAGCGCCAGTATCCCAAATCACACATTGATAAAAATGTGGTGTGCTCACCCATTCTCCACCAACTTGTCGGTACTCATTAGCAACTGCGCCAAAATTTAGCACCACTGTTTCACCAACGTTTTTTAATTCACCTTCATTAGAAACTCTTAAAGCACCAGTTGTTCTTAACATCAGTCATTCTCCTCAAAAAAATTACTAAAAACATCTAAAACATCTTGCAAATTATTTTCCAAGATATAATTTTCGCTAATTTCCGCATTATTTAACATATCTATAAACTTTTGATAGCGCGGGTCGGCCTCATCAGTAATATTCATTATTTCTTTTAATGAAATATTGGTTTGCTGCACGTTATTATCATAAACGACAACACCATTAGTCAGACCATATTTTATCGCTTTAAGATTAATAAAGTATAGTATAGCTAAATTAAGCGAGTAATACTCTCCGCAGATTTTTCTAGATACACCCGGCCCGGTTGCGTATAAACAATCGCCCTCAATATATAAAGAAAAAACAGCTTTATCTCTTTTATTTTTACCATTTACAATTGGCGGAATGATAATCTCGTATCTATCACCGCTTTTATTTACTTTTAAAACAAAACCACCTCTTGTTAGTAGTTCTTGTAAAGACATTAAATCTGCACAACCTTTTCTATAGCAAATGAATCTGTTTTACTTCGTTTACCGGTCATCATTACGGTATTACCTACAATAAGTAAGTTTTGATATTTAGTATAGGCATCAGAAAAAATAACCATATCCATATCGCCGGTCAAATCTTTAACAGCTATAAACGCCATCGTTTTACCGGCGCTTTGACCATTCTTAATTATATTCTCTCGCTTGCCAACAATTTCCACCGGAATCGTAAATTCTTCACCCTTTTTACCATTTAAAAACTGCTCGCATGTTGTATTACCAATAGCCGCGCAGTTCTCCAAACTGGATGACGATATCGCCGTTCCTAAAATTTCGACTTCCGAGTTGACTCTAAAAGCCGTAGTGTCTTCTAGCGAGTATGGCGGATTCTGTAGACTTGTGACAAGCGACTCTATTTTTACACGACGAGCCGCCCCTATTTTTCCTTCCGCTAGCAATTTTTGCAAAGATTTTAGAAGACTTTCTTTACAGGATGTCAACTTGACTATCTGCTCTATTTCTTTATCAGTTAAAGCTAGAATAATATCATAATAATACAAGATTCTTTTTCTATCGAGTCCCAACTCATCTAGCGCTCCAGCTAGTACGATGTTCGTCATAACAGTCTTATTAATCGCTGGGCTAACCAAAAACATAAATTCAGCAATATTAAATTGATTAATTGGCTTACCAACCGCGTAAACTCTTTTATTGATAGTATCGGCCAACTTTTTCAGATTTGAGCCGCCTAGACCTTTCACTAAACCAAAACCGAATCGAATATTAGAACCCTCAATTGTGAATTCGGGAACGATTTTTTTAACCGTTGGAGTTAAGATGTGGATATTGTTACGCTTAGCATCAGCAACTAGGTCCGAAACTTCTTTCTCGTGCTCTATTTTTTGCTTAGCGTAGGTCAGCCATGCAGTATAGAAATGTAGCGGGAAGTGGGCTTTCATCCACGCGGTCCAGTAACCAACTACCGCATATTCGTACGAATGGCTATTGCTTACCAAAATATTATCTGCGTAAAATGTATGAGAAGAGTCTTCTACTTCGATGTCAATATTTTTTATAGGAGTATGGCTAAATTCAATCCGTTTAATCTTCTGCCATCCTAGTAAAGTCTTAACTTCTAAATGTTGATTGAAAATTTCTTTAGCTGTTCTCAAACCATATTTAGTCATAAGTTTATGGTCTTCGCTACATCTAATTTTTAGATTATCTTCTAATATAAACCTATGAATAAGCTTAACTGGATTATGATATATATTAACAACTTTAGTAAATCCATTAGGGCCTAAAACCATATCACCAATTTCAAGACATTGCAATCTTGTATTATTAAGTTTATTATTATAGAAAGTGATTACTCTTGTGTTTGGGTGCAAACACTTGTTGAACGAATATCTATTGCTCTTCTCGATATTGTCGAATAGCGCGACCGCGTCTTCTTTACCCACCAATCCAACCTTTTCACAACCGGCAACAAACTTATCTCGAATACTCGCCATCATCGCGGCATCTTTTGTACCCATAGCCTTGCGGAGCTTATCAGCTTCTTGAAGATTGAAACCAGCAATTTGTTTAGAGATTTCTAGAACGTTCTCTTGATAACAAATAATTTGATAGGTTTCACTCAGGATTTCTGTAAGGGCTGGGTGTACAGGCACCGTATCTTCTCGACCATGCTTGCGGTCAATATAATGCTGCGTCATAGACTTACCATCTACAACATATCTTAAACAGCCCGGTCTAATAAGAGCGATTAGAGCTGATGCTTCAAGTAGGTTAGACGGAGCTAAATCCTTCGAGAATTTTCTTCCAAGTTGAGTTTCCAACTGGAATACACCCTTGGTTTGACCAGAATGAAATACATCCCAAGCAAGCGGACAATCCTCACGAAGTGAGTAATAATCCACGTCTAGCGACGGCAAACTATCAATAGGCTTAAGCGCAGGGTCAACAATATCAATTTCGCAGCCGCAATCAAGACGATATTTTACTGGCGTTTCCATTTGATTTTTGGTCCACTTTCAGCATTAATATTTCTGTATAACTTCTTAAATCGAATGAATAGCTCGGCGCAATTTTTCACGTCAACCAGAGCATCGTGTGCGCCCTCAGTTGATATACCGACAAGTTCACATAAAGATGACTGGCTAAAAGATGTGACTTGATTCCAGTTTTCAAACCAATCAATATAGGTCTGCATTACATCTGTGTAATACATTGGGTGAAAGATTTTTTGTCTATTTTGAGTTTCATCAAACGGTCCGTGGCGCTTGCAAATACGTTCCAGAATTGGAAGGTCGAATTTTGCAATATTAAAACCTACGGGAACCGGGGCATTCCAGTTGCTATTTTTGCCCTTTTGGTAACCCTTAACATATTGTTGAAAGTTGGTCCAAACATTTTCAAGAGTCGGCGCGTCAGCTAATTGGTCGCGCGTTTTCTTGTTGATATTCAAAGCTTCATCTTCCAACATCGCCACGCCATGACGGTCACATTCTTCTTGAGTAAAGTATGGTCTAATCATAGATTCAAACTCGCTACCCTCAATAACCTCTAATTTTAGAGGATTTACCATTACTGCGGCGATTTGAATTGGTTGCGTATTCGATGGGTCTCTAGAGCCAGTTTCAAAGTCAAAAACACAATAGGTATTCGTTATCATTACTTAGCCTTATTGAAGGTTGTTGAGCCTGTTCCATTTCGATATGAATTTCCAATATAACCTCTTTGGTTATAATACCTTACGGAGCCTGTGGGACTTCTGGTCGAATAACTGTAAGGACGGCCGTTTTGTAATACGGTATGACCACCAAAGTGATTCGGCCTAATAGAATAGGCGCCCTTCGGGGCTGCGTCAACTGATGAACATGCTAAAAGCAAACAAATAAATAGAATCTTGTTCATTTCTTTAAAACCTCTTTAATGTGTTTAGTAACAGTTGTATTGTCAACATTGTCAATACGTTTAAATATGGAGTTACCTCCAAGTAAGATATCATCTAGTCGATAAAGATATAGGTTAGCGTTCTTATCACCGCCATTTTTAATCTTCTTAATCGGCTCGTTATTTTGAATATAAGACCGAAGTTTGGCGACACTTGTAATCCAAACTGTAGGGTTGTCGCCATCCAAAACAATATGACACCAAATATCGGCCTTAGTAATATCAATCCCGCTTGGCTTATCTTGCTTAGAGTTATGATATTCAATACAAAGATTGCCCGTTTTTACGGCCATAGCGTCAAATTTAACTTCTACAGTTTTATTTGATTTACCAAGCTGAAAGCTCACATCGTAATCATACTTAGTTTCTAAATCGTGATTTTTAGTGGCGTTTAGGCCCACTGAATTGAGTATAGCAATCAGGAGGCCCTCGCCTTGTTTACCTATATTATGAGACTGCGGAAAACCCATATAAATCCTTTAATTTAGTAGTAAATCTATTAACATCAACTTTAGAGCCATTCATTAACTTAAATAAGCTCGGAGCAATCAATACATTGTTATAAACCTGCATCACGCAATCTTTGTAGGCAATGGCTTTCGGAAGGAAAAAGTGTGATGTCTCGCGGCCAAAAGAGACGATGTATTCGGCCTTACACTGATGTATCTCCGGCTTAAGCCAATTATCTCCGCAAACCCGGCCCGTTCCACTAATCTTATGACAACACTTAATTAAGTAAGTGAAGTAGCACTCCTCGCGGTCTATTCCAGCATTTTTCAGTATTTTATATAAGAAGTCGCCCTCAATATTCGAGAATGGCTTGCCGGTAGTACAAGCTACCATATCGGCCATTTCGGCAACAAACATCAACCTCGCCCCTATACTTTTTCCTTCGCCGGGCACGGGCCACATACCATCAAGAAGCATGTTCCTCATCGGACACTTTTCGCAGTTCTGCACTTCTAGCGCGTGAATCATTTACAACCTTACGTAAAAATAAGAAACGGGCAACAGCAGAATGTAACTGACCGGGTTTAAAAAACTCGCTCGTTCTATACTCCGGTTCTTCCGAGTGAAGCTGCCATCCAATACGTTCTGTGTAATTGTTAATATTACACAAGCTAATTTTACCATCGTTAATATCAATACCTCGTTGTAAGAGATAGATTATCATTTCTTTCATTAATTAATCCTCAAATGGGTTTTTTAGTGGTTTAACATGACCAAACTTAAGTAGTTGGGCCGCTAACATCAATTTATCCAATACGCTCGTTGCTAGAATATCTACCTTGAGCAGTCCTACTTTTTCACAGTCATTTTTATCAAATCCGACAATAGCCTCATCGTCTTCGTAAATAATAGGGCCAATCTTACTAATATCGCTTGGTGCAATAATTACACCAGCCGCATGTTTACCGCGACTTTTATAACAGCCTTCCAAGCGAATCGCTTGAGCAACATAGCCGGCGTAAGGTCCGACGATTTCACCCTTATCATTAATTTCTGCGATATCTTTAAGAGCCTCTGGCTCATTTAACAGAGTCCACTTAAGAATAGATTCTTCTCCTGATTCTTCTAGCTTATCGGAAATCTTAGAATATTCTGGTATTTTGCTACAAATCATATCACTAAATTTGTAGTCAAATTCGTGTACACGCAAAACCTCTTTCAGAGAACTACGACCCTGTAATTCTCCAAATGTTGCAATTTGTGCCACCCTATCTCTTCCATATTTTCTTTTGATATATTCTACGACGTGTTCACGGAAATCGCTTGGAAAGTCCGTATCAATATCAGGTAAAGAGATATTATCCTTAGTATTACGACCAGCGTTATAAAACCTCTCAAAGTAAAGTCCAGCTTTAATAGGGTCTACCCGAGTGATATTTAATAGATAAGCCACGAGAGAGCCGCCAGAAGAACCTCGACCGGGACCAATCAGAGCGCCCTGTTTTAAGGCCCAGCCGATATAGTCTTGTACCACAAGAAAGTAATCAGATAAACCGGCCTCAAAAATAACTCCTAACTCCATATCAAGTCTAGACTTATATTCGCCGCCGATTTTTTGTTCTGGCGTAAGTTTAGCATTCCATCCAATTTCGCACAGCTCTTTAAGAAGCTCATTAGAATTTCTAGAAGGGTCGAATTGTGGAACTTTGGGTTGACTTAGAATAGAATAGTCTTCACACATATCACTAAGAAGTAGTGAATTTTTGATTTCTTCTTCTGTGTAATATTCGACTAATTCTGCCGGAGTCGGAATATGAAAACAGTCTTGTTGAAAGAATGTAGATAGGCCAAAATCGTCATTATCTATATCGCGGTAAACCTTATTTAGGGTTGTTTTTAGCGATGAGCAAAGTAAGACACGTTGGTCAACCGCATCAGCCCGGTCAATATAATGAGAGTCCGCTGTTCCTAACGCTTTCAAACCTAGCTTTTTGGCCACTCTACGCAGAATAGAAATAGCCGTAGGTTCCGACAAAGTAACAGTTTGAATCTCAACAAAAAAGTTGTCACGACCAAAGATTCCGACATATTTTTCGGCCATATTACAAGCACGCTGTTCCGCATCTGGTAATAAGTTCCATCCCTCATCATGCATAATATTCCAGAGGTCCGAGCCGGGATGGCCGCTAAAAGCAATTAGGTTGCGATTTAAATTAAAGTCGGCAATTGTATCAAGTTGTACTCTTGGCCGGTAATAGAAATTTTCCGGAAGATTTGTATGACTTACCAAGCTAATCAGGTCGCGCCAACCCGAAAGATTTTTTGCTAGAACGCAAAGGTGAGAACACTTTCGATTAGCCGCCTCTTTAATTGTCGCATCGTACTTGGAAAGATAGAGTTCGCAGCCCAAGATAGGTTTTATTTTTTCCTTACGGCAAGCCGCAGAGAAAGATACTACACCACTGATTGTGCCGTGGTCGGTTAATGCGGCGGCTGGATATCCATAACTCACACATTTTTTAGCAATATCTTTGGCTGTAGACAATCCATCTAACATCGAGTATCTACTATGTTGATGTGTTGGTATCCACATTAATCAAACTCCCTTTGTCGCATCTGCTCATACAAGGCAATTTCATGAGATAGTTCTAGGTTTTTAGCATGTAATTCAGCTAATTCTACTTTAAAGCTATCCCGTTCATTTTCACTTCTCCGTCTATCTAATTCTATTCGATATTTTTCAGATACGAGCTTAGTATACATAGCTTGTAGAGCATTTAATTCTTGAATATATCTTCTAGTTATGAAAGTATGTACAATAATTAACAATATAATAATCAATATTAATGGTGTCGTTATAAACATTAATCAAATTCCCTATCTGGTGTTTTCAAGTGTGATTCATTTTCATGAATTAAAGCTTCAATTTTACTTTCTAATTCACAATTTCTTAGAGCCAGTTTATACTTTTCATTGATACAATCTTGCAATTGTTGTGTTCTATATTTGAGAGTACGCTCCATAGCAACTAGTTCATCATTAATAAAAAAAGCAAAGGTTCCAATCACAAATACTAAAACAACTAATATAGCAATAATAAACAATTTATTCTCCCGGAGCCTTGTAGTTACTAACGTGGTGTCCATCCGCCGTCATAGTTTTAGTCACATGGTCAATACCATCATTTAACACCTTACGGTGTATGTAATCACAAATACTAATATTAGTATCTTTATAGTTATTTTTGAAATAATGGCACAATTTATTACATTTAAAGTTTCGATGTGTTGGGTCTACTAACACGGGAACTTTAGACTTATGAATTTCCAAGAAGCGCTTGTGCAGCAACTTGTCAACATCAATCAAGGTATCATCATCGTAATGCACTGTAAATGGCCCGCCATCACGAACAAAGTTAATAGTAAACAGGATTTCTTTGTTTGGATACAGATTGCGAAGCGCATAGTAGTATATCATTAATTGAGGGTCTTTTTGTAATTTTTTTAAATCTTTTGCTTCGCCTGTCGCCCAATCTTTCCTTTGGCCGGTATTATGAGTCGGAATAAAGTTCTCTGTGCAAAGATATGTTTTGGTTGGACTATCAACAGAGATACACTGAGTTTCTAGTAGATTTTCTAGTAACTTAATACTTTTGATTTGTCTTACTCCAGATTTACCAATTCCCCAATCACAATTAATTTCGGCGGCTTTTCTTGTTAGTAAAAATGGATTAAATGTTGGTCTAAAATGTATTGGATATACATCACATACCGTTCTACCATCCTTATATTGGTATGGTCTTTGAATATGTGATTGGTTAACTCTTTGACCTAAAGATAATAATAACTCTTTAACATCATCTGAAAGTTTTTTATTACAATTGGTAAATACGCATTGTTTTCTTACTTTATTGACATTACCATCAGAATCCATTAAACCTCTTAATAAGTCTAATCTTTGATTAATAGAAGCTCTTAAATAGATTTGTGGAATATGCTTATTCTTTAGTAAGTTTAAAGCACGAAGTTTTGTAGTTAAGCCAATAATAGTTCTTTGTTGACAGATTTTATCTGGTCTACTACTGATATTTTTACCTAAAGTAAACCCTCTAGATTCTATTTCCTTAAACACAAAATCATCAGCACTAGATATTTCAGAGCTACGATTACGTCCATCGCCAAGCCATATACCAAGAACATATGGGTCAATTGGTAATACACTTTCATTAGTTTGAATGGCTTGTGATACAGCTATTTTATCATTGATATTTAATGACGTTACTGGCACTACTTGATTGTCAGAGTTTAGCCAAAGATGTTCATTATCACAAATAACATAAGTCTTATCGTCAAAATCAATTTGATAACAAGGCTTAAAGTTTTTTTGTGATTTACCAAGAACCCTAGTTTGCTTGCCATCTTTGTCAAAAAGTATATCGCCAATTTGGACTTCGCCCATAGTTGTCCAACCTGTTGGTGTAGGCAACTTAGTGTCGGTCGTTAGACCTTTCCAGTCTATAACTTCAAGTAAACTATCATCTTCTGTCAAAGACGTAATAAGGTCAATAGTACCTTTAAGGTATAACTTTTCACCAGAAGGTAGCACGGCCCAATCACCGGGAATAGCAAAGTTAAAGTTTTGTTCTGCTGCAAAAATCCGTCTTTGTCTAGGGTCAAACATACCACCATTAAAGGCGATGGTATCATCAATCCACTTCTTAATATCCCTATAATCCTTTGAACTATATTTTTCCGGCGCGTGTATTTTATAGTGGTCATAAGATATATTAAGTAGTTCGTAAACATACTCAATATCGTATAGCCGAGTTGCGTCGATTAATCCACAAACATCATCTGATTGCGGCTTTCCAGTCTGTAAAGATAGCTTTCCAAGCGCGAGACATTCCATAACTTTATGGAACATTGTACCTTTTTGAGCCTTTTGATTCACATC
>JACCDG011928745.1_pt1 | contig 15831 bp, 6 predicted proteins | sample 7442471 | NCBI WGS metagenome assembly JACCDG01 (sample SAMN15323444, study PRJNA562643) | freshwater metagenome | isolation source: river surface water | place: USA:Blue River Watershed | collected 2017-08-17 | reverse complement strand
TTTGTATCAAGGTTTGATGTGTTGAAATAGTAGAGTCTGTATATTTGGCAACTGCAAAAATAGTATAATTGGAATCTGTAATAGGGAACGAGGCAAGATTCGCAGGAATCATGGAAGTTGACAACCCTGTGGAGAAAAAGAGACCTGGAGCATTGTAGCCTGTATCAAAGGTGTAGGCGGGGCCAATAGACGATAAGGAGACTTCATAATAATTTCCTTGACCCATATGGTTCAAATAAGTTGTCTTATCTTTCCAAAACTGGACTTGGTTGTTGGAATCCAAAAGAACTGTGGTGGTATCCGCGGCATCCAACCAAAGGGTCAAATTGCTTATGGAATTTGGTGAAAAGGTTTGACTGTAAGGGAAAAAGTAGGAGATATTCGAATTAGGAAAGGTTGTTGTATAAGGTTCATAACGATAGGGATGAAGTTGGGGAAGATTGGATTGAAGTGAATATTTGGTGGCGAGATATCCTTCCACGATTTGGCGATCGTTTGAGGATAGAGCCGTGTTATACGCAATAATTTCACCAATGGACCCTTGTAAATACCCTTCTACCGCCATGTTGTTAATGCGAGACCCTACCACCAAGTAAGTCGCTACACCAGGAGAGCTTAAGAATTGGAATGTCGAAATCGTGGAGCCATTGACATAGAAATCTTGACGAAGATTGGATATACTTGTACCATAAATCGCAGCAGGAGTTTCACCGAAGCTTCCTCCTGCCGGAATGTAGAATCCGTTCGAGGTGATGGTAGAATTGTGGATAAAACTAAAAGTATTTCCTAAATTGCAATTGCCTGCTTGCAATCCAAGGCCATTTGCTGACGCATTTGTATTGGTATCGGTCCCTGTAAAAGAGATGAACCCTTGAGGGAAATCAGGACCTGCATTGGATGTTTTGCCGACCATGAATAAGGTGTAAGAGGAGAGATTGAAGGGAAAACCTAAACTCACCAAATTATTCGCACCGTTAAAATCAAGAGAAGGGCGATTTTGAATTCCTGTGGCATTGTAGGTTACACTAGTAACTGCTTGAAGATCGAGGTATTGAGTTCCTTGGTTTGACCAAGAGGTGATGCTATCGCCATTGTTGTAGATTTGGTTTTTGGCATAGGGATTGGAAGCATCCAACCAGAGCACACAATTGCAGAGGAGATTCGGGCGGAAATTGGAGAACATATAGGTGGTTTGTTGGCGAGGACCAAGTAACCGCTGATTTTTCCAAGGATGTGCAGTAGGAATACCAGGTGTTCCTCCCCATTTCCACGACAAGTATCCTTCTACACGCTGACGATCTGTATCAGAAATACTTGATAAATAGACGAGAATTTCACCGATATTTCCTGTCCAGTATGCTGTATCAGCTGTTCCACCATAATCTGCGAGGTATCCAATTCCAAAATTGCTGAAACTGAAATTGGCACTTTGGGCGGAAGTCGAAGGTGTATTTCCAAAGATATACATCAAACTTGAAATACCGCTGTAGGTTAAAGACGCCATGAAGGTGGAATTGGTGGAAATTGTGATCGGGGATACATAAGCATTGTTTCTGTAGGAAGTGATCGCATTGCTTAAATTTGCGCGTTGAAAAGGAGCAATTCGTGTGACAGCATTGGAATCCACGGATCCTGTAATTGAAAAACTCAATAAACGCCCAAACGCAGAGGTTGTGTTGCTCATGGACGCTACAGCAAAGGCAGTGAAACTGGACACAGCCCAGAGAGTGGAGAAATTGCCTCGTAAGAACGCATTACCAGGAAAGACAAGACCAGGACGACCGTTGAGTGCGACGGTGGAAAAGAGTGGGCGTGTGGCGGAGACTGTAATCGGGAGATTCGCAGGGGATTTATCGTAAATAGCCTCCACAGTTGTGGAATAAGATGTATAGGTTCCAACATTCCATTTTTCAGCCAAGTAATTTGTCACTGTAGAAAATTCAGAACTTGAAATGGATCTTGTATAGAGAATAATTTCACCTACATCCATACTTGTACCATCAGTTCGACCAGTCCAATAGTCTGTGGATCCTGTGTAAAAGAGGCCAGCATCGTAATTATCACCAAATGGGTAATTGGATCCATTGACCCGAATAATATTGTTGGCTTGTGCGGCATCCCAGCGAAGACCAAAGACAGTAGGAGTGTTATAGGGATTGGGGCCTGTAGAATAAATACACCAAAGTCCGTTGACGCAGGCTAAGTATAAGAAGTTACCACCAGAATAAGCCGTTCCAAATTGAAAGGCTTGGGATTGAATGGCTCCACTCAAAAAGTCCAAATAAGGCATCGGTGCTGTAGTAAGATCCGTGAGACTGCGAAACACTACAAATGCTGTTTTTTCTTGTGTCGCTATGGGACCTGTCCATTTCATATTGCTCCCAGAAGGGAAGTTGACTACATTGAGATTGTTCATTTTTTGTGTTCCACTGATTCCTGTGCCTGTATTACCTACCATATTGACTTGGTAGGAGCCTTGATTGCTCCAAGTGACTACTGCCCCGCCTGTGGTTGTAGAAATTGTACGACGGTTGGCAGCATCAAACCAAATGTAACAGTCTGGGATATCTGTTGGATAGAATCGTTTGGGGGTAGAAATCACGGAAGAATCGGCGCCATCAATCCACAGTGATAAACCAGGGATGGATGTCGGAATAAAAGAAGGTGCGATTTGTATAACGGAAGACAATGACATGCCGCCTTTCTAAAAGGTGATAGTTTGTGATTGTGGGAAACTCGCACCATAGGCTGTTCCATTTACAGAGGAGAGCCAGAAGGACTGAGAACTTAAGGTTTGGAAAATACCTGTACTGAAGACATTAATAGAGCTGGCGAAGAGAGAGACTGTGGAAAGTTGGAGAGGAGGTGTGGATAAGTAGAGTTGACCGAGACCTTTGACTGTCGACACAAGACCTGTCGAGCTGACATATTGTAGAGAACCTAATCCTGTCACTGTGGAGTACAAACTGGCTGTACTCACATAGCCAATCGATCCAAGACCTTGAATACTAGAAGTGATGACTTCTTGAGGGAAGATAGTACCAAAAGTAGTATAAATAAAAGAATAGTGTTGATTTTCAAAGTAAAATGTCAGTGTTTTGGAGGTGCCTGCTCCATTGTTTGCATACAAGAGTGTCAATACTTTTCCTGTATCAGGTAAGTTACACAGAGGTACACTATCAATAAGTTTGCTATTGGATAAGTTCGATGCCGCATAGGCAGGAGAATCTGAAGAACTAGCAATTAGATTTGATGAGCCTGCATTGGAAAGCCATAATTCACCATAAAAAGTTACATTAGAAGCAGTATCATTTGTTTGGTTAAACATGTTAATTTCCCAAGGACCGTCAGGTAAGAAGTTCGGCAAAGTAAAATCAGTTTCAAAACCCATAAGATACTGATTGCTTGTTGAAGCAGTCAGAGTAAAGGTACTTGTCGCGTCTTGTCCTTCCGTCTGATAAGTTTGAAGGGGTCCAAAGGTACCCCCTGTAGCATTTGTTTGATTGAAATACAAGGTTGTACCCGCATACTGGTAAGGGATTTTGGCAATAGCATCAGATAAGAAAGTACTGACATATTGTGTTAAACCACTCACTGTGGAAATAAGTTGTTGAGTAGAAATATAATCAATTGTTCCCAACCCCTGGGAGGTGGATGTCAAAGAGGCATCCAATGTAAGTGTACTAACATAACCAGCTCCACCAAGATAAATGACTTGATTGTCTATCAATGCGTTCACACCAGATGTACTAGGATATCCTAAACTCGCTAAATTTTCAACTGTACTTATAATACTAACACGCAAGGTATCTGAGCTTACATAATTTGCTGTGCCCAGACCTTCAACAGTAGAAGTTAAAGAAAGGATCAATCCAGAACTGCTGATGTACTGGGCTGTACCGAGGCCTGCGACAGTTGATGTTAAAGAGGGGGTACTGACATACTGGGAAGTTCCGAGGCCTGCTACAGTGCTTGTGAAATACTGACCGAGGCCTGTGGAGCTGACATAGAAATTTCCAAGACCTCCCACAGTGGAGGTGAAAGCGACTTGTTGTCCTGCGGCACTAATGTACTGAGCTGTTCCAAGACCTGCGACCGTCGATGTTAAAGAGGGTGTGCTGAGATACTGGGAAGTTCCTAAGCCTTCGACAGTGCTTGTGAAGGCGAGGGTGAGACCTGCTGTGCTGACATAGAAATTGCCGAGGCCTGCAACTGTGGAGAGGAAAGCGACTTGTTGTCCTGAGGAGCTGATGTAAAGGGAAGTTCCAAGACCTGCAACTGTCGAGGTTAAATTGACGCGCAGACGAGAATCTGAGATGTAATCGAGAGATCCTAGGCCTGCCACTGTGCTAATCAAGTTATTGTTAGTGGACTGGATTTGGGAAGAGAGAGTTGACAACCCTGTGGACATAAATCCTGCGAGGGCACTGATACTGACTTCAAAGCTATTTTGTAGAGTGGAGGAATTGCTGCCTACAGAAGTCGATAGCGTAGAGATGCCGAGTTGTAAGGTGCTCATGTTAAAGGAGATGAGTGTGGAGAAGGTGGAACTCGAGGAGCTTATACTGTCTTTGATTTCTGAGAAATTCACATAGGTGACAGAGGACAAGGTGCTTGTATTCCACCCCAGCATTGTTGACAAGGTGCTGAACACAGAACTCACAGCCAAGCGTGTGATAGACATGTTGGAGCCTGAGACAGTAGAAAGGGAAGACCAGGAAGTACTGATTGCACGGCGCAAGGTACTTGTATCTTGTCCATAGGCTGTTGAAATGGTAGAGAGAGCCAGTTGTGTTGCGGAGAAATTCGAACCGACAGAGGTTGAAACATTACTGGCTGTGGAGCTCAAACCTTCACGAATTTCTGTGAAATTCTGCACCATGGATACAGAAAGATTGGAGAGACCTGTTGAAATGAATTGCTGTGTCATAGAGAAGTTGGAGCCTGACACAGTGGAAAGGTTGGACCAGCTCGTGGAGATTCCACTGGCCATCAAGAAACCTACACTGCTCACACCAGAATACAGATTTTGGAAATTCGAATCTGTAATGACGGAAAAATTGCTCATCGATACAGCTGTGGCCACAGATAAATTGCTGGTTGCAGTGGATATCCCTGTTCTGAGCTCATCCGTTTGACCTTGGAAGTAATTGCTGATAGCATTGCTGGTTGTGACAATGCTGGCTTCCACGGTTGCAATGCGAGCCGAAGTCGCCACACTTACATTGCTAATGGTATTGATGGTGTAATTACATAGAGAGACAAACTTGTTCTCCACACCTACACTGACATTGCTGAGATTGACAGTGGCAATACTAAAATTGCTTCCAGAGTCTGTGGAAATGGTGGAGGCTGTAATCTGTAAGGTTTGGAAACTGGAGGCGACTGCCGCTGACATGGCCGAGAGCGCAGGGTGAGGATTTAAAAAGTTCGATAAGACATTGAAGTTGAAGAAAATATTCGAAGTTGTGGAGATCAAAGAGCTTTGATACACCACGCTGTCCATTAACCATTGATTCCCAATATACAAAGTACTGTTGCTCATGACAACATTCGAAAATCCATCATTGGCCAAATCCTTGAGACTGAGGCCATTAACTTGGAGAATATCGACTGTCCAAGTACCCACAGACAAGGAAGAGAATGCAGCACTCTGTGCTTCAAAGGATTCAACCTGAAGAACATTGGCCGTCAGCACATCTGTCGACAAGGATCGAGTGAAACTGCTCCAGGTTTCAAAATGCTGACCATACATGGTACGAAACCAAATGGTATCTACATCCAAGGAGTGAGTGCTGTGATAAATGGAGGAGATCACTCCTACATTCATGGAGCTGAATTCGACCTGGCGAATCATCGCATACTTGGCCTCCAAACTGCTACCGGCAAATTTGGTAATCACGCTCAAACTGCTGACTGTCAAATCACCTCCAAATTTCCAATTCCCTGATTGAATATTGATGCTTCCAGAGGTTTCCAAAGCAGCCCAAGGAATGGTATAGGCCTGGTATTTGGTTTGAGGAATGGTTCCAGAGATATTGGCCCAGGCCAAATTCGACAGCGCATTGCCGTCTCCTGACACAGTCCGGGCATCTATGGAACTTACCAGTAATTGTGCCGTGGAGAGCCTGTTGGTAGAAATACTGTCATAATTTGCGTGGGACATTCTTCCACTTCTACAAGGATGTATGAAAAATACGACCTTCTTTCCCGCTCTGCGGAAAACAACATAAGGCCAAGTCTTGAATCCTTTCAGAGCCATGGAAGAACCAGGAATGTCAAGATATGTGGAAGGAATCCACGAAACGATCAAACCTTACAGCGACATTACCCGCCTCAATCCCCTTTTACACCGAAATGTCGTGCTTCTCGCAACAGCCGTGATCACCGAAGAAAATATTTTTTGCAACGGTCTGTTTCAAAATGTCTATTACTTCTATCGCATGTTTGAAAGCATGGGGTGGCTTCCCTTTTTACTCGTGAACAAACGCCCTGATGACTTCGGCAAGGTTCCTTGGTATATGCGCGATTTACGCCTTTTGTGTGTGGAGGAAATTGTGAAGAATCCCATTCCTGTCAAACTGTACATGGAAATCGGAATGAGTACCGATCAAGGATTCCGCAAACTCTTGAAAATGTGTGGAGCCAAGGTTGGAAAATTATATCTTGGCAATATTTTGAACATTGACATTGAAACACCCATTTTCTATCCTCAGATGCATTTTGCGCACCATGTTATAGGGGAGTTGGATGAGATTTGGGTATCTCCTCACTACAACATGCACGGCCAATATGCTCGTGCTTTGAATCATATAGACATTGAGAAAAAGGGGTCCATCGCAGTTCCTTACATTTGGGATTCGCAGATATTGATGAAGGGTGGTGAACGCAACTTTTTCTGGAAGGCTCCTCCTTCCGAAGAGAAAGAGACCTTCTTGATTTTGGAACCCAACATCAGTTTCCAAAAAAGTTCTCTTGTACCTTTGATGATTTTAGAGGCTTGGTTTCGTGAAAATCCGAGCTGGAAAGGTGAGGTTGTTGTGGTCAATGGAGAACGCCTCAATATGATCCCTTTTTTCCGTGAAAGTATTTGGAATAAGTTGGATATTGTGAAGGCAGGTCGTGTGAAAATGATGGGTCGTTTGGATATTTTGACCATTCTCAATGACTATTCTCACGCAGTTCCTATTTGCCATCAATGGAACAATGAGTACAATTACATGGTTCTTGAATATTTTTGGTGTGGCTATCCTGTTCTTCACAATGCTTCAGATTGGAAAGACTATGGATATTATTACGAAGGATCGAACTTTTCACAAGCTGTGTATATGATCAATCGTATTCGTGCCTTTCACCGTGAAAACTTGGAGGTCTACAAGGCGCATGCGAGAGCTCTCGCTTGGCGTCATTCACCGCATAATCCGGATGTACAGAATGTATGGGCAAAGATCGTAGACTGCGGCTAAAGACGAGCAAGACACTTCTCCAGAGAAACAAATGCGCATAGGCATCACAGTCCATTTTCAGTATTCCTTTTTCAGTGCAGGATCACCTCAAACAGCACTTGCGTTAGCGGAAGTTTACACTCTTCAAGGACATAGTGTAAAGTTCATAAGAACGGGAACTGATACAAGTGTGAAATGGTATGATGATGTGAAAGAACTGGGAAAACATTGGGAAACAACAACAGTAGAGGAAATCAAAAAGGAAGCGCCTTTGGATGTGGTGTTTGAAATTGGCAATCATCTTTTGGAAGCCAGTGATCGTCCTTTGGTCGCGAAGAAATGTGTCTGGTTTTGCCGGAAACATCCTCTGTTTCATGACATTGAAGCATCACTCTTTCCTTTTGAAAAACCTGAACGCAACCTCGACAATATCACCGAAATTTGGACTTTTGATATGTTGTGTAACGGTGATGATAAACAATATCTTGAAATCTTGACGCGAAAACCTGTGCGTATTGTACCTTTGCTTTGGTCTCCTACTGCGATTGAGTATCACCGCCAGGAAATTAAAGCTCCTGTATGGTCCCAAATCTTTGATCTTGCGGAAGTCAAGCCTATGCCCTGGGTGATTCATATTACGGAAACCAACATGAGTTCTCAAAGCAGTTGTACAATTCCTATGTTAATTGCCCGTGAAGTTCGCAAAAAAACAAGCATTGAATTGAATAAGATCATAAAAATCCATAACGCAGAAAATGTCAAAGGGTCGGAATTTTTCCGTGCGAATGTTCTTGATCATGCGTTTTCGGACATTCCAGACATGAGTGGACATATCTTTGGTCGTCAACGAATTATTGATTTTGTCTACGAACCCAAGACAATTCTTCTTTCTCATAGCCGTTTTACGAGTTGGCGTCCCTTTTACATGGATGCTTTGTGGGTTGGTGTTCCTTTGATTCACAATAGTAAACTCATTAAAATGATTGATGAAGAAACAAATGCGGGCTATTATGATGACAACAATATTCATGAAGGTCGTTTGGCAGTGGAGCGTTTGCTTCCTTTGGTCAGTCGTCCAGGAGGTGTCGACAGACTTCTTCAACGCCGTATGAAAATGGCAGAAATCTTTTCACCTTTGAGTAAACGCCAGCAAGAATTGTGGGGAGAGGCACTCAAAGCTCTTGAAAATACTGTGACTGTCGTGAAGTCAATGCCAACAGGTCCTTCTGTTTCGAAGGAGTCCAGTGGACGCAAACCTCTTGTTGTCGGGTTCACTGATATGTGGGATGGATTCAATCCTGAGTACAATATGTTTACTTTGATGTTAGAGGCCGCCGGCAAGCATCTCAAGGGTGGTGTAAAAGGGGTAGTTGGGAAGGCTGGTGGAGAAGGTGCGGATATTTTGATTTTCGGTCCGTTTGGTGATGATTGGAAGAGCGTGCCCACTTCGATCAAGAAGATTCACTATACTGGTGAAAATAGTGAGCCCAAAATCCGTGACGATGTCTTTTTGAATCTCGGATATATGCATGTCGATTTCAACCACGGAGGGTATATCCGTTTACCTTTGTGGATGTTGGAGATTGATTGGTTCCATGCAGATGTGGAACGAATCCAGAATCCCAAACCTCTTCCTATTTCCAGTGTCACAGAGGTTCATCCTGAATGGATTTCTCGCAAATCGAAGTTCTGTGCGTTTGTGGTCAGTAATCCTACACAACCTATGCGCAATACAGCGTTCCAATGGCTCTCCCAATACAAGCCTGTAGATTCTGCAGGTCGTTTGTTCAACAATATTGGGGATGTGATCTTTGCGGGCCTGGGTGGAGGAGGTGGAGAACGCAAGAAATGGGAATTCCTCAAGGATTATAAATTCTCATTGACTTATGAAAATGCATCGGCCTCAGGGTACACCACAGAAAAGATGCTCCATGCCAAAGCGGCAGGATGTATACCTATTTACTGGGGTGATCCGAAGGTTGAGCGTGATTTTGACACGGCGGGATTTATTGATGCGAGAGAGGTGTCCACCAAAGAAGAACTTATTCAACTTGTCAAAGAGGTGGATACCAATCCAAGCCTATGGATGAAAAAATTCAGTGTGCCAGCGTTGGATGAGGTCCGCCGCGATGGTGTGCGCAGAACTTTGGCCGAATGTGCAAAACGCATGTGGACCATTGCGGGATTTGAGGCTGAGACAGAGACTCTTCCACGGTTCTTGGGAGCGACTTCGGATACTCCTGAGCCTGTTATTATAACACAAAAGGAGGAAGTCCAAGAACAAACACAGATTGTAAAGAAACGAGAAATGGCTCCTGTTGGAAATCTCAAAAATACGGTATTTGTCACGGCTGTCAATAATAAATTCCTGGCACCTTTACAGCTCTGGCTTCAGAGTGTAGGAGCACAGAAAACAGAAGTCAGTGAAATGATGGTGATTGTATATTTCATGGAAGAAGTTTCAGAGGCCAATGAGAAGAACTTCAGAGAATCGTATCCTTTTGCTGATTATCGTCGATTCCCCAAGGAAACTCCTGAAGATTTCAAGGATTTGTGGGCCTGTGAACATTATGCTTGGAAGGTCTGGCTTCTCAAAGAGCTTGTGTCAGAGGAGGGATTGAAGGGTCGTTTAATTTATTACATTGATACAGGATGTATGATGGTCCGTTGGCCTCGTGCTTGGTTGTATGAAGCTATTCAACATGGTATTAGTGTGTTGGAGGACAAGGAACATTTGAACAAAACATGGTGCCACGCAGATTTCTGTAAAGCGTTGAATGTCACAGAAAAGGAACTCCAGTCTCACCAAATCTGGGCAGGAATGATTGCTTTTGTTGCAGGGCATCCTAAGGCTGTTGAACTCATGAACGAAGCATGGGTGTGGGCGCAAAACCGCCAGGTCATTGTAGGACAAAAATGGATCCTTGAAAATGCTGGATCCAAGGACAAACCCTCAGGACACCGCCACGATCAAAGCATTTTATCCATTTTAACACAACGCATGGGAGTTCACCGTTATCCTATGACAGACTTGTATTGCCATGTCAGTCTTCGTCACACCTATATGAAAAATAAGTATTTCTATGTTCACCGTGGTATTTTTAAAATCCATGACCCTATTTTACCAGGAATCGATGATGCCTGGGTCATTAATTTAGATCGCCGCACAGATCGTCTCAAGAAATTCCAAGAAACACATCCTCCTTTGGCGACGCGTGCGATGCGTCTTTCTGCCTTTGAAGGTGTCAAGCTCAAACTCACTCCAAAATTGGCGCGTTTGTTCATGCCACATGACTTCAAATGGAAAAAGGCTGTGATGGGTTGCGCATTATCTCATTTGGCCGTTTGGATGCAGTTAATTACAGACAAACCTGATATTCATTCCTATCTTGTGTTAGAGGATGATGTTCGTATGAAACCTACTTGGGCCAATGCTTGGAGAGAAGCTATGGAGGATCATGCAATTCCTGAAGACTATGATGTGATTTATCTGGGTGGAATTTTACCACCAAACCGTGAAACCTTTGAACGCGAATGTGTGCAGCGTGTCAATCGTCATATTGCGAAGGTTGCTCCCAATTCTGTATTTGGTCAAGATCCACCGAACTCTTATTTCCATTTCTGTGCCTATGCCTATGTACTCAGTCGCAAAGGTGCGCAAAAGGTTGTGGAAATGTTGAAGATGAAAAACGGATATTGGACGAGTGCCGATCACATGATATGTAATCTTGTAAATTTCCTGAATATTTACATGCTTCACCCTTTTGAAGCAGGATGTTTTCAAGATGATGATCCTGTCTATCAGCGTAGTGAATTCAATGATTTTTCACGCAAGGATTCGTTTGATTCTGATTTGTGGAATAACAATGAGCATTTTTCAGAAGCGGAGGTTGCGAGTGTCTTGAATCCGAAGGATCCACTTGACATCATTGGTGCTCTCGAAGATGCTCGCAAAGCTATGGATGAAGCCAAAGGTATTCTTGAACCTGAAAAGGAAATCAAAGAAATGGTGATTGGATTGGAATCTCCTCAACAGGCGAAGGAAGAATTAGTCAGTAGCACTAAGGGAGCTATGATAGAGCAATTGCCAAAAACAACCTCGCGTCGTTTGGTGAGTGTCGCAGGACCTCCTATGAAATCATCAGAATGGCATGAATTTTCATGGTTCAAACAGATCTTGACACAAAATGCGAAAATCTCGCTCGAGGTTGAGCGTATTCCTGATGGGGCTCCTGCTCCGAAGGATAAGCCCATTGTAGTGGTACAACGCCCTCATGTCGAGGCCACGCGCACTGTGTTAAAGAGGTGGGTGGATGCTGGGGAGCAGTTTTTTGTGCTTCACATCAGCGATGAGTTTGGGCAAGATCCCGTGGATTTTTATAAGTGGGATGCCTGTTTGGGTGTTGTACGCAACTATGTTCGGGATGAAGTCCAAGAATCCGAAAAAGTCAAAATAGTTCCTCTAGGATTCCATTGGGCAATCCCTAATGGCGAACCCTATATTCATACCCCTCGCCCACCGTTCCGTGAATTAATGTGGTCCTTTGTAGGAACTAAATGGGCCAACCGTGAACAGAAGCTTGACATTTTCAAGAAACTTCCAGGAGATCATAAATGTATCTTCATGGAGGATTGGAACTCGCCCAAGATGTTAGGCCGTGAAGCCATGTTGGCTATTTACTTGAACAGCCGTTGTGTAGTCTGTCCTGCGGGAAACAATGCGGAAACCTATCGTTTCTATGAGGCGTTGGAGGCAGGGGCGGTACCGATCGTTGTCAAAGAGGAGTGTATGGAGCCTTATTTGGAATACATGAACAAACATCTACCTTTGTTAATTTCAGAGTCTTGGATGCAGGCTGCTCAACTTGTGTATACATTGAAGGAACGAAATGATATTTATGAAGACTATCGTATGCACTTGCTTGCAGCGTGGGAAAAATTCAAACACGATGTAAAAGAGGATGTACGCAAAGTCTTTCGGGTTTAGCAACACCACCACCAGCGCTTTTTGTTGATAGGAACGATAGGAACTTCGGGAACTGTGGATGTCGGTTTTGGTGTTTCAGCAGCTAGGGAAGCCCATTCATCAAAAGTATAACGATCTCCCATGGATTGATTACAACGAGAGCAGAGAGGAAGTAGATTCTCTGGTTTTGTTGGTCCTCCTTTGGATTCGGGAACATTGTGGCCAGCTTGAAAATCAAAGACAGTAATTTGATTTTGGCACCAGGGTGTTGGACATTTGCCTTCGAAGCTACGGCCCATATCGCGAATCCAGATCTGTTCACGGAAGGCTGCTGGAATGGGTTTTTTACGATATTTTTTGCCTGGTGTGGATACACGAGGTGTGCGTCCTTTTTTGTTTGGTTGTGGTTGTTGTGGTTGTTGTTGTGGAGTCTGTGTAAAAGGGAGTTGTTGGTTGTCTTGTGGAGCTTTTGTGGTAAGGGGACTTACATTGGCCGAAGGTGCCGGCAACAAGGAACGCATAGTCCACATATGTTTTTTAGGCAGTATTGATACCATTCTAGGCCTAAGGATACCTTATTGTTTTGTGTTTAGAACTTGTCATGGATTCGTCTTCTGGTATGCCTGTGGATTACATGAAATCTCTCCAAAATATTTTACAAAACGGTGGTTTGATGACGACACCTTTAGCTGATTCAAATGCCTCCAGTACAATTTCAGGAATTCCTACTCTCCCTGCCGGCAAACCTCGTTTTAAATTCATGCTTGTCAGTACACATTGTCATCAATTTACAGGATATAGTAAAGTCAGTTATGGAATTTTGCGTCAACTTGCCAAGGTGCCGTGGTTAGAGGTAATTCACTATGGATTTCAAAAATTCGCCGCGCAACAATTCCCACCGAATTATCGTCCTTATCCAGGAAATGTCACGACCATTGATGCCTGTGCTTTGGAACAACCTATGGAACAGGGGTTTGGTTTCAAGCAACTTCCTGAAATGATTCGCAAACATCAACCCAATGTGATTATGATTTTTAATGATATGAGTGTGGTGGGAAAGTTCTTGATGGAAATCGAACGCTCAGGAATTCCCAACAATTTCAAGACCTGGGTCTACTGCGACCAAGTCTATAATTCCCAGCTCCAAGGCTATTTGGATATGTTGAATATGAAGGTGGAGCGCATTTTCACCATGACTCCTTATTGGAAACAGAGCTTGAAGGATCAAGGAATCACGCGTCCTTTGGATGTGATTCTACATGGATTTGAATCGGATGTCTATCGTACTTTGCCTCGTGCCGATTTGCGCAAACAAATGAAGATCCCCGAAGACTCTTTTATTTTCTTGAATGTAAATCGCAACCAACCTCGCAAGCGCTATGATATCTTAATCATGGCGTTTGTGGAACTCATTGTCAAATATCCTACCAAACCTATTTTCTTGATGTGTATTTGTGACAAGGGTGAAAAAGGGGGTTGGTGGTTGTTTGAACTCTTTGCGCGTGAACTCAAACTTCGCGGTGTCAATCTTGAACAATATGCGGGTCGTTTGATGATTAGTTCTCAGGACATGGTCTTCCGTGATGAAGATATCAATGTCTTCTACAACTTAGCCGATGCAGGTGTGAATGCGGCGGATGGCGAAGGGTGGGGTCTCTGTAACTTTGAACAAATGGGAGTGGGTGTCCCGCAAGTCGTTCCCAAGATTGGTGGCTTCCGTGAATTCTGTACTGCGGACAACTCTGTCTTAGTGGATGCCAAGATCCGTTACTATCTTCCGATGGTCTATTCCCCAGTTGGTGGTGAATGCTTTGCCATGGATCCTCATGACTTGTGTATGGGTATGGAAGAATATGTCTTAAATTCGGACAAATTGAAGAAACATGGAGAAGCGGCTCGCAAAACGGCCCTCGGCTATACCTGGGAACGCGCTACGGAAACCTTGATCCGCCGCTTGCGTCAAGAAAAGGAAGACTGGGAAGCTGAAAATCCTTGAGAGAAGTAGATGGGTAATTTATATAAGAATTTAGAACAGATTACCGAAAAGGTTGGGAAAAATATGAATGCCCAACTGAAGAGTGTGGCTGCAACAGCACCGAAACCGATTGCTGCAGAGCCCCCAAAACCTCCTGCACTTAGAACTTTCTCTCTTCAAAATTCACGATTGAAGGCTGCATTACAAAGAGTAGAAGAGGAAAGGAATCCAAAAAGGCCTGTAACACCACCCCCGCTTCCACCAACGGGTTCTTCAGAGACTCCTGTCTCCACTGAAAATTCTCAAAAACAGAATACTATTGCAAACTTTCAAAGAATGATGAAATCTTTGGAAACGAGTCAAGATGAAAAACTCAAACCAATCATTAAGACATTACTTATAAACTATAAAGCGTATAAAAAAAATAATTATGAACAAGAAAAAAGATTGTTTTCTAAACCAAAGGAACTCAAAGTACCAGACGAGGCTGATTATGTCCTCTTCAGTTTATACAAGATGATTATTGAGAATGTTTCTTTAGTGTCTTGGCCTCGTATCACTACGCGATTGGGGGCAGTAACAATAACAAAAGAGTCTATGGTAGATAAAATAACGATATTTTTTAATACCGCATTTTCCGAACTGAAAGTTCCCGAGGATCTCGAATACAAAATGGCCATGGAATTTCAAACAAATCCAGTTTTCAAGAACTTGTTTGATTTTCTAAATGGTCCTACACAACAAGCTTCTAGTAGCAACGGCAAAACTCGTCGTTCACGACGCACACGACGCCGTAAAAATCGCCGCAAAACCCGCCGCGTATAAAAAACTAAGGATACTGTAGAATGTCAGCCATTGGAGCCGGTGCGGGCACGAATTCCTTGTCCCCCAGCCCACGAAACAATGATTATAAACAAAAAATAAAGAATTATCTTTTAGCAAATCCTATTCGTGAAAGTCCCGCTTTGAACAAAAATCGAAAAATGGAAAAATACGGGGCTAGTACTGGTGGAGCTTTATTAAAATCTATACCGGTTTCTGATGAATTGCTTGCGCTTTTTTTTGTTTACAAAATTGTTTTTCCTGGGGGAGTAGGTGAACGAAAATTGTTTTTTTTTAAAAGTTTTTCCGAAGCGTATGCATTTTCAAAGATGCTTATTCCTACATTTTTTATCTTTGGAAATCAATTGGTTTTTTTGAGAATAAATGTTCCAGACTCATTAAGGGTAATTGATGTCAATATAGGGAATGAAGAGACTCTATTTCAAATCTATGCAACCGATGGACAATTACATGTAAACACAAATATAAAAGGATTGGCTGAAGAATTGGAAGCGGAATTTCTCAAAGATTTTGAAAAGTATATTCAATTCCTAGAGGCCGAAATACAACGGCGCAAGGAACATCCAACAAATGAGGAACAGAAAGCTGTGACTTCTCCTGAA
>JACCDG010818596.1_pt1 | contig 15837 bp, 11 predicted proteins | sample 7442471 | NCBI WGS metagenome assembly JACCDG01 (sample SAMN15323444, study PRJNA562643) | freshwater metagenome | isolation source: river surface water | place: USA:Blue River Watershed | collected 2017-08-17 | reverse complement strand
GAAGTCGATGTTCACCGCTTGCCTCCTGCCGGGACCGGCACGTCGAGCGCCTCCTGGAGCGACATCCGCGCGCCGGCGATCCAGTCGCGCAGCTCCTCCACCTCGTTCTCCAGCGCGTCGATGCGCGCCGCGTCCGCGGGGAGGCTGGTCTGGACCGGGCGGTTGACCCGGACCACGAGGATGCCCTTGCGGCCCCGTTTTCGGCTGAACGCCGCGGCGGCCCGCTGGATGTCGTTGGCCGAGACCATCTGGTAGTCGCCGCAGAGCGGGTTCTCCACCATCAGGCGGGCCTTCTGATCGAGGCCGGGGATGATGCCGACCATGTGGTTCACGTCGACCGCATCGCCGGCCATGCAGTCCTTCTCGCCCGGCCAGAGCTCGTAGTCGACCGCGACGCCGAAGATCGCCCGGCGGGGGTTCTTCATCCGCTCGCGGAAGTCCGCGTACGGGATCGTGATGGTGTCGTTGTCGAGGCCCAGGATGTTGAGCCCGTGGGCGAGGTCGACCTCGAAGCCGGTCTTGCAGCCGGTCTCGGGGTTCGGGGCGCCGGAGCCACCGCCTGCGCGACGGGCGAACTCCTCGGGCGTGACCTTCGTGGCGCCGCCGCTGGCGCCTGCCGCCAGCCACGCGCCGACCGCTCCCCAGCAGAGCGAGAACTGGCACCGCGAGCCGGTGCGCTGGGTGACGTGATCCGGGACGTAGATCGTCATGGCCTCCCCTACTTGGTGAACGCGCGGGCGATGAGCAGGCCGGACAGCCCGCCGATGAGGGCGCCGACCGCGGCGACCTCGATGTGGACCTTGCCTTCGGTCACGAGCGACGCGATCTGCCCGAACACGACGAGGAACACGATGAGCCCGAGGTAGCCGTAGATGACGACACGCTCGGCCCGGCGCTTGGCCTCATCGGACGGTGGGGGCTGCGGTGGCTCACCGCTCGTGGTCATCGAGGAAGCGAGCGAGGAACTCCATGCCCCCCATGCGCCAGAGCCAGTAGCCGAGGCCGAGGCCGGTCATCAGGCCAAGAGCGAGTCCGAGGGCCAGGTACATCATGTCGGTCATGTTGCAGTCCTCGGTGGTGGAGACTCGATACGCAGCATTGCTGATGGACCTCCCTCGGCGGCGTCAGGTCTTGATGATGAAGTTGAGGGCGATGAACGGCGGGTTCGTGGAGCCCGTCGTGCCGGACGCCACGCCGCCGGCGGGGTTCGCGGTCGATGCCGTGATGCCGGTGGTCGCGCTGTCGGTGACCATCGCCGCCGCGGCCGCCGCGTTCGAGCGGTCCGCGAAGATGCCCGCGCCGTCCGTCGTGCCCTCGGCCATGCCGTGCTGGTGGCCGGGGTCCGTGATCGTCACCGCGTGGGTGTGGTTGACGACCTGGGAGTACGAGTGCGTGTGGTCGATCGAGCCGCCCGCGGCGCCCAGCGCGTTGCCCGTGCCCGACGCGGCCTTACCCAGCACGAACCGCTGCCGCAGGTCGGGCAGGTTGAACGTCGTGCTGCCGTCGCCCGCGCCGTAGGTCGTGGAGCAGACCGTGAACAGGTCGGCGTAGGTCGTCCGGCTGACGGCCGACCCGTCGCACAGGAGGAACCCCGTCGGCGCCGACGTGCCCGCGTAGGGCACCACGGCGCCCGTCGGGAACGGGTTGGCCGGCATCCCGTGGACGTGGGCAGCGGGCGCGAACTCCAGGCCGCTCGCCGTCTGCTCCGCCGCAGCCGTATCCCCGAAGGCGAGGTCGGAGATGTCGCCGTCCTCGCCCGGGTTCCACGCCTGCCCCGACGACACCCAGCGTGAGAGAGCGCCGCTGTACCGGAGCCACACACCGACGCCCGGCGGCAGCCGACCGCCGAACCCTTCATAGGTCAGGATGCGGTTGGCGGCGCTCGAGGATGCGCTCTCGTGGTCGAAGTAGACGTAGGTCGAGCCGCTGTCGACGTTCTGGACCCACAGCATCGTGCCGTCGGGCTGCGCCGCGAGCCCGGTGAACGTGTGCGATCCACCGCTCGGGTCGATGCTGAGCACCGACGCCCCCGACAGGCCGGTCGGGTTCCAGTCATTCTCGTCGCCCGTCATCGTGACGCTCGCCACGCCCGACGCGACCAACGTCCCTGCCAACGTCAACGACGTGGGCGCCAGCGTGGCGCCGCCGCCGTTCGAGCCGCTGCCCGTGGCGGCGTGGGTGTGGTCAGTGAGGCCGCTCGGTCCGGCCGCGCCGGTGGCGCCGGTGTCGCCCTTGGCGCCGCCGATCTTGTGGATGGCGAAGAACGTGTTGTGGTCGGTGCCCACCGCGTCGAGCGCGCCGCCGGAGTCCTGGTGGACGTAGCAGCTCACATAGTCGCCGGCCGACAGCGACAGGTCGATGGACGCCTGCGCGTACTTCTGGACCGCTCCGCTGGGGTTGGTCCGGCCGCGGGCGTAGATGGTGCCGGTCGAGCCGTTGACGATGAACCAGATGTCGCGCCGGTTGCCGCCGGCGCCCGCCGCCCACGTCACCTGCGCGGTGCAGTGGTACGTGCCGTCCTGCGGGACCGTCAACCGACCGGGCGTGGCGCCGTCGAAGAACGAGGAGGAGTCGTAGGTGGCGGACGACCAGTTGAGCACCGTGTCGGTCGCGTCGTTGATGGACTGGTTCGTCGTCCGGCGCACGCGCGCCCCGAGCGCGGAGGTGGTCGAGGCTGCCGCTCCGCCCGCCCCGGTGAACATGGGCCCGATGGCCGGGGAGAACGGCGGCGGCGTGCCGTCGTCGGAGTAGGCGAGCAGGGGGTCGGCGAACACGACGGCGATGGCTCCGGTGGAGGCTGTCGCGGCGATGTCGACGCGCAGGCGCCATCGGTACAACTCGGATGCCTCCGGTCCCTCGAGCGCCGTCTCAAGGTCGCCCGCATCCGTGAGGTCCGCCAGGGCGGCGAGATCGAGCGGGTCGGACTGGGCGACGAGGGCGTCGGTGGAGTCGGTGATCTCGAGGTAGGCAACCGCCGAGTCGATGTCGATCATCTGGTTCGCGACCGCCCGGAGCGAGGCCGTCAGCCACGAGGGGACGAACTCCGCGGCGACCTCCCACGGAGAGGTCGGACGAAGATAGATCGTCAGGTCCGCGGCCCCCCCGCTGAACGTGACGAGGACCTCGGCCAGCTCGGACGACTGGAACCCGTAACTGAGCGCGGTGTAGTCCCCCCGGTTGTTCGTGGGTGACAGGCCAAGCGCTGAGGGGAACACGGGAGCCGTGCCGCTGTTCAGGACGTACTTCGCTTCCCACGCCCCGGTCCCGGTGTAGCTCGTGGTGAGGTTGCTGGAGATGCCGCCGGCGTTCTCGAGGAGGGGGTCCTCGAGCAGGTTCGGGTACGGCGTGGCGATGCTCCCCGATGCGAACGATCCGGTCATCGCGTCGTCGCGGAGGCGGGCGGTCAGGGGGGCGGCGAGGTCGGGGATGCCTCCGGGCGAGGCGCCGCGGACGCTGATGGGCGCGGCCAGGGAGCGCGGGCCCAGCAGCCGGTCGGCGTCGTGAGCATCGGCCAGCCGCTTGCCGCGGACGGCCTCCCGCTCGAGGGTGGAGAGCCGCTGCTGGAGGTCGCGGAGGATGGGATCGGTCACTGGGGCGACTCCGATGAGCGCCACGAGGGCGAGGGCGAGGATGCGAAGCACGGGGCGGTGTACCTCATGTGATGGGGACCGTCAGGAACAGGGATTGGCTGTAGCCGGAGCCGTCGAGGACGCCCCGGACGCCGACGATGCGGTAGTCGCGGTCGATGTCGGTCCGGCCCTCCTTGATCTCGACACCGATGGTGTCCTCGATGTCCCAGCCGTCGAAGGGCTCGAACAGGTCGGCCCGCACGTCGAGCTGGAGCGCCCGCGTGGGCTGGCTGGCCTCCTTGACGGCGCGCTGGGTGATGGACACCTGGGCCGAGCTCTTGGAGGCGTCGTTGGCGAGCTTGGGGTAGCCCGCGAGCGTCTTGATGGCGAACGTGTCCTGCCGCCTGCCGAAGCTGGTGATGCCGTAGGAGCCGCTGTCCTGCTCGGCGATGATCTCGACGTTCTTGCCCTTCTTCTGGCCGATCGTCGCGAGGTCGTTGCGGATGTCGACCACGCCCGGGATGTAGCGGAAGTCCTTGATGATCCCCGGGTAGGTCAGCTTCTTGTCGGTGATGGCCGAACCGCGGTTGCGCCAGAAGTTGAACGTCGGGGAGGTCGAGCGGGTGATCTCCATCGTCACGTTCTGCGTCGTGTTGGCCCGGCCCATCTCGGTCAGGTCGAAGAACAGGAGCAGCCTGGGCACGTCGATGACGCCGAACCCGGGGTCCGTGAGCATTTCCGCGGAGCCGTCGGACGCCTTGGGGTTCTGGATCGTGCCCGTGGCGACGTGCTGGAGCAGCGAGTCCGGCCGCTTCTTGGCGCCGTAGTTGGCGAACTTCCCGCTCGACTCGTCGCGCTCCCACTCGTTCTCGACGATGGTCTTGATCTGCTTGCTCTTGTAGTAGACCTCGTAGCCGGTCCGCGACAGCGCGAGCTCCGCGAGGTAGGACCACGCCGTCCACACCACGTCGTCGCCCGACTCGTTGGGGTCACCGAAGCGGCCCGCGAACACGAGCGTCGGCGCGTAGCCCGTGGCGTCGTTGACGTACCAGACCCGACAGTGGTCGAGGCCGGGGATGATCTCGAGGTTCACCGGGTCGTCCTGCCGCAGCGACACGAACGCGCTGGCCGGGAAGCGGCTGTACCAGCTCCAGCCCATCTTCACGCCCGTGCTCACGATCGCCTTGACCGAGCCCGGGCCGTGAGTGGCGCCGTCCGACAGCACCTCCATGACGAGCCGCGGGAACGGCAGGATGTAGGGCGGCACGTCAGGCCCGCGCCTGGTTGTACCCGAAGGTGACCGACGTGACGTTCGTGCGGTTGGTGATGGCCGCGGCCGCCACGCCGCCGGCGGGGATGCCCCAGTAGGTGTTGACCGTGGACGTGCGCAGGGAGTCCTTGCGGGTCGTGCCCTTCTTGATGGTCTGGAGCGCCATGTCGATGACGAAGGTGCCCGAGGTCTCCGCGGAGAAGTCGACCACGAGGCTCGTCGTGCCGTCGCTGAACGTCATGGAGGCGTGGCCCGCGCCCGACAGGACCACGGTGATCGTCGGGTAGACCTTGCGGCCCTGGGCGGCGTTCCAGTTGGGGAGCGCCAGCGTCCAGCCGTTCGCGGCCGAGAACACGACGCTCGTGGCGGTGTAGAGGTAGCGCCGTGGATCGGCGCACACGAGCGACAGGCCGAAGCGGGCGGAGAGCCCGTCGTGCATCCGCTCCACCCAGCCCACCGGGCCCACGGGCCGCGCGATGAACTTCTCCCGGACCGGGGACGCGATGCCGGTGGCGCTCACCTCGGTCGGGCAGTAGAAGTCGAGCGCGCTGGCGCCCATCGTCGTCGGGGAGTCCAGCAGCGCCTCCTCGAGCGATCCGGCCCGGACCACCTTGGCGATGCTGTCCTCCAGCTTCTCGCCCGTGGTGGCCTTGATCTTGCCGCCGAGGGTGATGTAGCGGAACACCTCGTTGCCGGAGCCGAAGTCGCCGCCCGTGAGCGCGTGGAGCGCCTCGCGCTGGTCGCGCACCTGCACCGAGGAGAAGTCGAACGTGTCCACGAGGATCGTGTCCTGGTGGAGCGCCTCGGACGCCTGCTCGGCGCCGGCGGTGGTCCGGTGGCCGTTGAACGTCAGGCCGCGGTAGCCGATGGGGAAGTCGGTGATGCGCAGGTCGCTCATCGGGTCGAGATCGCCTTGCGCGGCACGGAGATCGACCGGCGGTGGTCGTTGATGGCCGCCTGGAACATGCCCTCGGCCTCGCGCTCCATCGCGATGATCTGCTCCACCGAGAGGAACGTCTTGCGGTTCTCGTTCTCGTGGCGCTCGTAGGTCGCGAAGCGGTTGAGCAGCCGCCGGAAGCACAGCGCCCGGGCTCCCTGAACGATGATCCACTCGAGGTCGGCCGGCAGCGTCGAGGTCTCGGAGCCGGAGTCGGGGATCGTGTACTGGGCCCAGCCCACGGCGACGAGCGACAGGCGGGTGTCGACGGCGAAGGGGAGGAGGAGCCGGGTCGTCGTGTCCTCGGTCCAGACGCGCCAGTCGTTGAGGCGGGTGACGAACGCATCGTCCTCGTTGCGCAGCTCGAGGTACTCCACCTGGCGCAGCGTCGAGAGCGTGTACTCGGTCTCGTCGAGGACGACGGTGATGGTCTCGTCGGTCAGGCGCGCCATGCGCGGCCAGATGCGCCGGAACGCCTCGGTGATGGCGTAGTTGCGGTGGGTCGTGGTGCCGAAACGGTCGTCGTCGTCGGCGGTGAGGCCGAGCTCGATGTTGAGCGCCCCGGTGCGGATCGTGTCGAGCGTGTTGCCCATCGGATGCTCCTATGGATGAGGGCCGGGCCCGCCCCGAGCCCGGCCCCCGTCCTCGGCCTACGCCTGGGCGACGGCCTTCTCATCCTCCGCCGGGGCGGCGGAGCGCCGCGAGCCGTGGGCCGACTTGGCGTGGCCCTTGACGGCGCGCTTGGTCGTGAACTCCTTGTCGCAGTCCGGGCAGGCATACACCTTGCCGATCTGCTCGCCGGGCTCCATGACCTTGACGTGCGGGTAGCGCCGCAGCAGCGCCGGCAGGAGCGGGTGCCCCTCCCGGACGATGGCGACGCCCGGCTCGACGTGGCCGAACACGATCATGTTGTCGGTCGTCTCGGGCCCGTTGACGCGGACCGAGCCCGGGCCGAACGTCAGCGCGTCGTGCTTGGCGTCGTAGAGCTTGAGCTGGCCCTCCTGGGCCTGCTGCGCGGTCCGAGCGCGCTTCTCCGCGGCGACCGCGGCGAGCGTCTCGGCCTCGCGGACCGACTCGATCTCCTCGGGGGTGAGGGAACGGGGCATGGGGCGGTCTCCTTGTCCTAGGCGTCGCGCTGGGTGCGCTGGCGGAACTTCACGAAGAAGTAGCCCTCGGGCTCGGTCGTGTAGTCCGTGCCGGACGCATCGCGCGTGATGCTGAACGTGTCGTCGTCGTCGAGGTAGCGATCGGCGTCGGAGACCGACGCGGCCACGTTGGCGACGGTGACCTCGCCCAGCGCGTTGACGTTCGCCAGCGCGAGGGTGAGGGTGGCGATGACGGTGCCCGACGCGCCGCCCTTGCGGAGCTTGAACACCTGGGAACCGGCCGAGGCGCCCGCCGTGATGGAGGCGCAGAAGCCGATCTGCTCGAGGACCGCCTGGAACCCGAGGGCGAGGCTGTCGACGAGGGTGATGCCGGTGGTGCCGGCGAAGTGGGGGTTGGCGGCGGCGTTGCTGACCGACGGGATGTTGTGGTACCCGCGGACCCAGCCGCCGCGTCCGTAGCGAGGCATGAACGGGGTCTCCTTTCAGGAGAACGGGGAGGGGGCCGGAGCCCCCTCCGGGGTCATGCCGGGATCAGAACCCGGTCTGCGCGAGGTCGGTGATGTAGGCGTGGGCCTTCTCCTGCCGGACCTCGCAGGTGTACTCGCCGGTCCACTGCCACGTCTCGGACTCGCGGGAGGTCTGCGCGATCTTGCTCATGCCGAGCGCGCCGCCGACCAGCGGGCCGAAGCCGATGCGGGACTTGTCGATGATGACGACATCGCCCTTGTCGACGTGGCGATCGAGGACGAACGTCACGTTGCCGAAGGGGGTCCGGTAGCGGTCGATCCACGTCCCGAGCACCCGGTCGGAGTAGCCGGCCTGGCGGTACGGGTCGAGGAGCTGGCCGATGCGGATGTGCTGCGGGCCGTTGACGAACGCGTACACGCCGTCGTCGTCGCCCGCGCCGGCATCCCACATGTCCTCCAGCGCGTCGCGCAGGTGGACCTCGGTGAGCATGGCCTGGGCCTTGTCGTACACGTTCGTCGAGAGCGTGCCGACGATGCCCTGCATCGTGCCGCCGGTCGAGGCCGACGGGGCGATCCGCTCGCCGTAGAGCAGGGTCCGCTCGAACAGGCGGCCCATGTTCTTCGCGATGAGGCCGAACTGGTACTCCCGCTCGTTCTGCGAGAGCCACTTCTTCGTGGCCTGCTGCGTCCGGTTCGCGGAGTAGCTGTCCTCGAAGATCTGCGTGTAGTTGTACTTGTTCGCCTTGATCGTCGTCCGCTGGGTGCCGACGGTCGTCTTGCCCTGGGGCTGGAAGGTGCCGATGATCTCGATGTACTTCGTGTAGCCCGAGTGGTCGACCGCATCGGAGCCGGTGAAGTACCCGCGGGTGACGGTGATCGTGTTGTCGGCGGTCCCGGTGACCGGCGCGATCTCCATGCCCGCGGTCGAGTAGATGCGCACGATGTCGCACGGCCCGGTGCCCACCGCAGCGCCCCGGAACTTGAGGTAGTCCCCGGCGGTCGCGAGGGTGATGGTCGTCGAGTCCTCGATCGCGTCGTTGAGGTCCGCGTCCGTGGACGAGGAGCTGAGGCCCCTGATCTCGTCCTCGAGCCACTCGTGCTTGACCTGCACGCAGGGGTCGCGGAGCGAGTCCCGCCCGATGAGGGTCAGGAGCGGCACGTCCGTGGGGGCCAGCGTGTCGAGCACGCTGGAGATGTCGAGCGCCTCGTTGGCGCCGTCGTAGGTGGTCGCGGAGTTGTCGTAGCCGTACGTGAAGTGGGCGGACGGCTGGACGATCGGCACGGGGGAGTCCCTTTCTCGGGACCGCGCCTACGGGCTGGGACCTAGATGCGGAGCTTCTTGAACACGTCCGCGAAGTACCCCGAGGGGCCACGGTCCCGGTCCGGCGCGATGCCCGGATCGAACATGCCATCGTTCCCGCGCGGGACATCCCCGATCAACTGGCGTTCCGGCGCCTGGCCCTGGGGGGCCGGCTGCTGCTGCGTCGCCTGCGGCTGGGGCTGCGTCCCTCCTGCCTGGGCAGGGGCCGCGCCACCGAAGCGCGAGGCGGCGGCTGCGATGACCGCCTGATCCACGAGCGATGCGAGGTCGATGAGCGATGCGTTCCGGCCCTGCTCGAGAAGGGTCGCGGCGATGACCGCGCTCTCCCCGTACTGGGCCTGAGCCATCTGCTCCTCGCGGGCCCGGATCGCTGCCATGCGGGCGGCGATGCGCGGGTCCCGGTTCAGCTCCTCCTCCTCGGCCTCGGCCACCTGTCGGCGGGCCGTGATCGCGGCGGTGAACTGCTCGGCGCTGCTCGTCTTGGAGATGCCCAGCGCCGTTGCGACGGCGGCGAGCTTCTGCTGTCCCTGGGTGTACGCGGCGAAGAACCGGGGGTCGACCGTCGCGAGCTTCTGCTCATCCGCCTGGGTCGGCGCGCCTTGCTCCGGGGGAGGGGCCGCGGCGACTGGCTGCGTGGGCTCGGGAGTGACCGGCGGGGCTACCTGCGTCTCATCCATCGCTGACCACGGTAGCAGAGTCCGTCAAGAGCGATACAGTCGCATGTCAACCGCCGGGAAGGAACGGGCTCCCGAGGGGCGGCTGGGGCAGGTAGGTGCCGCCCTGCGCGACCTGCTGCTCGGCGTTGTACAGCTCCGAGGTGGACTGCGGCGCCACCGGCACGGAGTACGGCGCGATCCGCTGCCCGGCCTCGAAGATGTCCCCGATGAGGCCGCCCGAGGTCTGCGCCCACGAGCCGGGCTTGCTCTGCTCGTAGAACAGGCGCGGCAGCAGGGAGTAGTAGGTGTAGCCCGGACCGACCGAGAAGATGTTGCGGCGATAGCCCTCCTCGGGCGAGTCGGCGGTGGCTGCGTTGATCGCGAGCCGGGTGAACGGCGAGAGGCCCACGCCCATGTCCCAGGGGGCGATGGGGAACAACATCTGCGCGAAGAACATGAGCGTCGGGTTGCTCGCCACGTTCGCCGCGTACTCCGGGTCGGACGCCATCCGGTCCTTGTGCTTCTGGTGGATCATGCCCAGCGTGACGGCGCCCAGCGAGCCCGTGTCCACGCCGAACGCCCGGTCGAACAGCAGCCCGGCCAGCCAGCGGGTCGCCTTGAGCTGGTAGGACACCGGCCAGTAGAGGAGCGGGTGGTTCATGAGCCGCTGGACGTTGGAGCGGTCGGTCTGCCCGAAGATCAGGCGCGCCGCGTCGTTCCAGCCCTGCTCGTTGAGGAACGCGAGGCGCCCGAGGAGCGGCTGCATCCACGGCTCCGCGATGCGCGACAGCTCCCGGTCGATCTCCGGGTGGCCGGTGTACCGCTTCGCCTTGAGCAGCTCGTCGAGCTCCTTCTGGCTGATGATGCCGCGCTCGAACCACGGCGTGAACAGGCGCTTCGCCTCGGCGTCGGTCAGCTCCCGGCCGCGCTTGGCGCCCAGCTCCCAGTCGGCATCGAGGCGCTTGAGCCACGCCATCTCGTCGCCGTTGTCGAACGCCCGGACGGCGGCCTTGAGGTCGGGCGACTGGGACATCGCCTCGCGGAGCGCCCGCGGGAACTCGGCCTCCTGGCGCCGGCGGACGATGGCGAGGATGTACTTCTCGCGGGTGCGGATGTTGGCGCCCGGGTCCGACTGCGCGATCCACCACGCCCAGTTGGTGCGCAGGTCCTCGAGCGCGTCGCGGCCCATCATCATCGGCAGCTTCCCGGCGTTCGCGCCGCGGCCCATGCCCTCGATGACCGCACCCGGGCCCTCCTGGAACATGGTCAGCGTGGGCGCCTCCACGAGCTCGAGGCCCAGCCACCGGAGGTCGATGAGGAACCGGGCCGTGTGGTAGAACACCGTGACGCCGCGCCCCATCGAGGACGCCTTGCGGCCCATGCCGGAGCCGTACATCGTGTCCACGAAGGACGCGATCCCGCCGGGGCGGCTCTTGAACCAGTTGCGGATGCGGTTGTCGGACTCGCGCCACAGCTCCGCGAGCGGGTGCTTGACGCCCCGCTTGCCCATCTCCGCCTTGAGCGCGTGGTACCACTGGGGCGTCGCGCCCTCGAACGCCTTGGTCGCCCACGCCTCGAACTTCGACGGCGAGTAGAGGCCCACCCGGCGGTACAGCGGGAAGCCCAGGAACTCGGCCTCCTTCATGCCCTCGTGGACGAGCCCGATCATGCCGTGGACGAGCCCGATGGCCCGCTCGTAGTCCTCGGCCGAGCCGACGAAGTGCCGGAGCGCCGACTCCGTGAAGCGGTCGATGGATTGCTTGACGATGACCCGCTCGGGTCGCGGGTCGAACGCCATGTGGGACAGCGTGCGGAGGCCCCGCAGGAACGCGGCCGGCGGGGTGTGGTCGAGCCACTGCTTCCAGCGGGCATCCTCCTCCCGCGGGCCCCACGCGCGCTTGCGGCCGTGGAGCAGCTCCTCGCCCAGCGTCGGGAACCGATCGTCGAGGTAGCGCAGCCAGTCCTCGTTGGGGATGCGCGGCGCGATGGGCCCGCCGTCACGGCCCTTGGTGGGCAGGAGGGCGATCTCGTACTGGGTGCCCTCCCAGCCGTCGAGCGGGTCGGCGGCCTCGTACACCCGGCCCTGCAACCGGCGCACCACGTCCGACAGTTCCGCGGACAGGTCCTCGGGCGCCGTGAACGTCGGCGTCTCCTCCACGCGCGTGCCGGTGCCCTGCGACAGCCCGCGCCGCGCCGCCGCGCCGCCGCGCCGGGCGGGCCCCGCGGAGGGCTCCACGCCGAGGTCGCTGAGGCGCGCGTCGAGGACCCGCATCAGGGCCATGCGCAGGCGCTCCATCTCCTCGGGCGCCATCGAGCCGCGGAGGGGCGGCACGCCCAGGTCGAGCGAGGTCAGCAGGTCGATCACCTCGTCCACGTTGCGCGGCTGGCGCAGCGGGGCGTTCGCGGCCGGGGAGGCGGACGAGTCGATGTAGCGGTGGTAGAGGTCGAGCTCGGAGCCGGTGAGCACCTGCGCGGCGGGCGGCAGGTCCTCGGCGGGCCCGAGCGCGTCCAGCTTCGCTCGGGCCGCCTCGAGGGTGGCCGCCGCGGTGTCGCGGGCCTGCTGGGCGAGGCGCAGGCGCTCGGCGGCATCGGGGGCGTTGATCTCGATGATGGAGCGGGGATCGTCCACGACGGGGGCCCCGGAGGCACGCTGCGCGGAGCGTCGATGCACGGCATCGGAGGAGGCGACGACGCGATGGACGCCACCGGCAGCGGCCTCCCGGGCGGAGAGGTCGGCATCCGGGGTCTCGGGAGACAACCCCGTCGTGGCCTCGTAGTCAGGGTCGATGTCGCGCGGCGTTCCGGCGACGAACTCGGTGGGGCGGGCGGCGGCCTCCTCGGGCGCCAGCACCGGCACCGCGTCGCTTGGCCCGCGCACCTCGAAGTCGCTCCCGGCGAGGGCGTCGCGGAGGGCGGGCAGGGCCGGATCGCCCTCGTCCCCTCGTTTGAGGTAGCCGTCGACGCGCTTGACCACGGACGCCGGGATCGGCTTGCCGTCCCCGAAGCCCTCGCCGGCCATGATGCCGCGCGCCTCGGGCGAGTCCGCAGGGTAGACCTTGCCGGCGCGCTGGACATCCGCCCGGACCTCGCCGCCCCGCTCCAGCCAGTCGAGGTAGGCGCTCGCCTGGGCCCTGCCCTTGCTCCGAGGGGAGTCGTACTCCCGTTCGGCGAGCTCCCTGGCCCGCACGAACCGGGCTTCGTCGAGTGACTCGATCCGTCCGTCGACCACGCGGTAGGCGGCCGGCAGGCGGGCGGCATCATCGCCCGCGAGGTACGCCCGGAGAGCGGTCGCCTCGGCGTCGCTGGACACGCGGAGCGTGACCCTTCCGGTGGACCGCTGGATCGCCTCCGTGTGCAGGCGCCAATCGTTGTCGATGACCGTCAGGTCGCCCGCGGTCGGCAGGTTCGCCTCGATGACCGGGGTCGGGTCCTCGACGACGTGGTGGATGCGGTGGCCGGTGTCGGCGCCGGACGTGTCCACGATCCGCGTGATGCCGTCGCCGCCGCGCACCAGCGGGACATCCTCGACGCCCATGCGCATCGGCCCGGCAGCCTCGAGTCGGGCCTCGTTCAGCCGACGGATGCCGGCGTTGGCAAGGTCCACGAACGCGGGCACCGGGGGCGGGCCGCCGAACAGGTCGAGAGACGGCTCCATCGGGTCCGGAAGCGCCTTGATGGCCGCGGCGATGCCCTCGAGGAAGTCCCCGACCTCCTTGGCCGACTTCATCGACCACATCGCGAACGCGAGCGATCCCGCGGTCGGGTCGGTGCCGATGCCGTTGAACCAGTCCTCGGCCTGGGACCGGCTCAGGCTCTTGACCGACGCCTCGAGCTCCGCGACCTTCTGCTTGATCTCGGCCTCGTCGAACCCGGCGGTCTGCCACTCCTTGACCAGTCGCGCCTTGAGGTTCGTCCCCAGCCGGTCCCGGGTCGGCGGGTCGGTGAGGAGCTGGAGCGCCTCCCGGAGCGGTGCCCCGAGGTCGACCATCGGACGCCGCCCCTGGCCCATGAGCGCCGCCACCGAGAGCAGGTCGGGCAGGGCCCGGGCGAACCCGTTGGCGTAGATCGCCATGCCGGGGTCCGTCAGCGTGGCGAGCCGGACCACGATGGGCGCGGCGGCGTCGCCCAGCACCTTGCCGATGACCGCGGCCTTAATGATGGACAGGCCCTCGAGCGTGACCTCCCCCGCCTCGTTCGTGAGCTTGCCGCGCTCGGACTCGGACAGCAGGGCCTTGATCCGGTTCAGGAACGGCTTGTTGGAGTCGAGGTTGATGACCGAGGCGAGGTCGCCCGCGCCCGGGTTGAACAGCGCCCAGTCGTCCGGTTGGAGCGCATCGTTCAGCGTGCGCGCGATGTTCTCGGCCTTGAGATCACCGGCTGCCCGGTTCATCGCCAGCGAGAGCTCCGGGGATGCCACGCCCTCCGGCAACACGCGCACGAGCACCGGCCGCCGCATCAGGGCGACATCGGTCGGGTCGACGCCGAACTCGGCTGCTCGCGACACGAGCGCGGCCTTGAGCCCCGCGTAGGCATCCGGCGTGGCGTCGCGCATCCCCTGGGTCCGGTGATTGCCCGCGAACACGGTGCGGCCGTCGGGGAGCACGAACGGCGTGCCCTCGCCGGCGGTCTCGGTCAGCAGCATCCGCTCATCTGGAGCCCGGGCGATCTTGTCGATGAGGCCCTGGCGGCGCTCGCGCTGCTGGTACTCGCCGGGGTAGCCCTCGTCCCACGAGTTGAGGAGGGAGTCCGCTTCCACGACGCGGAGCTCGTACTCGATGGGGCGCGCGTTCTCGACGCGGGGGTCCTGCACGGTCCCGGTCCGGCCCGTGAGCACCACGCCTGCGGGCGGCTCTGCGTCCATGTTCTCGACGGCCGTCCGGCGGAGCGCGTCAAGCGGGTCCTCGGGCTCCAGCACGATCCGGCCGCCCTGCGTGCGCGGGCGCTGACCGGCCACGGTCTCGTCCACGAACTTCTTGACATCGAAGGGGACCATCGGCTCGGGGCCTGGCCTGCCTGCCTCGATCCAGCTCAGGTAGGTGTGCGCCGCGGCCTGGCCGGATGCCTTGGTCGGGAACCGGGCGTTGATGGCGTCGATCGCCGCGGCGAGGTCCAGCTCCGGGACCGCGGCGCCGCCGGACTCCGCGGTGCCGCCGAGGTCCATGCGGCCCTGCACCACCTCGTCCATGAGCGCGGGGTCGGCACCGTCCGCGACGGCAGCCGTCTCGAGCGCGGACTGGGCGGCGCGGTCGCGGCGGGCGAAGTGGCCCCTGATCTCCTCGACCTTGCCCATCGCGGTCACGCGCGGGTCGTTGGCGGGGTCGGCCGGCGGGTTGTCCTCGAGGTCCTTGGAGAGCTGCGCGAACCACCGCTCGTTGGCCTGGCGCAGCGGATCGAGCTCGGCGTCGGTCGCGAACGCCGGGTCCGCGATGTCGCGGCTGCCGTACATGTTGAGGTCCATCCACCCGTCGAACATCTGCTCGGACGTGCGGGCGGAGGTCATGACCTTCATCGCGTTGTCGTAGCCGGTGGCGTCCTCCCACCGGCTGATGGTCGCGGGCGGCGTGCGCGGCGCCGGGGCCTCGGGGGCGGCGGGCTTCGGCTGGGCGACCTCCACGACGTAGGCGGAGCGGCCCTTGTCCCACCGGACCTGCGTGATGGCCCCTTCGTCCCGGCGGAGCTGGGCGGCCAGCGTGTGCGCGGCGTCGCGGTTGACCTTCCAGCCACCGCGCTCGCGCATGACGCGGCGGTGCGCCCACTCCATCGTGTCGGGGTCGAACGCGGTGGGCGTGTCCTGCGCGCCCCGGACGGCGGCCTCGGCGCGATCGACGGCGGCCTGCGCGTTGGCGACCTCCTTCTGCGCCCGGGCGCGCTCGGCGTTGACCTGCGTCACGGAGCGGCGCGCGCCGTCCTCGGGGTCCATCGGGAGGCTGCCGATGTTCTTGGGCTTGGGCTTGCCCTTCTCGGGCTTGACGGCGCGGATCGCCTGGTCGTGGTCCGCGACCCGATCCATCAGGTCGGCCAGCTCGTCGCTGTACGCGCCGCCGAGCGTCTGGAACCGTCGGCCGAGCTGGGCGGCGCGGGCGCCGAGCTCGTGGCCCTCGCGGACGTGGGCGTCGGCCTGCTGGGCGAGCAGCGCGGCGCCGGCGGCCGGGTCGGTGGGGTCGATGCCGCCGTCGTTCATCATCCGCGTCAGCAGGTCGCGCGGGTCGCCGCCGACCGCCTGCTCCACGGCGAGCAGCGCCGGGCGATCGGTCGGGCTGACGGCCGTGGCGAGGATGTCGTGCTTGAGGAACGGGTGGATGCGCGGGTCCTCGAGGCGCACCCGGTCGGCTTCCGAGAGGAACGGCGAGCCGTCCTTGAGCACCTTCGCGATGAGCGCCTGGTAGGCCGTGAGCACCTGCCCGCTGATCGACTGCGGCAGCGCCGCGTTGACGCCCGGAGCGACCTCGACGACACGCCAGAGGCGGGCCTCGGCGGTGAGGTGGCGCTCGATGTCCTGCGCCAGCACGAG
>JACCDG011182691.1_pt1 | contig 15847 bp, 16 predicted proteins | sample 7442471 | NCBI WGS metagenome assembly JACCDG01 (sample SAMN15323444, study PRJNA562643) | freshwater metagenome | isolation source: river surface water | place: USA:Blue River Watershed | collected 2017-08-17 | reverse complement strand
TGGCAATGCAATCACTCCTGGAAAAGGATTTCGCAAGGGACCCTTCGCCAATGAAGCGGAATTGCGCGATCTCGTGGACCAAGCCCATGAGAGTGGTCTGGTCGAAGAATCGGAACACGAGATGATCCACTCAGTCTTCGAGCTCGGAGACACGATCGTCCGTGAGTTGATGATCCCCAGGACTGAGATGGTTTGGATCGAAGGCAACAAGAACCTCCGTCAGGCGCTCTCACTCTTCCTGAGATCCGGTTATTCAAGGATTCCAGTCGTCGGAGAGGATATTGACTCGATCGTCGGGATCGCATACATCAAGGATGTCGTCAGACGCGTGCATGACCATCCGAAGTCAGAGGCGAGCGAGAACATCTCCGAACATGCCCGCGAAGCGACTTTCGTCCCAGAATCGAAGAATGCAGCCGAACTCTTGCGTGAGATGCAGCGAAATCAGATCCACCTTGCCATAGTCATCGATGAATACGGCGGCACTGCCGGCATCATCACGATCGAGGACATCTTGGAGGAGATCGTGGGTGAGATCGCCGATGAATACGATGACTTCGGGGAAGAGTTCTCCATGATCGACGAGAAGAGCGCTCGGATCTCGTCGCGCATGCATATCGAAGACCTCGCGGACCGACTTCAGATCGAGATAGCGGAGAGCGAAGAGGTCGACACCATCGGCGGTTACATGGCCAAGGAACTCGGCAGGGTCCCAATCCCGGGTAGTCGAGTCGAGATCTCGGGATGGAGTTTCACCGCGGAGCGACCTCACGGTCGCCGGCACAGGATCTCTTCGATCCTCGCAGAGCGCATCAATGGCGAAGCGCCCGAGAAGCCCACGAGTAACGGAACTGACGCTTAGATGAGGATCGTTCGCTTCGCGCTGAGGGAAGGTAACGATCGAGAACCGCAATTCGGCATCCTTGAAGATGATGTCACGATCCGTTCTATCGCAAGCGACCCGCTCTACGCCGGCGTCCATCCGCTCGAGGCGCGACATGGAATCAATGAGGTCAGATTGTTGGCTCCCGTCATTCCACGGAGCAAGGTCGTCTGCGTCGGGAAGAACTACGCCGATCATGCTGCTGAGATGGGTGGCGAGGTACCGAAGGTGCCGATCATCTTTATCAAGCCCAATACGTCAGTCATCGGTCCAGAGGAACTCATCGTCTGGCCGGAGATCAGCGAACGCGTCGATCATGAGGGTGAGTTGGCGATCGTCATCTCGAAGATCTGCAAAGAGGTTCCGCGTGAGAAGTATCGTGATGTGATCTTCGGGTACACCCTTGCCAATGATGTCACTGCCCGAGATATCCAGAAGATCGATGGACAATGGACGAGAGCCAAAGGATTCGACACCTTCTGTCCGATCGGGCCTTGGATCGACACTGATTTCACACCTGCCGAACAGACTCTCCGTTGTAGCGTCGATGGCGAGATCCGACAGCAGGCATCGCTCTCCCAGATGTTCTTCAAGGTTCCAGAGATCATCGAATTCATCACCTCGAGCATGACGCTCTTGCCCGGAGATGTGATCCTTACCGGAACGCCTGCTGGAGTGGGACCGGTCAATCGTGGTGGCAGCGTGGAAGTTTCCATTGATGGACTCGGAACCCTCCGCAACCGAGTCTCGGTGAAGTGATCAGCCGGCTCATCGCTACTATCGCCCTCTTATGGAGAAGAATGCCGCTGGCGTAAGGGTTCGCTTTGCACCATCACCGACTGGCGATCTCCATGTCGGAAACATCAGGACCGCGCTCTTTGATTGGGCATACGCCAAACACACGGGTGGGACATTCGTATTTAGGATCGAGGACACCGATCGCGAGCGCGTCACCGATCATTACATCGAGGCCGCTGGAGAGACGCTCAAGTGGTTGGGACTCGATTGGGACGAGGGCCCTGGAGTCGGCGGCCCCTATGGCCCCTACCTGCAATCCCAGCGTCTTGATATCTACCAGGAGTGGGCGGATCGTTTCTTGGCTCAAGGCGATGCCTATCACTGCTACTGCAGCAACGAGGAGTTAGAGGCGCGGCGCGAGAAGGCAAAGGAATCGAACCGTCCACCCGGTTATGACGGAGCCTGCCGAGATCTCACCGAGGACCAGATCGCTTCATTCAAGTCTCAGCATCGCACGCCGGTCATCCGCATGCGGATGCCTGACGGTAAGACGACTTTCACTGATCTGATCAGGGGAGAGGTGACGTTCGAACATGAATTCGTCCCCGACTTCGTTCTGATGCGTGCCGATGGGTCACCGCTCTACACCCTCGCAGTGGCAGTCGATGATGTCTTGATGAGGATCACTCACGTTCTGCGTGGCGAGGACCTTCTCTCTTCCACCCCACGCCAGATTCGGGTCTATCAAGCGATGGGTGTGAAAGAGAGTGACTACCCGGTCTTCGCACATCTTCCTTTCGTCATGGGATCGGATAACGCCAAACTCTCCAAGCGCAATGGCGAAGTCTCTATCGCCTGGTATCGAGAGCGAGGGTTCCTCCCGGAAGCGATCTGTAACTACTTGGCACTCCTTGGCTGGTCACCAGGCGATGATCGCGAGGATGTCTCGCTACAAGAGATCGCGGATCTTTTCGATGTCTCGCGCGTCAACAGCTCTCCTGCGCGTTTTGACATGAAGAAGTTGGAGGCGATCAACGGCGAGAAGATCCGAAGACTGGCTCTTGATGACTTCCTTGCTCGTTCACTTCCATTCATCATTGAGGCTGGCGTCATCACTGGTTCTCCGAGTGAGGTCGAAGTCGTGCGTAAGGCGCTTCCGCTGATCCAAGAGCGCATCGTCACGCTCGGTGAAGTGGTTGCCATGGTGAGATTCCTCTTCGGTGAAGGGATAGAGATCGAGGCGGATTCACTTTCCAAGGTATCTGAACTACAGGCGAAGGAAGTCTTGCGCAGTGCGATGAGTGCGCTCACGCCAGTCGAGAAGTGGGATGAGCAGAGCATCGAGGGCGCTCTCCGCGAATCTTTGATCGACGGGATGGGATTGAAGCCACGACTTGCATTCACTCCGGTGCGCATCGCAGTCACCGGTAGCCACATCTCGCCACCGCTCTTCGAATCGCTCGCCCTGCTCGGCAAAGAACGGACATTGGCTCGGATTTCCGCACTTTTGTGAGAGAAGGTAGAGTTACGCCCTCTAGTGGGGTATGGGGTAATTGGCAGCCCAGCTGATTCTGGTTCAGCTTGTCTAGGTTCGAGTCCTGGTACCCCAGCTACTTCTAGAGATCATGTACTAGGGCCCCGTCGTCTAGCGGCCTAGGACTCTGGCTTCTCAAGCCAGCTACGAGGGTTCGAATCCCTTCGGGGCTGCAAGATCAATTCTTGCGTTGCAACAACTCGCTGAGGCGAGCCGCGGTCGCCGCCACAGCGGCTGCATGAAGTCTTCCTGGCTGTCGCCCCAATCGTTCGATCGGTCCGCTGATGCTTACCGCTGCCACGACTTTGTTGTTGGGGCCACGCACCGGTGCCGAAACCGATGCCACACCCGGCTCTCTCTCACCCACAGATTGTGCCCATCCTCTTCGACGGACGGCGGAGAGGTTGGCGGCAGTGAAGCGCGCTCCTTGCAATCCTCGATAGAGACGATCGCTCTCCTCCCACGCCAAGAGGATCTGCGCGGCAGAACCTGCCTGCATCGTCAAGGTCGCGCCGACGGGGACTGAGTCTCGAAGTCCGGAGAGTCGCTCTGCGGCTGCGACACAGACACGCACCTCACCTTGTCGCTTGTAGAGCTGCGCACTCTCACCGGTGGCATCGCGCAGTGCGATCAGAGCGGGGTTGGCGGCTCCTAGGAGTCGGTCCTCGCCGGCTGCAGCAGCGAGTTCTGAACAGCGTGGACCAAGGATGAATCGGCCAGTCAGGTCCCGAGTGACGAGGCGGTGGTGCTCAAGAGCGACTGCAAGGCGATGAGCTGTCGGGCGAACGATCCCAGTTGCGGCGACAAGTTCTGCAAGAGAATGCGGTCCACTCTCCAGCACGCTCAATACTTGGATCGATTTGTCTAATACGCCGACTCCGCTATTCTTTCGCTTGTCCATAATCTAATACTTGCATCTCATAGGTTGAGACGCAAGTCACGACCCAGGACATTTGGACTTTGAGCCGAGGAGGGAGCAGTCGCATGGGTAAGACCATGGCAGAGAAGATTTGGGCCGATCACACCGTGCGAAGCGCAGACGGTGAACCGGATCTGCTCTACATTGACCTTCATCTCATCCATGAAGTGACGAGCCCGCAAGCCTTTGATGGCCTTCGACTGAGCGGTCGAAAAGTTCGCAGGCCCGATCTCACCATCGCGACCGAGGATCACAATGTGCCAACCCTCGATATCGACAAACCGATCCAAGATCCGGTTTCACGCTTGCAAGTGGAGACTCTTCGCAACAACTGCAAAGAATTCGGGATTCGCCTCCACTCACTCGGTGATGTCGAGCAGGGAATCGTCCATGTCGTTGGACCACAGTTGGGATTGACGCAACCAGGACTGACCATCGTCTGCGGTGACTCGCACACATCGACCCACGGCGCATTCGGCGCGCTCGCATTCGGTATCGGAACCAGTGAGGTCGAACATGTATTGGCGACACAGACACTCGCGCTGAAGCGACCAAAGACCATGGCAATCACAGTCGATGGCACGTTGAGACCAGGCGTTACTTCCAAGGACATCATCTTGGCGATCATCGCGAAGATCTCCACCGGTGGTGGCCAGGGTTATGTCATCGAATATCGAGGTTCTGCGATCCGTGCACTATCGATGGAAGCGCGTATGACGATCTGCAATATGTCGATCGAAGCAGGTGCTCGCGCCGGCCTCATCGCACCGGATGAGACCACATTCGCCTATCTCAAAGGTAAGCCACATGCGCCTTCTGGTGAGGATTGGGACCGCGCGGTGGAGTATTGGAAATCCTTGCCGACCGATGCCGATGCTCACTTCGATGCCGAGGTGATCCTCAACGCTGATGAGATCGAGCCCTTCGTCACTTGGGGAACCAATCCAGGTCAGGGTCTGCCATTGAATAAGGCGGTCCCAGATCCAGCGAGCTTTGCCAATCCCGAGGAGCGAAGCGCCGCTGAGCGGGCGTTGACTTATATGGATCTCACTCCAGGTACTCCGATGAAATCGATCAAGATCGACACCGTCTTCTTGGGCTCGTGCACCAACGGTCGTATCGAAGACCTCCGTGCCGCCGCTGAGATCATCAAGGGTAAGAGGGTCGCTTCCGATACGCGGATGATGGTCGTCCCTGGTTCTGCGCGAGTGAGGTTGCAGGCCGAGAGTGAAGGCTTGGACAAAGTATTCATTGCCGCTGGGGCGGAGTGGCGCTCGGCAGGATGCTCCATGTGCCTTGGGATGAACCCGGACCAATTGAAGCCAGGGGAGCGCTCGGCATCGACATCGAATCGAAACTTTGAAGGTAGGCAAGGAAAGGGCGGTCGCACCCACTTGGTCAGCCCCCTCGTTGCCGCCGCCACTGCGCTCAAGGGCACGCTCTCGTCGCCGGCGGACCTTTGATGAAGAAGAGCGACGAGCGGAGAGTCGGATCTCATGGATAAATTCATCAAGCATCGTGGGCGAGCGCTACCGCTTCGCCGTAGCAACGTCGATACCGACCAGATCATCCCGGCGGTCTATCTCAAGCGGATCACGAGATCTGGCTTCGAGGACGGCCTCTTCGCCGCCTGGAGAAGTGACCCAGACTTCGTCCTGAATCAAGGCAAGTACGACGGCGCCACCATCCTGATCGCGGGGGCCGATTTCGGCACTGGCTCATCACGAGAACATGCGGTCTGGGCGCTTCAGAACTATGGCTTCAAAGTGGTCTTCTCCTCGCGTTTCGCCGATATCTTCCGAGGGAATTCGCTCAAATCCGGGCTTCTCACCGTCATCCTTCCGGAGGATGAAATCGAAGCTCTTTGGCAGGCTACCGAGACCGATCCATCAATCGAGATCGAGGTCGATCTCGACTCTCGCACCGTTCGCTACACCCCAAGCGCCGGATCGGAGCACGTCATTGCATTCGAAATGGACGATTTCACGCGGTGGCGGTTGATGGAAGGGCTCGATGACATCGGTCTGACACTGCGTCATACCGACCAAGTGACGCAATTCGAAGCGAAAAGAGCCTCTTTCAAGCCGAAGACCTTGCCCATCGCTCACTAAATGCGAGAACCCTCGACTCGAAGTAGAGGGTTTTTTACGCATAAAAACGATTGATTCGCTCCCTCCGAGGATTTTTTTCTTCGCGACACACCGAAGTAAGTGCGCAAAAACTCTTATTTTCCTGCGTAAGTTGTAGGTGATGTCAGGCGCTCGCTTGGCATGCACCGTTCAAGTGCAAAGCCACGAAGGTGGTTTTACAGCGGAATAAAGGGGAATAGATGAACAAGGCCCAATTCATTGCGTCGTTGGCTCCATATTTCAACGGCAGCAAGAAGGAAGCACAGTACGCCGTATCTATCGTCTTTGATTCGATCGTGCGCAACATCCACAAGGGTGAAGACGTCACCATCAACGATTTCGGTAAGTTCAAGAAAGTAGATCGCAAGGCTCGCAAGGGTCGCAATCCTTTCACCGGCGAAGAGATCCAGATCAAGGCAAGCAAGAAGGTCCGCTTCCTTCCAGCGAAGGCTCTCAAGGAAGTAATCGCTGGCGCACGCAAGCTCGAGGCCGCACCAAAGCCTCCAGCACCAAAGCCAGTCAAGGCTGCTAAGCCAGCAGCAAAGAAGGCTGCGAAGAAGCCAGCAAAGAAGGCGAAGCCAGCAAAGAAGGCTGCGAAGAAGCCAGCCAAGAAGGCGAAGCGTCGCTAGTCAGTTTCGCAATACGAACTATGGGCCACACAGCAGTGTGGCCCATTTTCGTGCCTATCCTTCTCTAGTGAGCAGCGGGAGACCGGAAGAGATCCACTTCGCGCCGCCTCGAGGGCGCCCGCTCGGAGTTACCCCCGTCTTCAAGATCGTCGCCTTCTTCCTTAGACCACTCCTCAATCTCATCGTGAAGAAGGATTGGCGAGGCGGCAAGTTGATTCCTGCCTCTGGCGGAGCAATCGTCGTTTGCAACCACATCTCGTACCTCGACCCTCTTACCTTCACTCACTTCCTCTACAACCATGGTCGTGCTCCTCGTTACTTGGGCAAGAAAGCAGTCTTCGATACCCCAGTTGTCGGCTGGGTCGTCAAGGCGGCTGGTCAGATTCCAGTGGAGCGCGAGTCACAGGGGGCATCCCAGGCGTTTCGGGTGGCTGCCGCAGCGCTGCGAGCCGGACATCTCATCGGTATCTATCCCGAGGGAACGCTGACTCGTGATGAGAATCTCTGGCCGATGTCGGCAAAGACAGGCGCTGCTCGACTCGCATTGATGACTGGAGTGCCACTGATTCCTTGCGCCTCGTGGGGACCTGAGAAGGTGATTCCTCGATACGGACGAAGGATCAAGCTCTTCCCTCGAACCCGCGTCAGCATCATTGTCGGTGATCCCGTCGACCTCTCACAATGGCGTGGCCGGGAGAGCGATCCTGACGCTCTCCAAGAAGCCACCAACCACATCATGGATCGCATGACTGCGTTGCTTGAAGAGTTGCGCGGCGAGAGTGCGCCGGCAGTCAGATTCGATGCTCGTAGCTCCGACCTTCCGAGGACGGGAAACTTCCTCAAGGGCGAAGGTCGAAAGAGATCACGCTGGAGGCGGGGCTAGATGAAGATCTCGATCCTTGGCGCCGGTGCATGGGGGAGCACACTCGCACTCGTTGCGAGCGATGCTGGCCACGACGTCCTCATCTGGGGTCGAAACGCTGCGGTGGTCGATGAGATCAATGATCATCATAGAAACAGCGGTTTCCTCGGAGAAGTAAGCCTTCCGACCCAACTTCGAGCGACGACGGATATCGAAGAGGCTTTCGAAGGTGCGGATCTGATCACGCTCGCAATCCCTGCGCAGAGTCTTCGCGCCAATCTCGAAACATGGCAGCAGCGCTACCCGCGATCGATCCCGACTGTGAGCACCTTGAAGGGAATCGAGGTATCAACACATCTTCGGATGTCGGAAGTGCTGCGCCAAGTCATCAATATCGATGAGAGCCAGGTCGGATTTATCACCGGCCCGAATCTCGCAGGGGAGTTGGCGCTGAGGCAACCTGCTGGTGCGGTCTCGGCATCTACAAGTCGTGAGACGGCAAAGCTAATCGCAACGGCCTTCAAGACTCCGTATTTTCGGGTCTACACATCGAGCGATCTATTGGGTTGTGAGTTGGCTGCAGCGCTGAAGAATGTGGTTGCGCTCGCAGTCGGTATCGTCGTTGGAATGGGCTTTGGTGAGAATACGCAAGCGATGATCATCACGCGAGGACTCAACGAGGTGACCCGGCTCGGAGTAGCACTGGGGGCGGATCCGCTGACCTTTGCTGGTCTTGCAGGAATGGGCGATCTCGTTGCCACTTGTCAGTCATCACTCTCGCGCAACCGATCCTTCGGAGAAGCGATCGGCAAGACGGGGGACCTTCATCTCGTTCGCGAGACGCTAGGTAAGACCGTCGAGGGGGTCGCCTCTTCGAGCGCTGTCGTGGAGATGGCGCATATGGTGGGGGTCGAGATTCCGATCATCGAAGCGGTAGCGGAAGTGGTCTCTGGCAGGATGTCACCTGCAGAGGCGTTAGCGAGATTGAGTGAGATCGATACCGGAGACGAGATCGATCTGAAGGGTATCGAGTAGATGTTCGAGAGGATGAGTGCGTGAAGCCACATATTGCCCTCATCTGTGGCGGTAGGAGCGCCGAGCACGAGATCTCATGTCTATCCGCCCTCGGCATCTTCGAGGCAATCGATCGTGATCGTTATCGCGTCTCGCTCTTCGGCATCACCGATTCAGGTGAAGGTTTCGTTGAGCTGACGAGCAGAGACCAATTCGACAGCGATAGCAATGGCATCCCCATCGTCCCCAAGAATGGAGTGAAAGGGACGCTTCCCGAGGAGATCGACCTTCTCTTTCCTGTCCTTCACGGCAGCAACGGCGAGGATGGCGTCTTTCAAGGTTTCGCAGAGTTCATGCAGATCAATTACGTAGGTTCTGGAGTCCTCTCATCTGCACTCGCCATGGATAAGTCACGAGCAAAGCAGATCTTCACTAGCGCTGGATTGCGAGTAGCACCTGGAGTGAGTGTCGCCTCAGCCGCTGAAGCTCATTCACTCTCACTTAATCTGCCAGTATTCGTAAAACCCTCGCGTGGAGGATCGAGTCGCGGCACTCAGAAAGTCAAAGAGAAGGTGGCGCTTCAGGCCGCGATCAATGAAGCGTTGAAGTTCGATTCGACGGTCTTGATAGAGGAGGCGATCAACGGCCGTGAGCTCGAATGCGCAGTGCTCCAAGTAGGTGGGGAGGTCCTCACATCGGTAGTCGGTGAGATTCGAGTCCTGGGTGGTCGAGAGTTCTATGACTACGAGGCGAAATACCTTGATTCCGCGACGGAGTACCTAGTCCCTGCTCCTATCCCGGATGAGATCTCGAAGGAGATTCAAGCGCAGTCAGTAGTGGCCTTCCAGGCGATCGGATGTGAAGGTTTGGCGAGAGTCGATTTCTTCCTCACCGATGACGGTCAGATAGTGATCAATGAGCTCAACACGATGCCTGGCTTCACGCCGAAGTCGGTCTTTCCCATGCTCTGGCGCGAGAGTGGTCGTAACTATCGTGACGTCATCACGACGCTGATCGAGGAGGCGTTACAAAACCCGAAAGTCTGATCGAGAGGTCAATCCCGACCTCACATCGATGTGACTGGGCAGGTCAGGGTGCGAGTGATCCCAGGGACCGCTTGAACTTTCGAGAGGATGATCCGACCGAACTCTTCCATCGACGGAGCTTCTGCGCGCATGATCACGTCGTAAGGACCCGTTACACCTTCTGCGATGGTCACACCGGAGATAGCAGAGATCGCCTGTGCGACGCTGCCCGCCTTGCCCACCTCGGTTTGAATCAAGATATAGGCCTGAATTGCCATGGCGTGACGGTAGCGCAGATTGATCCCTCGGGGAAGTTCTCAACTGCAGAACTAGTATCGACCTATGGATGAACTCGCGATCATCGAGAGGCTCAAGGAGATCTTCGCGAGGGCAGGGAGAGATTCCGATAGCCACCTCAAGGTCGGCATCGGCGATGACGCAGCCTTCTTCACGCCTCGAGCCACCGGAGTGGCTGTTGCGACCGATCTCCTCACCGAAGGCGTTCACTTCAATCGCCAGTGGAGTGATCTCTATGCGATCGGAAGGAAGGCAACAGCAGCGAACTTGGCCGATATCTTCGCCATGGGAATCCCTGCTCGCTATCTACTCGTCGCCGTCGCATTCGATCCGGCTGACCGTGAAGCCATTTTCGAACTTGCGCAGGGGATTGCGGATGAGTGCGCTCTCATCGGCGTACGAGTGATCGGCGGTGATCTCTCAAGGGCTGAATCCCTCACAGTATCGATGACAGCTATCGGCGAAGGTGATGCAGTGGTGACCCGAAGTGGTGCGCAGGTTGGCGATTCCCTCTATCTCGCCGCTCTACCTGGCCGCTCTCTCCTCGGTCTTGAGCAGTTGAGAAGGGATCTCGCTCTCGATTCCGAGAGCATCGCCTTCCATAGGTCACCGAAGGTGGAGTATCGGAGCTTCCTTGACGCGGCAGAGAGCGCGACTTCACTCTGCGATATCAGTGATGGAATCCTCATCGATGCCGCATCCCTTGCTCGATCGAGTTCTCTCTCAATCGATCTTGAGAGCGAGGCGCTTCGTGCGCACCCTGCGTTCGCCGCAATCGCTGACGTTGCGCATGCCCTTGAGATGGATCCGCTTCAGACCGTGCTGACGAGTGGCGAGGAACATGGCCCACTCTTCACTGCGCCCGCGTCATGGAAGGGTTCGAAGGTGTGGCGCATAGGTACGGTCAAGGCGCGTGCGGGATCTCTACTTACTTTGGATGGCGTGGCTATTGAAGAACGCGGCTTCTCTCACTTCTGAGAGGAATCCGAAGGTTTGGTCCCGCGGAGGGGCGACTAGCGAGCGACCTTCCCAGCCTTCATGCAAGAGGTGCAGACATTCTGTCGCTTGCTGTAGCCGGCGACCATGGTCTTGATGCGCTGGATGTTCGGATTCCATCGACGGCGAGTACGACGCTTGGAGTGCGAGACGTTGTTGCCAAAGCTCGGACCCTTGCCACAGATATCGCATACAGATGCCACGATGACTCCTTGATGTCTTGCATTGATTTCGACCTAGAAGCTTGACCTAGTGAAGGCCAAGACGCAGGGATAAGGGTAGCCCGTCGATGCGCTCGAACGGAAATCCAAGCGTTAGGCGTAGGGTGGCGACATATGAGCGATTCCGATCTCTTGGGTCGCCCCCTTGAACGCCTGATCGGACCGAAGACCGCAAAGGCCTTCGAGGAGGCCTTCGGCTATCTCACCGTCGCCGATCTGCTCACTCACTATCCACGCCGATACATCCGGCGGGGTGAACTCACAGCCATCGATGAGATTCCGGTCGGCTCAGAGGCAACCATTCTCGCCGAGATCCTCTCCGTGAAGGTGAAGAAGATCCCACGGAGAAAAGGCGGGATCTTGGAGGTCGTCGTCACGGACGGTCAAGCGAAGTTGCTCCTCACTTTCTTCAATCAAGTTTGGCGCGAGAGGGAGTTGAAGGTCGGCAGAGAAGGTCTCTTCGCAGGGAAGATCACACTCTTCAACGGTAAGCGACAACTCTCACACCCGGAGTACCACCTGATCCCGGATGGCGACAATGTCGATGGAGCGATCGATGAATTCGCAGGGAGATTGATCCCGATCTATCCCGCCACGTCGAAACTTCCATCATGGAAGATCGAGCAGTCGATAGAGATCCTGCTCGATCAGATCGCCGATATCGATGATCTGCTTCCAGCGGAGATCCTTGAGAGTGAGAAGTTGATCCCATACGCACGGGCGCTGCGACAAGTCCATCAACCAGATGATCTGCAGAGTGCCAGCGATGCTAAGCGAAGACTGACTTTCGATGAGGCTTTCATCTTGCAATTGATTCTGGTCAAGAGAAGGGAAGCGATCCGGCGCTTACATTCTCATCCGATTCTGGTCGGCAAGGGACGTGGTCTTGTGGCACGGTTCGACGCGGCGCTGCCCTTCTCGCTGACGGCGGGACAGAACAGAGTCTGGCAAGAGATCGCAGCCGACCTCGCGAGCGAAGGTCCGATGTATCGACTCCTGCAAGGTGAGGTCGGATCGGGAAAGACAGTCCTTGCGCTTAGGGCGATGGTTGCGACGGCAGACTCCGCGGGTCAGGCAGCGCTTCTTGCTCCGACCGAGGTCCTTGCAACACAGCACTATCGGAATCTCCTCTCCATCCTTGGCCCACTAGCGGAGGGAGGGATGCTCGGCTCTGAGGCGGATGCGCTACGAGTCGAACTTCTCACAGGATCGATCCCACAAGCGGAGAAGAAGAGGATCCATGATGGATTGAGAGATGGAAGCATCGATTTAGTGATCGGGACGCATGCCTTGATCTCCGAAGGCGTCGATTTCGCACGTCTCGACCTTCTCGTCATCGATGAACAACATCGCTTCGGTGTCGAGCAGCGTGACGCACTGCGAGAGCGGAGTGAGAACGCACCTCACATCCTTGTCATGACTGCAACGCCGATCCCTCGTACCGTCGCGATGACGGTCTTCGGTGACCTCGATGTATCGATACTGGATGAGTTACCGCAAGGGCGCTCGCCGATCACCACACATGTCATTCCGGTGCTCTCCAAGCCACACTTCCTCGACCGAGCCTGGGTGCGAATAAGGGAAGAGGTCGGAAAAGGAAGACAGGCCTATGTCGTCGCACCAAGGATCTCCTCGTCATCGCCTGCGAAGCGCACTGATGAGAAGAGTGAGGATCCAGAGAAAGAAAAGGCAAAGCAGATGAGAGCGCGCGTTGCACACTTGCTTGCTGAGGAGTTGCCGGACGGGATCGGCGATGCCGGAGATGGCGAGGGCATGGCATCTGTCGAGGAGTTCTTTGAGATCTTGAATGGCGGCGCTCTCAGTGGGCTACGTATCGCTGTCTTGCACGGGCGGATGAGTCCTGATGAGAAGGATCAGACGATGAGCGCCTTCAAGTCAGGGGAGATCGATGTACTCGTCTCGACCACTGTGATTGAAGTCGGCGTCGATGTCGCCAATGCGACGGTGATGGTGATCCTCGATGCGGATCGTTTCGGCGTCTCGCAACTGCATCAACTTCGAGGACGAGTGGGTCGAGGAAGTGAACCTGGACTCTGTCTCCTTGTCACGCGAAGCGAAGAGGAGAGCCCTTCTATGGAACGCCTTCAAGCGGTGGCGGCGACATTGGATGGTTTCGAACTCTCGCGAGTCGATCTCGAGCAACGGCGGGAAGGAAATGTCCTGGGTGCCTCGCAATCAGGGACGCGCTCTCATCTACGACTTCTTCGAGTCCTCGAGGATGAGGCGTTGATCATCGCTGCGCGTGAGCGTGCCACCGAGCTCTTGGCGCGGGATTCGCACCTTGATACCGTTCCTGCGTTACGCGACTTCGTCATTCGACGCGAGAGAGAGTCAGATACGGCCTTCGTCGAGAAAGGCTGACCAGGCAGTCTGAAGTAGTACGAGAAGACAGGATTCGATCGGATGCGCATCATCGCCGGAAGTGCCAAGGGAAGACGTTTGCTCTCCCCTGAAGGCACGAGCGCCCGGCCCACTTCGGATCGAGCACGAGAGGCGCTCTTCTCATCACTTGAATCCGAGTATGGGGACCTTCGTGGCATCAGGTTCCTCGATCTCTTTGCTGGGAGTGGTGCAGTATCTGCCGAAGCAATCAGCAGAGGTGCGCGAGCATGTGTTGCAGTCGAATCCGATCGTGCTGCTCTTGCTATCGCTCGTTCCAACATCGAAATGGCGCAATCACTCTCCGATGTCGAGGAGGTCACGATTGTCGATAGCGATGTGGAGAGTTTCTCTTCTCGATTCTCGAATCCCTATGACGTGATCTTCATGGATCCGCCCTATGCCTTTCCCGACGAGGATCTGCAAATCCTTCTCAAGCAACTCTTGAAGTCAGGTGCGATCGTTAAGGAGTCGTTGATCGTTATCGAACGGGCGAGTCGAATCGATACCTTTCCCTGGCCCGATGAGATGCGTCAGGTGAAGGTGCGCAAGTACGGCAATGCAGCCATCTTCTACGGTGAATTAGGTAGCGGTTAGACTCCAGCTATGGCTATTCGTCGTGCAGTAGCGCCGGGCTCCTTCGATCCGATCACCTTTGGTCATCTCGATGTCATCGAGCGAGCGTCGAAGATCTTCGATGAGGTAATCGTCGCCGTGTTGATCAATTCAACCAAGGCTGGCCTCTTCACCATCGAGGAGCGGATCGATCTCATCACGCGTTCGGTATCGCACCTAAAGAACGTCAGAGTCGATTCATGGAGTGGACTTCTCGCGGATTACTGTGAGGATCATGAGATCGCAGCCATCGTGAAGGGTCTTCGGGCCGTTAGCGATTTCGATTATGAATTGCAGATGAGTCAGATGAACTTGAAGTTGAAGGGCATCGAGACCTTCTTCATGGCGACTAAGCCTGACTACTCCTTCCTCTCCTCATCCCTGGTCAAGGAGATTTCCAAGTACGGTGGCGATGTCGGGTCTTGGGTGCCATCACACGTTCATCTCGCGCTGCAGTCGCGTTTTGGCAAGTAGTCTTTGCCCTTTGAGGGAGAGTTTGAGAGGAGTGAGATGGATTCGCTAGAGAAGATCGAGAGCGCTCTCACCATGGTCTCTGAGGCGCGTTCAGTGCCGCTCTCTGGTTCATGCGTCGTGCATCGAGGAGAGCTCCTTGAACTACTCAACGAGATCAAGACGGTCCTGCCATCTGACCTCTTTGCGGCCCAAGAGTTGCTTGCCGCTCGTGATCGGATCGTGGACGAGGGACGGACATCAGCGGAACAGTTGATCGCCCATGCTCGTGAGGAAGTCGCGAGGATGGTGGAGCAGACTGCGATCGTGCAGAGCGCGCGTGAGGAGTCAAGCCGCATCCTTGATGACGCTCGCACGCAGGCTGACTCAGAACGAGCTGAGGTGGATGCCTACATCGACTCACGTTTAGCAACGCTGGAAGTGATCCTCAACAAGACTCTGGATGCCATCAATCGAGGTCGTGAGCGACTTGCAGGCGGTAGCGATAAGGATGCGCTCTCAGAACTCGCTGACTAGGTTCGTGTTTCCATGAGCGCTACCGAGTCGTCATCAGGATCAAAGGAATTCCTTCTCTCTATCCACGAACTTCCGCGCCGATCCGGCGAGTATCGTGACTATCGCTTGAATCGCACTCTCAATCGACCCTTTGGACTCGACATGATCGCCATCCCTGCCAATGAGGAGATCAATCTGACACTCACCGCGACATCTGTCGATGAAGGGATCTTGATTCGTGGCCGAGTCAGATCGAAAGCGGTGGGAGAGTGCGCTAGGTGTCTAGCTCCGGTGGAGATGGATATCGATCAGGGATTCGACGAGCTCTACGAGTATGAGAGCAAAGCCGCAGCCTTGAGTGATGAGGATGTCGAGACCGATGAGATCTTGATGGTCACCGAGGAGAGTGTGGACCTTGCGATCCCAGTACGTGACGCGGTGATCCTCGCACTGCCGGTCAACCCTCTCTGCGAAGAGGATTGCCCCGGTCTCTGTTCGATCTGTGGGACGCCGTGGCGGGAGCTTGATGGCGAACATGGGCACGAGGAGCGTGACCCACGGTGGAAGGCTCTCGAGAGTCTTAGCGAGAGGTTGAAAGAGCAGTAAAAGCCTCGTTTTG
>JACCDG010492884.1_pt1 | contig 15848 bp, 30 predicted proteins | sample 7442471 | NCBI WGS metagenome assembly JACCDG01 (sample SAMN15323444, study PRJNA562643) | freshwater metagenome | isolation source: river surface water | place: USA:Blue River Watershed | collected 2017-08-17 | reverse complement strand
GTCGGTCTTTTCATCAATTACCTACTGTCGCTGTAGTCAATGAGGCCTGGGATGCATAAGCAGAACGAGCATTAGTTGCTGCAGATGCCATCATGTTGTATGAATAATTCATACCATCGGCATCGGCATTAAATTCGAATGCTTTGCCGCCCTTAATGCCAAGACCAGCAGTAAACTTCTGGATGTCCTTAATATTTGCACCAAGGAAGGTGACATCCCATCCAAGATTATCCTGAACATGAGTCAGCATGTTATTAATTTGTGCATATGTATATTCTTTGCTAGAATTTTCTTCACCATCTGTAAGAATGGCAAGAATAGTATTACGGCTAGAATATACAAAACGATCAACAACAGTACCAATAGCATCATAGAGGGCGGTCATGCCGTTAGGTCTGTAGGTCTTATTAGTAAGTTCAACAGCTTCTGCAAGTGGAACCTGATCGTAAACAATTCGATTTACATTACTAAATGGAACTAGGGTAATAGTAGCTTCGCCAGGCAAAGCTTTCTGATCATTAAGAAACTTATTAAAGCCAGAAATAGCTTCATGGCAGATGCTATTCATTGACCCTGATTCATCTAAAATGAAGATGATATTTACAACATTATCTTTGGGTTTGTTCATTCAATTTGCGTCCATAGCAGCTGACCACCTATAGTATTCCCATTTCTTATGCCTTGCTTCTTCCAAGGTATCATAAGCACCAAAACCACCATAATAATTGCCAACAGCTATATATTTACCATCTATATCTTTAAAAACAATAAAGTCTTCATCATCACAATAAACAACTTCATTATCTTTAGTGTATGTTACATACCAAGGACTACTTGACATGATTAACTCCAAATAAAAAAGCCACCTAGTGGTGGCTTTATATTTTTGGTGCCCGATGTGGGATTCGAACCCACACGCCGAAGCGGGAGATTTTAAGTCTCCTATGTACTACCAATTTCATCAATCGGGCGATGTTGTTTTGGTATAGACAGAGTTGACTTACTATTTACATCAATAGCATTAATTAGTATAACTCTATCTTCTGGTGCTATATAAACTGCAATAATATCATATTCAGAATTATCAAAATATTTTATAGCAACTTCACCATTATTCCTTCTACTTACATTTCGTAATGCTACTTGCCAATTATTACCAATAATATAAGAAGTATATTTTACAGAAACTTTAAATATAGATTTATTTTTATAGACAATAATATCAAATAGACTTCCATCTGAATATGGCAAAAATACTTCATAGCCTTGAGTTATTAACTCTACCAAGACCTTTGCTTCACCAATATTTCCTTTTAGTCTTCTATTCATATTAAATTTGGCGGTGAGTATAGGATTCGAACCTATGGAGCTTTTTACACTCTGAAGTTTAGCAAACTTCTGCAATCGGCCACTCTGCCAACTCACCATTATTTTTTAGCTTTTTTTAAATTAGTATATAGTGTATAAGTCAGCACCTAGCTAATTTACCTTCCTTTAATTCTTTAAGAAGATAAAATATCTTCTCTGGGGCGTCTTCATCAGAATCAAGTTCAAAATATGGAATATTAAAATTATTAAGTAAAATTTTAACATCCATAGATAGTTGATCAGCCTGTTCTTCTGTTTGCCCTCTTCCTATTGGATTATAATCTCTTACCCTATTAAGGTAAATATTTATATTGTTATAAGAATTATAACAATCCAATAAATAGTTCGCAAAAGAAACGGGATAATTCATTGCTTCAAGTTGAAGACTAAAGTATGCTGCACCAAGCAATAGAGGAGAATCTGAGATAGCATATTCTACTTTATTGACAAGCCTTCTGAGCTTATGATTTTGCTTGGCCAGAATATAATCTTGCTCTGTTAAATGATTGCTTCTATCAGACCATGTTAGGTCTTTAGCATATTCTGTTACAAGTTCTGCATTTACATAATCTTTTTTCATTAAGAAGAAAAGACCAGCAGCAGTTGTGGATTTACCAGTCCCTGGACCGACCAAATAAATTAACAACAGTTAATTTTTTATTTTCAGCATAAGAATACATTTTAATACCAATCTATATAGTGTTTAACTTTATCATCATCATTGATAAAGTTATCGACATTCCCTTCTTTAACTGAATTCTTCAACTTTTGCCTTACTGTGTTTCTGCCAATTAGTTGATGACATTCTAGATTTGCATCAGCATGCCATTTACTAAATCTATTGCCACAGTGTTTATACTTATCTGAATGAAAAAGCTTAAAGTCTTTTTCATTTTGCACTCTCTTATTTTTCCAATAAGAATATGGCTTCCTACTATAAAAGTAGTCATCACCATGACTTAAGTACCATGTTCTAAATTCACCAAATTCTTGGTTGAATGTTTGAGCTTCGCTTCCATAATTATTGAAATACGACATGCCCTTTCTGCGATAAGTACGGGACATTTAAAAACTCCTATACAGGAACTTTTAGAGTATTAGCAATATTTAAAATCCCTAAGATAATCTGGAGTATTGTAATACTCTGTTGTTGTGATGGAATCAGGTGTATCATCCATCCATATATCTATCTTGATCTTGTGAGTATCATACAGAAATTTACGTTTTGCATTGTGCCCAGTAAAGATTATACCATCAACATCGTCTTTCCAGCACCAAACATCGGCATTAGATGCATGCGAAATCGGACCGTATCGATAGGTGACAATGTAGACCTTATGGCCATACATTCTGATAGAATTAATTAAATGCTTAAAAAGCTGAGGATCTGCCGTTATTGTATTGTCAAAATCAATAGCAATATTGATACCTTGCCTTTTGCCAAAATTCCAGCATGCATTTGAAAAATTTGAATCTGCTAAGCATTGAATTGCAGAAGTAGCACTTTTAGTAGATTTTTCTAAAGAATCAATCATTTTATTTTATCTTATTTTATATCAAGATTGGCTACCCATGACGGATTTGAACCGCCACCAAAAGTTTTGGAGACTCACGTGCTGCCATTACACCAATGGGTAATTTTATCAATCTTCCGATGAACCGTATCTAGAACGCTCTTTTTCCATACGTTTATCTTTATACTTATCTTTTGACTTTTTCTTTTTGCCATTTTTATTATAGCCGTTATCGTCAAATTCGTATTCGTAAGAGTTCTTCTTTTTTATTGGCTCAAAACCAGGACGCATATATATTCCGATTTATTACTTTTTAGCTTAACTTTTTAGATTCTTGGTAAAAGAAACGCTGACATTCAGTTAGCGTGCGGGTAATCATTGGGAATTCTTGAAAATTAACAACTGGATTACCTTCTTCATCCTTTTCAACCTTAGGTACACGAACGGTATGCCTTAGTTCTTCCTTATAGTTAACAATTGGAAGATGGCCAAAAACAGACTTAACAGTTTTACGCAAAAACTTTGCCTTCTTAGAACGCATTATAACATTTCTCTTTTTTAGTTGAAAGTGGCTGCCCCAACACGGTTCGAACGTGTATTCCCTGATTCAAAGTCAGGTTTCCTGCCAGTTAGAAGACAGGGCAATTAATTAAATTAAAGAATACGGATCATTAATAAAATCTTCAAGATTCTTTCTTAAAGAAGATTCAAGATTTTCGTATATCTTACTTTTTAGTATTTTACGCTTCTTTAACATTTCTGTAAAGAATTTAGATCTACCAGCAATAAATTGCGCCTTTGCAGCATCCACGCTAGAAAAAGTTAAAATAGGGGTATATTCACAAAGTACCCTAAAATGAACATCTTTCATTGGACCATTGCCGGTAAGACTAATAAGATCAAGATCAAGGAACACATTGCCCCATTCATCTAGATCGCCTGCTTCAAAATTATGATAAGCAGTTGACTCAATATATTGACTTGCAACAATAAGTTCTTCGGTGTAAGCATCACCAAAATACGATCTAATACAATTTTTCATAAACTGTATAGATGCTTCTTCATTTTTATCAAATCCAGGAATATATATTACATCATGAAATACAACAGCCATAATAAAAGATATAGGCAGTTCCTTATTGTAATATTTAGATATCTCATCAAACCTGGATATCATATCCTGAATATGTGATAAGTCATGATAATGGCGGCCATAGCCATCATAATAATCTTGAACAAAGCTTAAAAAAACATCTAACAGATTTTTAGTTTTTATATCTAAACTTTTCATTTAGATGTACCAAATTTGGTGGGCTATGAAGGATTCGAACCTTCTTTATGGCTTTAGAAGAACCGTGTGTTATCCAATTACACCAATAGCCCTTGATTAAATTTGTATAATGCTATAGATTATTCTAATCACATAACTGGAGATTAGAACAATGAAGCAAAATATTTTAAAATTAAGATCAGAAGGTAAGACATACCAAGAGATCTGTGATGAATTAGGTTGTACAAAATCTACTGTCGCATATCATTGCAATAGAACAACTAAGATTAAGACAACACAAAAGAATAATGAGTATAGAAAGAAAACTCCTTTAATTGTCAAAGTAGATAGATTTAAACGAGATTCAAATAACAAAGGAGACTGCAATTATACCACAAAAGACGTAATAAATAAACTTGGAGATAATCCAAGATGTTATCTTACAGGTAAAGATATAGATCTAAGCGACTCTCGGATCATATTCTCTAGATCATATAGTCCCAATTTGTGAAGGTGGCGATAGTTCACTATCAAATATGGGCCTTACAACATTTTTAGCAAACCAGTCAAAAACCTCTATGCGATTAGAGCAATTTATAGAAATGTGTAAACAAGTTATAAAAATGCATAGTTAGCGCATATATTAAAGGGAGACTGTTGCAGAAGACTTAACTTGATAAGATCTTTCAGTAACAGTTGCTAAGTAATGGGTAATTCCACTACGAAGGGCGAGCATTTCAGCATGCTCTTTTTGTTTTGCTTCATCGGCAGTCTTGAAAACAATTTTACCAGACTCGCCATCAATTACAATAAATTTTAGCATAATTGTTCTTAAAGAAAAATAGGCCACGGTATGGCAGCCAGGAGTAAAGACAAGGTAAAGTGGGACACCTAAAAAACCAATAGAGCCTGGATTTTATAGTCTATAACTCGATGCCACTAATGGCATCATATAAGGTTTACTAATTGAAGTTTAATACCGACAACATTCCTAAGAAGTGATAGCGGGCTCAGTTAAACTTTACACTTTAAACTTTAGACTTTAGAATTATAATCTTTTATTTTGGCTTCCCCTGCTAAGGGAAAAATAGACAGATTAACCATTCTGTTGCTGTTATGAGGCAGCGAATCTAGTTTAATAATAATATCAATTATTTCACGCGATATAAGTCGTTACCCAGGTTTTAGTCTTTGCACCATAACATGGCCTATTTTATTAAACCTCGATCAGAGTCTTGGAGTTAACTTCACTAAGAGAGAAATCAACTTCAATAGAGAACTCTTCAATTTCCTTTTCCAAAGAACGAATACGTTCTTCAATGGGGGAAATGCTATACACCTTAGGTGCATGGGCTGCACGAATAGGCTTTGCAACCAGTTCGAACGCCTCAGAAGAAACCTTGTTCTTTTCAGAACCATGAATAGCGGAAACTGCCTTTTCAATACTTTCATTCATCTTAGTTTCAAGATGAGTTACAGTGGTTGTGGCAAGAGAAACCTGCTGCTTCATACGCTGAAGGAAAATGCGCTTCTGTTCAATTACACTCTTGGTGTCAATTGCCTCAGCAACGGTCATTTCCTTACCGCTAATTGTTACCTTTGTAACAGCATTGCTCTGAAGCACAGCACTCTTAAGTGCCTGGCGACGAGTAATAAGATCACCAACAGAGTCGAAAGAAGACTTGATAGTGTTATCAATGCTGGCCTTGTCTTTTTCAGAACGGTTATAGGGCTTTTCTTCTGCACCAATTACAACGGTACAGAACAAGCCAGATGCAACGGCAGACTGAATACGTGCATCAAGAGTTTTCAACTCGGCAAGTGCACGAGTTACAGAAATTTGCTTTTTCTCAGACATGATTATCTCATTTAAGGGTTTATAAATAGTATTTAAAGTTTCAATTTCACCAGTTTGTTTATTATATTTCTTAACAACACTGGTTCTTACAAATTTTTTATTTGAAACTAATCCACAAGGATTTGGATGGTTAACTGGATCGAGATATGCACTATCTCCAATTTTACAAGCTAGGAGAGTTCGGTATAAAACTATAGGTTTCTGTGATTCTATATTCATAGAATATGCTAACCTAAAACTTCCAATATGTCTTGCATTGTCAACCCTTTGCAAGCTTACTTACAATTGCACCGTCATACATCCCAGCATGATTTTCTTTAAAGAATTTCATAATATCTGGCACACCTTTACCTTGCTGTTTCAGAGAGTTCACAATATCTTCGATTTGAACTTCTGTCATCTGAGCAGGAAGATAATTTTGAAGAGTAAAAATTTCAAGCATCAGCGTTGCCTTTCTAAGGGCATCGTATGTCAGATTATGAAAATCTGTAAGATTTTTAATAGTCTTCTTAAGATAAGCTACAACTTCTGCATCCGTTGTTTCACGACCACCATCATTTTTACCAATCATGGTGCATTCAGAAAGTACAGTTGTTAGTACGGAACTAACAGCAGTATTACGTTCTTTTCGTGCTGTAAGTTGATCATTTTTAATTTTTTCAATAATAGACATTTTTAAGCCATAAATTTTTGAGCTTCATCTGAACCAAAAACATTCATAAACTGTTTAAGACCTGATGAAGAAATATGTTCTACATCCTTATGTGGGCAAAGGAATACATATTGAAGGTCAGGATTAACCTCCATATTCCATCTCATTTGATTAACTTCATAGTCAAGATCATGCCCATTACGAAGCCCTCTAATTATAAAGGCAGTGCCATTATAGGCTGCCTGTATATGATCAACCAGCTTAACAAGAGGAAAATTAAACTGTATAACAGAAAACCTATCTTTTGGTAAAAGATTATCTTTTATTGAAATAGGATTTGGAACGCCCTTTTCAGGATTAATACCCTGAGCAATGATAACATGATCAAACATATTAAGAGATTGTTTGACAATATCTAAATGTCCAATATGAAATGGATTAAATGATCCTGGATAGATACCTATGCGACGTTCCATATAGCTATTCCTTAAATATTATTTTCTTCAATAAAGGAATGAATCTGTTCCACAATAAAGGGAAGACTGATCTCATTAATCTTGAGATCAAAAGTCATAGAACCTACATTTGGATCTCCAGCAATCTTATGTGCACTCTGCATGCTCTGTGCAACTTCACTTCTGGTGACGTAATTGAAATAATTAACGATCAGTTGATCAAATGCAACTGCGATATTGTTAATAACAATTTCATTAAGATTGTCAATTGTGAATGTATAAGCTAAAGGCTTGCCATCCTTAGAAATAATTTCTTCGCCATTGCGATAACGAGTAAGACGATCAAGTGACTTGTCACGACCAGTCTTGCGACAAAAGAGATCACCTTCATGACACTTTGCAATCGCAATATCAACAACATTTTCTTTATGATCAATATAATAGGCGGCTGTATAACCACCAGTCGCCATCATGTCATAAGATTCATTATACTTACGAATGTGTGTCCAACGGACATCAAGGGGGAATTCAAAACTCATACTTTTTCCACTGCTTCAATTAGGGGATCAAAACCACAAAGAATCTCATCTTTATAGTCAACAATAAAAGGAGTAGAATTTTCTACTCCCCAATAGCAATATGCACTTCTAAGAGTATCAATCATATTGTCTCGTCCAACAGGGTTGGCACTATGAACCTGACACACAAGGAATTCAATTTCCCCATGATATGCAGCTTCTTCAATATAATTTGTAACTTGTGTGCCACGACCACAATCTTCTTTTTCTTCATCACCAAGATCATGGTCAATGCTAATACCACAAACGGTATTGGTCATTAAGAGATCAATAGCCTCTTTGGCAGTCTTTACCCAGATATCATAACCTGGAGGCATAGGCCGCAAATCGTCAAGCCAAACACGAATCATCGGTGTTTACCCATATAGCTATCCAGATAAGCTACCTGGCATTCTAATTTGTTAAGATTAATAAAATAAAGATATTCTGCTCTGGTAGGAATACGAGGCTGGAAGTGCATCTTCATTTTAGCTTGTTCTGGTGTCCTATTCCCCTTCTTATTGTTGCAAGGAAAACAAGCAGAAACCATATTTTCCCAAACAGTTGCACCATTTTGTGCAGCAGGATGAACATGATCACCAGTTAGATCAACATCAGAAAACCTCTGATTGCAATAACAGCATAGATTATTATCTCTACGATGTAATCCACGCTTAGTTAATCTAGGTTTAAATGAAGACATCTTTCCAGACTTACCCTTAATTGCCAAAATCATTGGCATAGTAAGTGTGCTTCGATTACCAGATATAGCATTAACACCACCATGAAGAGTAACATCTGCTTCAGCTGGAGTCCACGCCAATCTATCTTTGGATATTAAATAGGCAGCTCGCTCATAGTCAATCCACCGAATTGGATTGCCAGCAGAATCAAGTGCTAAGATCAATGGTTGATTGCTCATGCTTAAGATCTCATGAAATATGGTGCCCCTGGCGGGAATCGAACCCTGCGCCAAGCCGTTATCTGCGGTAAGAGTTTATAAGTCTCCTTGCTCTCCATGAGCTACAGGGGCGATAAAGTGGTGGGTGCACTGGGACTCGAACCCAGAACTTACTGGTTACTTACTACTCCGAGATTTCCTCGGCCAACATAGTTGTTGTAGTCTGGACTATATCATTATCTTCAGCATTATCTGGTAAGATATCTTGCGTATAGTCTCTGAGGATCCTCATAACATCTAGATAATCTGAAAGCATATTAACATTACCTTGATTATTTTTTGGAGCATCAACTCTTAAATTGATACAACTTTTATCAACAGTCAATTCAGTTGATTTAAACCAAGCAATTTTATTATCATCTACACAATATATGGCAAAGATATCACAATCATTTTTATCATAATAAAAATGATAATTTGGACCACTTTTTCTAGAAGTAAACATATAAACACCATTTTTCTTACTTATGGCTTTGACCTGTATGCCGAATAATTTTTTATTATATTCAACAACAATATCAATCTTAGATATGTCTCCGTATTTCTTTGAATACAGATAGTCCTAATTCTGCTAAGTGTGTAGCTACTTTCAATTCGCCTATATTACCCAAACGCTTACTATGCATAATAACCTCCTGATTAGTAATCATTTAGTTATTATAACATAGAAGTTTCCTGCTGATTGACCAATCTTTAAGATTTTTACATTTCGGCAATGTACTTAAAGCTCTAAGGCTATTCCAGCATACAGCAAGATTTTCATCTATATATTTCTATATAGAGCTTCTATTTTTAAAAGCCAGTTACTCTATCCTGTTGAGTTATGCACCCGTATTTAATTTTGATGAACCAGGAAGCGGCGTCCCATAAGGACGACCAATCATTTTATACATATCTTCTGGAACATCAATACTAAGCTCTTCGCATTTTAATAAAATTACATTATTAAACTTAGAAGATGAATACATTGAATTAAATGTTTGCCCAGACTTTCCACTTTCATCTTTTAGTAATGAAAACAGAACAAGAGCAATTGCATCTAATTCCTTATTTGTAAATTTAACTTCAGACATTACTTTGCCTTTTTGGTTGGAGATTTCCTGAAGCTAGCCTTAACATCAAAACCATGTTGCTGAATTTTATATTTATCTTCAATCTCAACCACAGGCTTTTCTGCTTTATACACACTGTTCATACACATATAAATTTCCTGAAAGCATGTATATGAATCCATTACTTTAAAGAAATCAATGTCAGAAAGCTTGGCATTCTTTACGTACACTTCTCTATTGTCATCATTAATCTTAGTCAGGACAATAGGAGAATTAAGAACTAGATTAACATTATTATTTTTATAATCTTCAAAGAACTTATATGTAAAGTCATATATATGATGATAATAGGTATTTTGCTTTTTTATAGAAGCGAAGGCTTCTTCGAATGCTTTATAGTTGTAACAGTATGTAACTTCTTTTTTAGAGAAAGAAATTTCTCTAAAGATCCTTACTATTGGATATGTTTTTCCACAGAAAAACAGAATCATATAAGTAGCAGAATCTGGATAAGAGATATATCTATTTTTACGATCAAGCTCAAACTTATTGCCAGTTAATTCTTCTGCTACCTTTCTGATATATAACGTTTCCTTGTCAAACAAAGAACTTGCAACACCATCATAATAGTCATTAAATTGACTGACAATTTTCATTATTTACAATCCTGAGATATCAATCCTTAAAAGCTCAATTTCTTCTTTGCTAAGCTTTTTAAGAGCCTTTTCGATCTTTTCTTCTTTGGCAGTTTTTACTTTGTCAAAGATAGGCATTTCAGAAATATCATACCAGCCACCAACAGACCAATAGCCTTGGCTGTGTTCCTTTGGGGTAGTATCACCTTTATAAGGGAGGCCTTTTTGTTTAATATACTGAACGGCCAATTCGAATGATTCAAAAATAGAATCTAAAATCATCGGGCCACGGCCTTCAGTAAAATCGGCATTTCTTTTAACAACAAATACAGTTTTCATTGCGGAAGCTCTAAATATTTTTCTCTGTCACTTTTCCATATAAAGTCACCCTTTTTAGTAAACTCTATATGACCGCCAAAGCTTTTCACAAGATCATTTTCAGGATCAAGAATTTTAATAACCCTATACATATCAGCAAATGTTAAGCCACAAACTCCACTTGTATTAACAAAATGAGGCATCTGAAATTCAAGAAAGTCACTGTCATCATCCAAAATAGCATAATTAGTTACTTCTGGATGTTTAGATAACCATTCATAAACTTCCCATCCACGATAACCACTATTATTTTGTTCCCAATATGGATTTTCACTATAATGGTCAGTTATATAATTAACAGTCTTGTCAATTATTTCAACTGCTGGGCTAAGACCAGCAGACACAAACATGTCCTTAATCTCTTCTATTGTATATAACTTTCTCCATGAAGAAGAAATAACTATCTTAACATCAGAAACTAAATAAAATATCTTATTAAGACGCTTAATCAATAAAGGATCTACATAATCCCATAAAGCCTTTGTCTGTTCATTTAAAACAGCTGATTCAAGTGAATTAAGTACGCCATCAATATCAAGAAAAATAATCTTCATAATAGTGGCAGATGTCCAGTTATTGGATTAAGATCAGATGGATAATGTGGTCCAATAGCAACAGCTGTCAATGTTGGTACATTATTAAATTCTGTCTGTCCACTATCTTCTATGATTGAACATAGAAGTTTGGCCTCTTTAGCCTTCTTATATACTTCTTTTAATTCTTCTTCAGAATTAACATATACACAAATCTTGGTAAATGCGCCATTTATCCAGGATTCTAGGGCGGATCCATTAAAACATGAGAAGATAAATTCGGTTGAATATGGATCATTATATTTTTGCTGCATCAAATCTAGCAGAACTGCCATCGAGGCATGTGCTGCTTGAGAAGCTATCTTACCGCTTTCTCATGTTAAGATCTTTACGAACTATAATAATCTGTTTAGGATTTTCCGTCATTTTTCTTCTCTGTAGATTTTTGCCATTTAGTCAATTTAGAATTGGTAATAGCATTAATTTGTTCTGGGGTAATTTTGCCATTAGTGACCTGATAAATAATATCAGTTAGGCAGATGATAGCATCTATAGCTTCACCGACAATACCATCTTTCCCTGGTTGCTTGTCAGATATTCCATACACGATATTTAATTCGGTAGACAGCTCTCCAACTTCTTCTTGGAGATGAAGAAAGGTTGTAAGTGGCGTCCTTTTGTCTTTAATTTGACTAGACATAGTGAGAATTTCAGAAATCATGATTATCCATGATATAAAAGTGGTGCCGCCAGAGGGAATCGAACCCTCATCTCAAGATTTTCAGTCTCGCGTATTGACCAACTCTACTACAGCGGCGTTAATTTTGGTGGGTATACTAGGATTCGAACCTAGACCGAAAGGGTAAGAGCCTTATATGCTAAACCGTTACACTATATACCCATATTCATTTTTTGATGAAGATGCATTGCTTTTTTGCGGGCGACCATAACATCTTCTTCGAAGATTTGATCAATTGCTTTTGAATCAATAAGTTTAATTGAAGCAGTGTGGTCATGGGAATATTCCACTCCACCCTTATCAACTATTACATTATTGTGTTTCATTACTTTCAGGCCATAAAGATAATTGCGGCCATTTCGATTATCTTTTTTTACACATTTAAAAATGCCAGAACTACTTTTTGACCAACTAGAAACTCTGTAAAGATCCCCTACATTAATAACATCCATAAAAACCTTCAAATTTTTGGAAGGGCTTTAAGGAATCGAACCTTAGACTGAAGAGTCAGAATCTTCTGTTTTACCAATTAAACTAAAACCCTATTTTTATTAGTTGATGCGCATTTTTACAAAGGTCGTTATGGTGTACCACTCCTGATCTAGCTAAGCCAGATTTATGTATATGGGCATGATACGTATTTATTGTCTGTATCAAGACTATTTTTGGAGGAAGTGGTGGGATTCGAACCCACGGCCCGGCTCCCGCCGAACGTTAGTTTTCAAGACTAGTGCAATAATCCATCTCTGCCACACTTCCATTTTATTCTATAAAGCCTTCTTTAAAATTATTGGGATCAATATTAATTGTTGATCTACCATCTAACTCTAAACAAGTAAAATATTGCATTTTATTATGATCAACACAATATATTGCTAATACATCGCAGCTTAGACCATCAAATTTATGAATTACATTTTCAGTTTTATTAGATCTAACAGATTTTAACATAACTTCATACGTATTAAATCTTCCAGGCTTTGCACAGCATTTAACTTCAACCTTATAAAGAATACCATCTTTATAGGCAACAAAGTCAAATTCAGATTTTCCACTAATAGAAGTAAAAACTTCAAATCCGATTTTTAATAAAATCTAAAATAGCATTCTGTTCACCAAGAATGCCTAAATAAGTTTTATTATCCATTATACAATTTCAGTATTTTGCAACTGAACTTTATCTAATCGACGTTTAGCCTTATTAGATTTACCATGTCCACAACCCTTCATTAACAATGGGCTAAGTGCAACATGATTGCGAAACTTAGTAAGAAGTTTTGTTTTAGTTTTCATATAAATTTAGAGCTGATTTTATCAGCTAGTCCATATTTAATACAGTCTTTGGCTGTTAAGTAAAAATCAGTTTTACCAATAAAAAGATCTTTTATTGTCTCTTCATCTAAATTTGAATGCTTCTTTAGATGCTTTAAATGCTGAGCATGCATAAGTTTCACATAATGCATTGTAGACTCAAGCTCATGAGGTTTACCTTCCACACCGTACATACACAATGAATGTGCCATAACCAATGTGTTGGGAGTTATAACTCTCTCATGACCAGCAATAAAGATGTCAAAACCCATACTCTTTATTTCACCAATAGCAACTGTAACTATTGGTATTCTACTAGACTCTATGGCAGCCAATATAGCTTGGCCATCAGAAACTGACCCTCCTTGTGAGTTAATCAGTATAACTAGTTTTTCATGTATATTTAGTAAATTATTTAATACTATAAATTCAACAAGTTCTTTAGCAGAACCGAGAATCTATATCATCAAATAACATATGAAAGCCATAATCATTTAGTGTTAAGTTTTCTACTTCAACATCTTGAGACATAATGACCTCCATAAAAATTTGGTGCCCACGGTAAGAATCGAACTCACGACCGTCACATTACAAGTGTGCTGCTCTGCCAACTGAGCTACGAGGGCATTGTGCCTATCGCTAAGATAGGCAGAATGACAGTTTATGCACTGTTATTGTCACCAGTGTAAATAGTGAATATCGGCTTGCTATTTAAATCCCGTCTAAATAACGCATAAATGCGATCATGTTTTATGGACACAACATGATAAAAGGACCCCAATGTCTTTAATCTCCTATGGTCGGAGAAGTTAATCCACTCATTAACAACGAGATATGTTTCACACAGAGAAACATATAAAACTCATAGAGCCTACTCTACATAACAGAAACAAGGTCTATTAAGAAAATATTATTAAAGCCTTCTTCTTTCTCAAACATAGAATAATGGGAATAATATAATCAGGTCACCTTATTTAATTCAACCTAACTGAGATGGTTTGAGACATCCAGATTCAGTATTGTAACATATAATATATGTTATACAAAATTCTTGCTATGATCCTCCATAGATCTTGTAGCCAAAAGCGTGGCTAATAAGACTTCTCCTATCCTACTTGCTGAAACTGGTTTCAGAGGTACTTTTGATCATAAAAGTATAAAAGACATCTTCTATGCGATGATGCTCACAGCTTGGTTTTGAGTGCCAAGCTACACTATGGAGAAATTGAGTATAGCTATGTTTGTGGTTTCCACGCTATAGGCCCAAGCTATTAGGCAACTACCTATTGATAGTTTTTAGCACACTCAAAATTTGGTACGGTAGACGGGACTCGAACCCGCAACCTCCAGGTTGAAAGCCTGGTGACACTAGCCAATTGGTCTACTACCGCATTAAATTCGTTCAAGTGCTGGTATTGATGGCACATATGCAAAGAATCTTAAGTTTTTATCTAATTCAATATCATCGCCAACATTATGATCAATATCATGAAGGGCAAAACATCCTTCAGCTTTATCAATTGATCTTACTATCGTAAAGTATCGTAACTTTACTTTATCACCTTGTTCTGAATCTTTTGGAATTTGTTCACTGAAGAAACGAGGATTAATCTTCTGTTTCATAAAGATTCTCAGAATTTTGGCACCCTGTGAAGGAGTCGAACCTTCTTTTCAGATTTCGTAGACCTAAAACTAATCCACTAAGACAGGGTATGAATTTTTGGAGGGGCATCTTGGATTTTAACCAAGCTAAACAGGTTTGCAATCTGTTACATAGACACTCTGACAATGCCCCAAAATATTAGATGCTTTTTCATAAAGCACAAGTTGATTATGGAAGCGAAGAGGGGATTCGAACCCCTGAACCTAAAGAGGAAAAGGTTATGAGCCTTTCTGCGTTGACCACTTGCATACCTCGCAACAGAAATTGGTGCTCCCTGAAAGACTTGAACTTTCTTCTTAGCCGTGTAAAGACTAGGCCCTACCGTATAGACGAAGGGAGCAGAATATATAAACTATAATATCCAACAAATAGTTTGTCAACTATTATTGGGCATTTTTTAGTTTATTTTTTTAAATGGTTGAGAGAGAAGGAATTGAACCTCCACCACGGCTAGCAAGAGTGCGAAGTAACTCTAATCTGTGCAACCGTATTAAGGAGTAAAAATCGACAGAGTGACGTTTACGTGTGCTACCATTACACCATCTCTCAATTATAAAAAGTGGTCCCGAGAATTAGATTCGAACTAATAACAAACGGCTTATAAGGCGAAGTACCCAATTGTCTACGCAATCGATTAAGAAGAAATGGTGACATAGGGAATTTTACGTTGCTCTACCATTGAGCTATCTCGGGACTTATTTACTTTTCTTTGTAGACATTAAATGAACCAACCAGTTCAACTGGTTGACATTTAAATGTACCAATAGATAATAGGGTAAAATACCCAGTTTCACTACAGGATTTTTGGATTCTCATTCCATCAATAAAGAAGAATGAGACTGCGTACATCCACCAAAGGACTATACTAATCATTACAAGATAACCCAGCTTAAGAGCCAGGC
>JACCDG011158277.1_pt1 | contig 15851 bp, 17 predicted proteins | sample 7442471 | NCBI WGS metagenome assembly JACCDG01 (sample SAMN15323444, study PRJNA562643) | freshwater metagenome | isolation source: river surface water | place: USA:Blue River Watershed | collected 2017-08-17 | reverse complement strand
GGGCGCACAAGTGTTCAGCGTTGCAACTAAAATGGCGCAGGCGTTAATTGTGTTTGACGAAGCCGCCGCCATGTCGCGAGGTTCTGAGATATTGCGGGGCGAAGTAAAAATACACGATTCGGTTAACTCGCACCGGATAATTTACGAAGATTCCGTATTCCGCCCGATTGAATGGGGGCCAACAACCAATGACGGATTGAATACCCACATGGCCACGATTGACGAATATCACGCCCATAAAACGGACGAGATGTATAACGTAATCATGAACTCAATGGGGGCACGTAGGCAACCGTTTTTATTTACCATCACAACGGCAGGATTTAACAAAGAAAGCCCGTGTTATAAGCACCGAACCCACTGCACCAACGTGTTGAAAGGCCTCGTTGATGACCCGACGTTATTTTCAATAATTTACACACTAGACGAAACAGACGATTGGACCGACCCGAAGTTATGGCGTAAGGCAAACCCGAATTTGGGCGTTTCGGTGCAGGATAAATATTTGACGGATCGACTGATTGAAGCCAAAGAAAGCAACGATAAAGAGGTTGAGTTTAAAACCAAACTGTTAAACGTGTGGACCGATTCGGCAGTTACCTGGATAACCGACCGCGACTGGATGGCATGCGCCGGATTGAAGGAACGAGATTTGGAAGGGATGGATTGTTATGCGGGTTTGGATTTGGCGAGTACGCGCGATTTTTGTGCGTTGAGCTTGTTTTTTCCCGAGCGGGATGCGTTGTTGTTCTATTGCTGGCTCCCAGAGGACGCGATCACGAAACGACGCGACCAAGTCGGGCAGTCGTACCGTCAATGGGTGGCCGATGGTGAGATAAATGTAACGGACGGGAACGTAACAGATTACCGAGCGATTCGGGATAAGATAGGCCGATTGCGGGAACGGTTTAACATACTCGAATTTGCGTACGATAAATTTAACTCGTCGCAGTTGGTTATTGAGCTAACCGAGGACGGGCTTGAAATGTACCCGTTTAGGCAGGGGATGTTGTCCATGACGGCACCGAGTAAAGAGATGGAACGTTTGGTTTTGAACCGCCGATTGCAGCACACGGGACACCCAGTGTTGCGGTGGATGATTGGAAACGTGATGATGAAAAAAGACGAAAACGATAACGTGAAGCCAGACAAGAAGAAAAGCGGTGATAAGATTGACGGCGCGGTGAGTTCGATTATGGCCATAGGTGCTGCCATGGAGAACAAAGCCAAGGAGCGCGACGATGATGAATTGTGGTTTGTACCATTGTAAAAAATTAAACGATGATAAAAGATGCAAATTTAACCTACACGGACGATTTTATGCGGGAGTATTACATCCAGTTGCCGAAATCGTCTGCCGTTGGCGGTAGTTACGAACACGCGTACGCAGCCATCGAGGACCGTCATTTTGCGGTATTTGGCCGAAGAAAATATAAAAATTATGGTGTTTTTCGTTCCGCGTTGAGCAAATGGGCGAAAATTAATCGGGAATAGTTATATTCGCGATATGAGAAAGCAATAATATTTCGTAATTGACAGCCCGGAAAGACGGGCAACATTGCGGGGGAGTGTGGTGGTTGCACGCGGGGCTCATAACCACGAGGTATTTTAGGTTCGATTCCTAATCCCGCGACACGGAGGCATCCTAATGCAGTCAGGCCATTGGTGTAAAGGTAGCATCGGTGTTTATTCGCTAAGATGCAGGTTCGATTCCTGCATGGCCTGCAAAACAAAAATAGATGAGCGAAATCCGCATCGGCCGGTGCGGGTAAATTAGGCGAGGTTCGAAACTCGCCTTTTTTATTTGTTGCATTCGTTTTTTCACCGCGCGTTAAATTCGCCTCGATGCAGTTGGCCAATTTATTTAAACGCGAGAAAAGAGAGCAACAATTCGGAGCTTTGCCGTTTGTCGGCGATGTAATCGGGTCGTTCTATTCTTTGCTGGGCCGTTATACCCGTTCAGGGCAGACGGTAACAAGCAACACCGCGCTAAGTATTGCCAGTGTTCACCGTTCAATCGAGGTTATCGCCAACGGTATCGCCACGATGAATTTGAATATTTATCGCGAGACCGTCAACGGAAAGGAACGCATAACCCGCAGCGCATTAAATCAGTTGCTTAAAACGCCAAACGGGTATCAAACTAGTTTTGATTTTTGGACGTATGTTATGGCGCAGTTGAAAATGCGCGGTAATTCATACGCGGTTATTAAGCGGGATAACAATTTCGTGCCTATCGAACTGCATCCAATCATGTCAAGTTTCGTGCGTCCGTATTTGTCGGATGGCATGTTATTTTATCAGATTGAGGACCCAATTTGGAAGGGCACATACGCATCGTATGAAATTTTACATTTCAAAGGCCTTTGCACCGATGATCCATTGATGGGTAAATCGCCAATCGCGATGCACGCGGAATCTTTGGGCATTGATTTGGCGGCTATGTCTAGCAGTGCCGATGTGTATAAAAACGGGGTATTGAAATTTTTGTTAACATCAGACCGTAAGATAGCAGACCCGACAGCGCTACGCCAGTCACTCGATGATGTGGTAAACGGGCAGCGTCGTTCTACCGTATTACCCGAGGGTGTCAAGATGGAACGCATGTCGCTAAGCCCACAAGAGGCGATGTACATCGAACAGCGTAAATTCAGCGTGGAGGAAATCAGCCGAATTTTTGGCGTTCCATTGTCGGTTTTGAATGCTGGCAACTCGGGAACCGATGTCGAATTGGAGATGCAGCAATTTTACGCGCAAACCTTGCAGCCCGAAGCCGAACGCCTAGAGCAGGAGTTGAGCAAAAAATTATTTACCGAAACAGACCGCGCAACCCATGAATTTAAGTTCGTGTTCAACTCATTGATGCGGGCAAGTGCGAAATCACGCGCCGATTATTACAACGCGGGAATCCGTGGGGGTTGGTTGCGCCGTAACGAGGCACGATACATGGAGGATTTGGATAAATTCGAAACAGGCGATCAGATGTTGGTTCAATCTGATTTGCTCACCGCCGATAAACTCGACGAATACATGACCGCCAAAATTGAAGCATTGCAGGCACAAGCGGCCAAAAACAACAATATCACCGGAAACAACAACGATACACAGTCATGAGAAAAGAGACACGCAGGCACCAAGCACCCGTAGAGGTAAGGGCATTAAACGCCGAAGGGCTACCCGAGAAAATCGGCGGTATTGCTGCCGTCGTTAACGTCGTAACCGATATGGGTTGGTACGAAGAAATGATTGCCCCAGGCGCATTCGATGAGGCGTTGAAGGATTCCGACATCCGTTGTCTGTTCAACCATGAGGACGAGTTGATTTTGGGGCGCACCAAGTCGGGCACGTGTTCGGTGTTTATTAACGCGGCTGGACACTTGGAGTACGAAAATACCATGGATTACCAATCACCAACGCATACCGATGTTGGTGTGGCGGTAAAGCGTGGCGATATTTCTGAGAGCTCGTTCCAGTTCGTTGCGGAATCCGTTGAATGGACCAACTCGGAGAAATACGGCCAAATGAACATGCGTAAAATTACCAAAATTAAGAAATTGTACGATGTTTCACCCGTAACGTTCCCCGCATACACCGAGGGAACTAGCACCGAAGCACGTGCATTGAACGAGGAGCGCAACCAATTTATTGAACCAGTTATTGAGCCCGTTTTGAGCGACGCCGTTCGTGTTGCCATGGCTCGATACAGAAACTATTAAAAAAATAAAAAAAATCATACCAATGAAAACACTTAAACAACTCAGAGAAGAGCGCGCCGCCATCAAGGGCGAGCTCGACGCGTTGTACAACACCTTGACGGTGGAAAAACGCAACATGACCGCCGAAGAAGGCACCAAATTCGACGAAACAACCGCCAAGATTGACGCGTTGGATGTTGAAATCCGTAGAGCTGAGAAAATGGAAGAAATCGCCCGCGTTGCAGGTGCTCCAAGCTCAAAGAAAGAGGAAGAAGAAGTGCGCGCATTCTCATTTTCTAAATTGATCACCGAAGTTGGAAACAACAAGTTGAGCGGTTTGGAAAAAGAAATGGTGGAAGAAAGTGCCAACGAGGCACGTAGTTTGGGCATTACCCCAAGCGGCATTTATTTGTCAAACAAGGTGATGGATGTTAAGATGCGTGAAAGCCGTACCATGAGCGCAGGTTCAGCAACTGCCGGTGGAAACTTCATCCCATTGGAGAAGGTTGGATTTTTCGACGCTTTGTACGCTAAAACTGTTCTTGAGCAGTTGGGAGCTACCAAGTTGACAGGCTTGTCCGCCAACGTGGATTTGACCGGTTTCAGTTCTGGTGTTTCTGTTGCATGGGCTGCCGAAACCGCTGATGCTGCATCAGGCGACCCAGTTACTGCCGCTCGTCAATTGCGCCCTTCACGTATCGCCGGTTATAGCGATATTTCGAAGCAGTTGTTGTTGCAAAACAACCAGTCAATTGACCAGAAAATTATCGAATCGTTTGTAAAAGCTTTGGCGGTTGCCATCGAAGCCGCAGCAATCAACGGTTCTGGCTCATCAAACCAGCCTTTGGGATTGTTGGGTACGTCTGGAATTAACAGCGTAGCAATGGGAACCAACGGTGCCGTGCCTTCATTGGCTAAGGTGTTGGAATTGGTCGCAGCTGTTGAGAACGCTAACGCAGGCATGAACGGTAAATTCTTGATCAACCCCAAATTGGTTGCCAAGTTGAAGCAAACCGAAATCAGCAGCGGAAGCGGTGCAATGATCATGTCTTACATGGCATATTTCAACGGATTGGCCGACCAAATCGACGGCAAACCTGTATTCTCAACCACCAATTGCCCTAGCAACTTGACTAAGGGTTCTAGCTCAGGCGTATGTTCAGCAATGATCTACGGAGATTGGAACAACTTGGTAGTTGGTCAGTTTGGCGGTGTTGAGTTGGTTGTTGACCCATTGTCTCAGGCAATCGGAAACAAAACCCGTGTAGTAGTAAACCAGCACGTAGGTATCGCAGTGGAACAGCCTGCCGCCTTCGGTGCAATCGTCGATTTGCTTACAGCTTAATCGATAGGGCGGTGTGGCCTAGCGGCCTATCCGCCCGCCAATATGGCCAAAAAACAAGAAAAACAGCCAGAAGTGGCGACGGTTGTAAGTGTGAGATTCACATTTTCACCGATTGGGGCGTATGGTTTGAGTTATTTTGAGGGTCAGGTTGCCGAAATCGACGCGTTGTTAGCGTCTGAAATCGTAGCAAACGGACACGCTGAATACGTAACCGAACAACCCGAAGTAACCGAACCCGAAGTAACCGAGTAAACATGTACATCGCACGCGAACTAATATCGAAAGACCACGCCGATACGGCATACATAACCTTGGCGGAAGCTAAGCAGCATTTGCGCGTAACTAGCAGCGCAGACGATGCCTATATTACGGGGTTAATTTCGATGGCATTGGACGCGTGCGATGCCTACGTGGGTTATTCGATCCGTAAATCAACGGTTAAATACGCATTTGACGGATTTACTGGGCCTATGGTATCGGTTGACACGCTTAACCCGTTTGGATTCATTGAAGGTAACATGCTCAGGATTTATTCGCGCGTGTTGTCTATCGAATCGATTAAATACGTAAACCAAAACAATACGGTTGAAACCGCAACAAATTGGATTGATGCGCCCGTAAAATTTGGCCAGTTTGGTAGATCAGTGTTTTTTGAATCAATCCCGGATAATTTGACGGACGACGACGTGCGTTTAATCGTCGAAATAAAGGAAGGTTTTGAACTTGCAAGCGCGACAGGTGTTAACGAATCGGCGAAATTCCCCGCATCGATTAAACACGCCGCATTGCTGTTGATTGGGCAGTATTACGATAACCGTCAATCAGTGGTAATTGGCGCGAGTGTAAACAAAATGGATTACAACCACGAATATCTGTTGGATAAGTACAGAGTCGTTAATTTCGGATAAGATGAACGCGGGATTGATGGACGAATTGGTAACGGTGCAGCAGTTCAGCACAACGACGGATTTAAACACCGGCGCGAAATTGCAATCGTGGAGCACATACACGACCGCATGGGCACGGGTTCAAGAGGCTGAAAGTGGTTCGGAATCCGTTGATTCAGATCGACGCGAAGCCAAACAAACAGTTACATTTACCGTTCGTTACGATTCGGGAATAAACACCAAAATGCGCATCGTTTGGGAGGGCAGGAATTACAACATTGAGAATATCGCGGATTTATCGCGTCGTATGTACTTGGTTATTCAAACAGAGCTAGTTCAATAATGGCCAATAAAAATTCATACATACAGAAAAATAAGGTCGTTATCCAAGGGATTGCCAATTTGAAGGTTGAAAACGCCATCATGGGGCAGTTTATTGAGCAGGCTGGAAAGGTTTTTATTGCCTTGGCCAAGTCAAAAATCAAGGTGAAAACAGGCAATTTGCGCGAATCAATTGGGTTTATCCGCCGCGATAATTCAAATTACGGGAAACCATTTCGTTTGATTGGCGCGAGGGTTTACAGCGGCTACAAAGGTTATCATGCGCACCTGATTGAGGAAGGAACAGCAGACCGTTCCAAGGAGCGTAGAAAAAGCACAAAAGCAAACGGCGTAAAATACGCGCCAAACATCGGGCCTGCAAAACCATTTATGCGCCCAGCGTTTGAGCAAGGAAAGGGAATTTACACTCAAATTATCACAAAATTAACCACCGATTATATAGCAGAGAAAGCACGCAAATCGGGCATCAAATAGAAAAAAAATAAAAAATATATATCATGGCAAGCACAGGAATTACCAACGGCACGCTGATTGCAATCTACAAAGATGTTGCAGGCACCTTGACCAAAATCGCAAACGCGACCTCAAACGATTTCTCCATCACCAAGGACATGATCGAGACCACCAACAAAGACAGCGCAGGCGCGAAGGAATACATCGCGGGCGAGTATGGATACACCATGTCTGTTGAAGGTATGTTTGAGGAGGACGCTAGCGTAGGCGCGTCAATCAGCTGGAAAGAAATTTTGACCGATTTGATCGCGGGCACATCCGTAACTATCGTTATGACATCAAACGTTTCAGGCGACATCAAGTTGAGCGGCGCAGCGTTTTTCAGCGATTTGAATTTGACCGCCCCACGTAATGACGTGGCAACCTTCACCGCCTCAATTCAAGGCACTGGAGCGTTGACGGTTGGAACAATCTAATTTTTATTATCTTCGTGGTATGAACCACATCGAAATCGGGGGTGTTCAGCACCCCCTTTTGTTTAACATGATTGCCATCGAAAACGTGATGGACGAAATCCATGTACAGAATTTTGACGAATTGAGCAGCCACATAAGCATGGCCACCGTGTCAAAATCTTTAAAATTTAGCCGTGTTTGCGCATTCCACGGAATCAAAGCCGGGTATCGCAAAACGGGCGAAACATTCCCATTTGAGGATATTGACGATTTGGCGGACGCGATACAGTCGTTTTTTGAGGTTGAACCTGCATTGCAAGCGTTCACCAAAGCCGTTGAGGAATTTTTCAAACCTCGCAAAAAACCAAGCGCAAAATCGGGAAAATAGACGGCGGACAATCGGAACCGCTCGACTTTGACCGCCTTAAAGAAATAGCATTTGGAGAAATGCTAATGAGCGAAAACGATTTTAACGAGTGCACACCGAAATATTTTCGGTTGCGGTTGTTTGGTATGCGAGAGGCCCAAGAGCAGCAGTACCAAAACCAATGGTACCAAACTCGATGGGCTGTTGCAACAACAATTTCCCCACATTTGAAAAAACCCATGTCGCCGATTAAGTTGATGCGGTTCCCCTGGGAACAAACAGAACATGAGGATATTGTTGCGACCGTTTCCAAGTATAAAGATATATTTGCGAAGCTCACCCCACCCGCCGAAGCATGAAAGCAATAAACGCCGTATATAACGTATTATCCAATAATTCAGCATTGACGGCGGTTGTTGGCTCAAACATAAACCCGTTACGAATCACCCAGGGCGTAGCATATCCAGCGGTTACGATGCGGGTTTCAACCGTAACTCCTCACCCGTCAAAATCTGGGCAGTCAAAAACGGACTGGGCTACGGTTGAGGTTTCTAGTTACGCGACCACATACCCACAAGCGGTGCAGGTTGCCGATTTGGTACGCGCCGCAATGGAGGTTGCGACACCCGGCACGTTTAATGGGGTTTATACTTGGGAAATTGTTTACAACGGTGAGAGTCATTTGGCGGACGACAATACCGAGGAATACGGCATTTACCAAATTATTCAAGATTATACAATTTCATACAATCGTTAAAAATGTCATTAAGTTCGATAAATATTGTATTAGGGGCCATTACGGAAGCGTACAACGCTAGCGTAAACAAGGCGGCCGAAACCATGGATCGCGTATCGAAACGGATGCAGAAATCCGCCGACCAAGCGTCCAAGGGGGTAGGTGATGCGCTTGGCTCGGGGCAGTTAAGGCAGAAAATTGAAAGCATTTCGTCCGTAATACTCGAGCAAAAAGATATTTATCGCGACATGGCCAAGGAATTGGAGGATTTGCGCCAGAAGCGCGACGCCATGTCAAAATCGGACGTTCAAGGTCAAAAGGCGGTACGTGCCGAAATTGAAAGAACAAAAAACGGGTTAAAAGAAATCAGCCGAGATACCGCCGAGTTGACGGCCAAAAAACAAGCATTAACACAGCAACTATCCGCTACCAATCAATCACTTGGCGGAACACGTGCGGCGTTAAATGGATTGGCCACGTCGTTTAGCGCGGTTTCTTCCGTTGTCGGAATTATGGCCGACGACAACAAAGCGTTGCGCAACACATTGATGGCATTAAACGCAGCGTTGAATTTTAGCGCGGCAATTATGCAGGTCAAGGATTTGCAAGAACAGTTTGGCGGTTTGACCAAATTTCTCACAAACCCATGGGTATTGGCGGCCGCTGCAATTGCGGCAACCGGGGCGGCAATTTATGCGTATTCAAATACACTGAGCGACGCAGAAAAGGCGCAAAAGGAAGTCAACGACGAATTAGCTAGCGCGACCAAATCAGCCAAACAGAACGAAGTGGCATTGATGGGGTATTTAGCCATCGTGAACGATACGACAAGAAGCGAAAAGGAGAGAAAAGGGGCATTGTTAGCGTTGAAGGAGGCAGGTGTTGCCGTTGATGACATCAATATTAAGACCGCAGAAGGCCTTCGAATTTTGAACGGAAGGGTTCGTGATTCAATTGACCTAGCAATGCAAAAAGCGATTGTTGACAGGGCGTCGGCTCGGATTGCTGAAATTGAAGGAAAGAAAAACGAAAGGTTAAATAGCATTCGAAAAGATGGCGTTTCGGTTCTAAATAAGTTTAGAGAAATTACGCTACCCGGGTTTAGCGCGGCAGTATACGAAAGCAACCAAGCTATTGATGAGGCAGAAACTTTGACCAATCTTTATAGGGTTGAAATTGATAAAGCACAAAACGAAATAGCCAATATTTTAGTAAGAACTACAGCGGCAAGCGAGGCGCAAAAAAATTACAATACAAGCCTTAAAGACGGTGAAAAAGACGCGGCCAAATACCAAAAATCAATAGAGGATTTGGCGGCAAAAGAATTGGAATTGTTCAATTTGCGGAATACTGCAAATAAAAACTTGGAAAATTATTTGTCCCCTGGCGACATAGTTCCAACAACGGTATTGGAGGAGATTCAAAAATTGGACGAAGAATTGTCCAATGTAAATGAAGCCACATTTACTTTCCCAAATGCGGAGGATGTTCCAGAAATATTTAAAAGCGGTCCAGATATAATTACTACCGAAATTGGTAAAATACCCACAGCCGTTGAAGAAATGGCAACGCGCTCAGGGTATGCTTGGAGTTTGCACATTGCCCAAATGGAATTAGCTGCTGAAAAAGCGCAAAAACTAGCGGATAAGCAAAAACAAGCCGTCAGCCAAATTAACGCAGCGTTTGCAACATTGCAGGCCGAAGCAGCTGTGAGTTTTGGTCAATTTATCGGCGACCTAATTTCAGGAGAGCAGGACGCGGGCAAGGATTTCGGTAAAAATATGCTGGGCGCAATTGCGGCGTTCATGGATTCACTCGGTAAGGCGTTAATTGCTACCGCCGTAGCGTCCGAGGCATTCCAAAAATTAATCTTAACCAATCCGCTTGGAGCAGCTGCAGCGGGTGTTGCATTGATTGCGGGCGCTCAAATCGTCCGCAACAGCCTAAAGGAAGGCCCCAACGTAACCGCGTTCGCTGATGGTGGTATCGTATCGGGTCCAACACTCGGTTTGATGGGAGAATATCCGGGGGCGTCAACCAACCCCGAAGTTATCGCCCCATTGGACAAACTTAAATCATTAATGAAACCAAGCGATTCGGGTTCAGGCTTCATCGCATCAACGCACGTAAGCGGTCGCGATTTGGCTATTGTTTTGAATCGATATAATAAGGATAACCAACGTGGCTAGGAAATATTACGGTTCGTTTTATTCGGTGACGGGCAAGCTGCACCGCGTAGAGATTTGGGACGGAGCAAACGGAACAACGCCCGAAATAACCGCCCGTTTATACGCCTCACGCGTTCAATCGGCCGGTGGATACCAAGAAGGCCAAACGTGCCTACTTGATGCGTTGCAGGGCCTCAATAGCTCGATTGAATTAACGCTGTCGGGCGAAGGTTATACAATCGAACGCGACGGAGAGGGGGATACGTTTTATGAGAACTCAATCCGCGCCTCACGTTCTACATCGTTTTGGTCTATCCCGCTCGACACGATTTTGGGCGAGTTCAAGCAAATAGCCACCAATACCGAACAATACTGGGCTGTTTTGGTTTACCAAGACGACACACTTATACACGTTGGGCGGGTTTTGGCTGATCAGATGCAGTTCAGACGCGAAGCCATCCAAGCAAAACCAACGGTCGAATTAGCTGCCGTTGATGGCCTTGAATTACTTGACGGATTTTTCGTCGATGCGTCATGGTTTACCAATGGTAAAATCACGATTTCGCAGTTATTCCGTAGGTGTTTGGACACGCTAGGTTTGAAGGATTATTGGGTTATTAACGGAACGAATACGGATTATTTCCGCGATGCCGTTGCGATGTATTCGAGCGATGCACTTCGAAAAGGCATAGATCTGTTGAAGGTTGATTTAAATACATTCGTAAACGATTACGATGCGTTCCGTGACATAAAATCAACCGACATAGATTCGTTTGAGTATGCGGCGAATAACATGGTAACGTGCCGAGCGGCCATTGAGCAAATATGCGATATTTTGCAGGCTCGATTCGTTCACGAACTGGGTAAATATTGGCTTGTTTCGGCGGCCGAATATCTCGATACTACGGTGGCTTATCGTCAGTATTCCTATACGTTGCAATATATCGGGACGGGAACATACACCCACACCGTGCAACTTGGCAACGACGTACGCCCGCAATGGCAAGCCAAACCAACGCTAACATACCAACCCGCCGCAAAATTCGTTCAGATAGACACGGAACGCACGATGAACACGGGCGTGTATCGGACGTATGCAAACACGGCCGCCACGTCGCTCATTGGGGAGTTCTCAAACATCCCAACGGGTTCAACGCCAGACGACGCGCCGATGCGAATTCGATTTGCGTTGAAGTTTGCGCGAACAATTTTCACCACAACGCCCGCAGGACCTGAGGACGAAACGCGCGTGAAAATAAAAATATGGCTAACCGATTCGGCGGGCAATATTAAAATTCTAGACAACTCAAATTTTTATTGGGTTAGTTCGGCAACCGTTCCCGAATATATTGAAACCATCAAAACAGATACGCAGTCAACCACGTGGACATCGTTTGTTTTTGATAAGCAAGTTACCACCGCACCCGCAGGATTTGACACGCTTCACGTTGTCGCATACCAAGTATTGGCCCGCAAACAGTTGTTCAATATCAATGGCAGTTTGAAGGATGCGCAACCCGACACCGCAAAAAATTTCTGGGGCTCAATCCAAATTGCATTTGCCGACGCCTCGCCGTATAACAACCCCGATTTCACGTTTAACGTGACGGAGAGTTATACGCCAGACACCAACAGCGGGTTAAATTCCAAACCGATTATTTTGGCCCCGAAATATTACTACTCATCGAATAAATACGCTACGGGTAACATATTGGCCAACAACGGAACGACCGATGTAATTGCGGACGATTGGTATTCGGGGTTTGATTCAACAACGCATGGATCACCCACGGAGATGTTGGGTAAATCCGTTGCGGGTTTGTATCGCGATTTTGTGCCAGTTATTCAAGGTACATGGCATGATGCAGGAACGTTGAACGCCATCAAATCGTTGTATTTCGATGATTACAAATGGTTATTTAACGGGGCGGTGTATTCGGCCCGCATGGAAACGTGGGATGGCGAGTGGTTGGGCTTGGTTCCGATTTACACGGGGTTGACCTCATCGGGCGAGGGATTAAAGGTCGGTTCAGGTTTGAAGGATCGGTTGAATTATCAAGAAGAACAGATAGCCCGCCTAAATGATTCGGTTCAGCGTGTGCCGGCATTGATGCTGAGCCACATGGTGAACGAGGCAGACGGCGCACCATCGAGCGCACCAACGCAAAACACGCGTTACGAAATGATGGTGCAGTATGACTACGCGTCTGAAACGATGTCGTGGCACTTGCAGGAACACAACGCGTCGATAACCTACACAGCAGGAACGCATACCATAACAAACGGTGACGAGCTTATTATCTGTGATTCTACGGACGGGAATGTGACGGTTAATTTACCACCAGCCAACGAAAGCAAGGGTAAAAAATACTATTTGCTTAATACGACATCGGCCCACGTTACTACGATAAACGGAGGCGCATTTCTTATTAATGGCTCAACAACTTTGGTATTGGCATCCGCTTACGCATCCGCTACCGTTATATCGAACGGCGTGCAATGGTACGTGTTTTAATTTGTTGCAACCGTTTTACTCATTGCGGGTAATTTCGTTTTATGGTTTTTAACGCAGTCGAAATTCTTGCCGGTTCGGAAGGTTTCAGGAAAATACACGGAACGGGCGCAGTTACTGGGGTTGAATATAACGCCTTAATTGTCCGCCAAGATACCACGTTTAGCGCGTTTACAGTGGTTGACGCCAACGGGTTTACAATCAATAAATTCAGCACCGCCGACATGTCAGGCGTTACGTTCCAAATCGGTGAATTTTTGCCAGCTGGAAAAGGTGCGAAAATTACAGCCTTCACGATTACAGCAGGTTCGGTTTTAGCATATTAATATCATGATCGGTATCGGAATTGGCACACGTAACCGAATGTATAGGGGTCAAGGTTGGCCCATCGTTCAAGGTTATAAAAACAGAGTAACCGCAGACGGCGGATATTTTGAAGGTATTTCATGTTTGTTAAACAAATTAAATAACTTATGAGCGATTTGTTAAATAAGGCCTCGTTGGTCATGATTCCTAGCGGATACAAAGAGGATGTTGTTTATTCTCCCGTTCCCACCGACGGAAGCGGAGACCTCGCCCTAACCCGTGCATCCAACGGAACACGCATCAATAGTTCGGGATTGGTTGAGGATTGCCCGTGGAATTTAGCGCAGTATAGCGAAGATTTTACAAACGCGGCTTGGATTAAAACAAACGCTACAATTACATCAAACGCCACAACCGCACCAAACGGAACAACCACAGCAGATAAATTAATTGCTTCTGCTGTTTCTGCATTGCATTATGTTAGGCAAAATATCACGGTAAGTGCCTTATCTCATACAATCACATTCTTCGCAAAACCTGCCGAATATAATGGCGTTTGGGTTACATTGGATGGCGCAAGCAATTACGCAAATTTTACATTAAGTGGCAATGGCTCTTCGACATCAACTGGAAGTACAATTGCATCAATAGTAAAACAAGGCGATTACTATCTGTGTACTTTTACACAAACACTTGCGGCGGGCACCGCTCCCGTTTTTATAGGCGTAGCAAATCCGGCAGGCACATTAACATTTTTGGGTGACGGAACATCGGGCGTATACATTTGGGGCGCACAACTCAACATCGGCTCAACCGCCAAACCCTATTTCCCCACAACCGACCGCTTAAATGTTCCACGCCTAACCTACCAAAATGGCGGGGGCGGGTGTCCTAGTTTGTTGTTGGAGAAGCAGAGTACGAATTTGGCGTTGTATAGTGAGCAGTTTGATAACGCTTGGTGGAGCAAAGCCAATGGCGGTGTTGCATCCGCTCCCGTAGTAACCGCAAACGCAGAAATTTCACCCGATGGAACACAAAATGCGGATAGGGTCGTTTTCACATTAAATGGCGGAACTGCAAGCGGTGACATAAGCCAATTAGAATCTACTGCTTTTGTGTCTGCATCATTAACAAGAACACAAAGCGTATATATCAAAACAACTGATAACACTACTAAAGTTTTCACATTTGTAACACCTACGGGGGCAGTCCAAGCAATCACAGTAACTGGAACATATCAAAGGTTTACATTAACGGCAACTGGAGTAGCAGCGGGTGCAATACGATTAAGATTGAGAGGTTCGTCAAGCGGAGAAGGTACGGCAACAAGCGCAAGCATAGCAATTTGGGGGATGCAATATGAGGATGGCTCATACGCTACCTCCTACATCCCAACAACCTCAGCAAGTGCCACAAGGGTTGCGGATGCTTGCAGTAAGACGGGGATTAGTTCGTTGATTGGGGCAACAAACGGTGCGATGTTTATGGAAATAGACAACTCAAACCCAAGTGCCTATTTAGGAACTGCACCAAACAATACAATTTTCGGCTCAATCAATAGCGGTGACTATTTGAACAACTTTCACTTCAACACAGACGCAACAAAATTGTATGTGTATTGTAATGCCTCAGGAGGCGCATTGCAAGCCGCAATAGGCACAAATATGCCAACAACACCAAGAATCAAAATGGCGGTAACTTACACAAGTTCAGCAATTAAGTTTTTTGTAAACGGCAGTTTGATTGGAACGGACACAAGTTTCACGCTACCATCGTCAATGAGCCGTGTAGATGTTGGACACATGGGCGGACAGCCCGATTCTCAACGAATGAGAGGCGGAGTAATTGCATATTTGTTATTTGCAACCGCGTTAACAGACGCAGAAGCCATTTCCCTAACAACCCTATAATATGAAAACCTTTCACAAATACGAGTTCACCCCTACCGAATGGGCAACACTCCAAAAAGACATACAACAAACCACCGACGACACAACATCGTGGAAAGATTGCGCAGTTGTAGAAATCGGCTTCATTTGTTTAGAAAAGAATGAGCAAGGCGAGTGCATCACCCAAAGCGACAAATGGGCGGTTGACATTCTGTTTTATTCAGAACCACCCGCAAGTTTTGCCCCGTTTGAGGTTTTCCCAAAGCCGTGCGGTGTGCATACTTTTAGCGGTGATGATTCATTGTATTTGAAAACTTTTTGCGAGAAATATCCGGATTCTGAATATTGCGTAATTCCAAAACCTAATGAGACACTTTGAAAATGATACAACGGCCGCGATTGCAACGGCTATTTCAGGCAGTTCGGCAGTCATCCATTTTACCCAAACTTGGCAGCCGGTTTTATCTTTTTGTGTGGGTATTATTGGTGTTATTTCGGGCCTTTTCGCGATCCGTTATTATTCGAAAAAAATAGATAGCATCGATGGCAAAGATTAGCAAAGGCAATGTCAGCGCATTTCAGCCCAAGCCAAAAAAGAAACTTGGCCGCCATACGAAACACGTTAATAAACACAAGTCATGCAAGCCAACAAGAGGCCAAGGTTAAAAGGTTATTTCAAACCAACACCAAAGCGTT
>JACCDG011191736.1_pt1 | contig 15852 bp, 11 predicted proteins | sample 7442471 | NCBI WGS metagenome assembly JACCDG01 (sample SAMN15323444, study PRJNA562643) | freshwater metagenome | isolation source: river surface water | place: USA:Blue River Watershed | collected 2017-08-17 | reverse complement strand
TGAACGACAGCCGCGAGCAACAACGCAGCTTGGAGCGTCAAGCCCAAGAAGCCCAGTTTGCCCAACGCAGCTTGGCCACCCGCGAAGCCGAACTCAAACGCATCATCGACACCGCCACGCAACAAGCTGCTTCGGTGTCTAGTGAAGAAGCGCGTGTGCAAGAAGACCTCACACGTTTGACCGATGCCGCTGCACAAGCCGGCTTGCAAAACGCGTTGAACATCAAGATGGAGCGCGAAGCGGCCTTGGCCGCCAAGCGCAGCGAGTACGACGACCTCACCACCAAACTGCGTGCCAGCGACGAACGCCGCTTGCAGCTCGAGCGTGAGTTGGAGCCCTTGCGCCAACGCATCACCGACTTCCAACTCAAAGAGCAAGCCGCTCGACTGGGCTTGGAGCAATACAGCCAACTGCTGGCCGATGCCGAGGCCGATCTCGAAGCCGTGTCAGCCTCCATCCTCGCCAACAACGTGCGCTTGGGTGGTTTGCAAGGCGAGATTGACCGCTTGCACCGTGAGATCACCGCTTTGGGTGCTGTGAACTTGGCCGCTTTGGAAGAGCTGGCCAGTGCCAGCGAACGCAAGCTGTTCTTGGACGCGCAAACCAAAGACTTGACCGATGCGATGAACACGCTGGAAGACGCCATTCGCAAGATCGACGGCGAAACCCGCGAGCTCTTGGGCGGCACCTTCAAGATCGTCAACGAGCACTTTGGCCGCATGTTCCCCGAGCTCTTTGGTGGCGGCAACGCCCGCTTGGTGATGACGGGCGACGAAATTTTGGATGCTGGTGTGCAAGTGCTGGCCCAGCCGCCTGGCAAGAAAAACCAAACCATCCACTTGTTGTCTGGTGGCGAAAAAGCGCTGACCGCGATTGCCTTGGTGTTTGCGATCTTTCAACTCAACCCAGCACCGTTCTGTTTGCTGGACGAGGTGGACGCGCCACTCGACGACGCCAACACCGAGCGCTATGCCAAGCTGGTGTCGAGCATGTCCAAAGAAACCCAATTCCTTTTCATCTCGCACAACAAGATCGCCATGGAAATGGCCGAGCAACTCATTGGCGTGACCATGCAAGAACAAGGTGTTTCGCGTATCGTTGCAGTGGACATGGAGTCTGCTGTTTCCATGGCAGATGCTTGATAGCAAAATAAGAACATGAGTACTCTTCAAATTGGTTTAGCGATCGCAGGTGGCGTGGTCCTCGCGGGTGTGGTGGCACACAGCACATGGACTTCGCGCAAAAACAAACCACGTCAGGCCGAGCCGCTGCCGCAAGACAAAAGCATCGAGCCAGCCGCCTATGCACCGGACTACGGTCAATCCCAAGAGCCATCGTTTGATGCTGCTCCCAGCGTGAGCTATGACGTCCATCACGAACCCGAAGTGATGTTGCCCGTTGCCACGCCAAGCTACAAAACCACGGGCAGCCTTGACCCCGTGAACGACATGGCGCGCAGCATGATGGAAGAGGCCACCGCCCATGCCCAGCGTGTGCCGGATGAAGCCGAGTTGGCCCGTATTGCAGAAAGCAAAGCAGCTGCAGCCAAAGTTGCAGAAGAGCGCGCCAAACAACTTGCAGCGCAAGCGCCTGTCATGAAGCCCGTTGTGGCTCAAGTGATGGAATCTGCTGCGTCTGACTTACCTCAGCCCGAAAAACGCCCCGCCTTGGATGCGTTGATTGACGTGATGGCTGCTGTGGAAATTGATCACCCCGTGTCTGGCGATGCCGCTTTGCAGGCCATGCCTGCCACGCGCCGTGTGGGCAGCAAGTTATTCAGCTTGGAAGGTCTCAACACCGAAACTGGTCTGTGGGAGCACCCACGCAACGGTCAGCGCTACAGCGCATTTCAGTCGGGTGTGCAGCTGGCCAACCGCACTGGTCCCTTGAACGAAATCGAGTTCTCCGAGTTCGTCACCAAAACACAAAACTTTGCTGATGCCATCAATGGTGCGCCCGAGTTTCCAGACATGCTCGAAGAAGTCGCCCGCGCCCGTGAGCTAGATAACTTTGCCAGCGCACATGACGCACAACTGAGCTTCACCTTGAAGGCCACCAAAGCCGCTTGGAGCCCTGGCTATGTGCAGCAGAACGCTGCGCGTTTGGGCTTTATTGCGGGCGTTTTGCCAGGCCGCATGGTGGTGCCCGCCAACGTGCATGGTTTGCCCCCCATCTTGCTTTTGACCTTTGATTCGCAAGCCGCAATGTCGGAAGACCCCACGCAATCTGCCATTTACGAGCTCACCTTGTCACTCGATGTGCCTCAGGTGGATCGCAAAGAAGAGCCGTATGCTCGCATGATCCAAACCGCCTATGAACTGGCGCGTGTGATGGACGGCGCAATCTCTGATGACAACGGCCAGCCCTTGTCTGAGACCGCCATCGGCGCGATTGCTCGCGACTTGCTGGCGTTGTACGACACGCTCGATGCACGCGACTTGTCGGCAGGCTCGCCGCAAGCGCGCCGCTTGTTCAGCTAATTTCAAGGTCACGCAGCATGAGCACCGCTGACTTATTTGGCAGCGATGCCGCTGAGTCCAATGAAGGCAACAATGTTGCCGCCCGCGCAGCTGTTCTGCGCGAACAACTTCACCACCACGGCCACCAGTACTACGTGCTGGACGCGCCCACCATCCCCGACGCCGAATACGATCGTTTGTTCAAAGAACTGCAAGCGATTGAAGCCGCGCACCCTGAACTCCTCACGCCAGACTCGCCCACTCAACGGGTGGGCGGCAAGCCGCTCGATAGCTTTGCCAGTGTCAAACACGTGGTGCCCATGCTCAGCATCCGCACAGAGACCGACACCGAAGCCAGCGGTGCAGAAGCCTTTGACACACGCATCCGCAAAGAGCTGGCTCTGACCGAAGCCGACCCGTTGGTTGACTATGTGGCCGAACTGAAGTTTGACGGTCTCGCCATGAGCCTGCGCTATGAAAACGGTGTATTGGTTCAAGCCGCCACACGCGGCGACGGCGAAATGGGTGAGGAAGTCACACAAAACATCCGCACCATTGGCCAAATCCCATTGCGCTTGCCCAGCGACGCGCCGAAGGTGTTGGAAGTGCGCGGCGAGGTCTACATGGCCCGTGGCGACTTTGAAGCCTTGAACGAGCGCCAACGCGCCCGTATTGCCGCTGGCGAGAAGGGCGAAAAGACTTTTGTGAACCCACGCAACGCCGCAGCGGGTGCTGTGCGTCAGTTGGACCCCACCATTGCGGCTCAGCGTCCCTTGAGCTTCTTTGCCTACGGCTTGGGCGACATCACGCCTGTGGAAGAGGGCGGTCCATCCTTCAACACGCATTTCGATTTGTTGATGCGTCTCAAGAACTGGGGCTTTCCCGTGGCCGAGCAAACAGCATGTGTTCAAGGCGCAGCGGGCTTGGTGGACTTTCACCAACGCATGGGCCAAGCGCGTGACGCGCTACCGTTTGACATTGATGGCGTGGTTTACAAGATCAACAGCTTGGCCGCGCAGCGTCAGTTGGGGTTTGTCACCCGCGAACCACGCTGGGCCGTCGCGCACAAATACCCCGCGCAAGAACAGCTCACCACCGTGCAAGCCATCGAGGTGCAAGTGGGCCGCACGGGCAAGCTCACGCCCGTGGCCAAACTCGCGCCCGTGTTTGTGGGCGGTGTGACCGTGACCAACGCGACGCTGCACAACGAGGACGAAGCCCGCCGCAAAGACGTGCGCGTGGGCGACACCGTGGTGGTGCGCCGTGCAGGCGATGTGATTCCGGAAGTGGTGTCTGTCGTTTTAGAGAAGCGCCTGCAAGACGCACAAATCTTCACCATGCTGCACCAGTGCCCCGTGTGCGGCAGCCCCGCCGTGCGCGAAGAGGGCGAGGCCGATTACCGCTGCACAGGCGGCTTGTTTTGCAGCGCGCAACGCAAGCAAGCCATCCTGCACTTCGCACACCGACGCGCCGTTGAAATTGAAGACTTGGGCGACAAGTTGGTGGAGCAGTTGGTGGATGCAGGCGTTGTGAAGACTTTGCCTGACCTCTACCGCATGGGTTTTACGGCCTTGGTCACGCTCGAGCGCATGGCTGAAAAATCAGCCAACAACGTGCTGGCCAGTATTGAAAAATCCAAACAAACCACCTTGCCACGCTTCTTGTTTGGCCTAGGTATTCGCCATGTGGGCGAGGCCACGGCCAAAGAGCTGGCTCGCCACTTCGGCAAGATGGACGCCATCATGGACGCCACCGTGGACCAACTGCTGCAAGTGGCTGACGTGGGGCCTATCGTGGCGCAAAGCCTGCGCACCTTCTTTGACCAAGCCCACAACCGCGAGGTGGTGGAGCAGCTTCGTGCCTGCGGTGTCACTTGGACCGAGGGCGAACCCACGGCGGGTGCGAGCTTGCCTTTGGCCGGCCAAACCTTTGTGCTCACCGGCACATTGCCGACCTTGAGCCGCGACCAAGCCAAAGACATGCTCGAAGCCCTAGGTGCCAAAGTGGCTGGCAGCGTGAGCAAGAAAACGCATTGCGTGGTGGCTGGTGCAGAGGCTGGCAGCAAGCTCGACAAAGCGCAAGAGCTGTGCATCCCCGTGTTGGACGAAGCGGGTTTGTTGGCCTTGGTGGCCTCTCATGCAGACAGTGCCCACGTTGTCGCGCAAGCGCTCGAATAAAGGACACACACCATGGCTGTTCGCAAGATTTTGAAAATGGGTGACCCACGCTTGCTGCGCGTGGCGCAACCCGTGACGGTTTTCAACACCCCCCAGTTGCAAGACTTGCTCAAAGACATGGACGACACCATGCAAGCCGCCAACGGTGCGGGCCTTGCCGCACCGCAAATCGGTGTGGACTTGCAAGTGGTGGTGTTTGGCTCAGGTGAGGTCAACCCACGTTACCCAGATGCGCCCGTGGTGCCGTACACCGTGCTCATCAACCCCGTGCTCACGCCGATCGGCGATGAGGAAGAAGAGGGCTGGGAAGGTTGCCTGTCGGTGCCGGGTTTGCGGGGTGTGGTGCCACGCTTCAAGCGCTTACGCTATCAAGGGGTGGACGAGAAGGGCCAAGCGATTGACCGAACCGTGGACGGTTTTCATGCCCGCGTGGTGCAACACGAGTGCGATCATTTGATCGGTGTGCTTTACCCCATGCGTGTGCGCGACTTCTCGCGCTTTGGCTACACCGAGGTGTTGTTTCCGGGGCTGGATGACGCAGACGATTAAGCGTCAAGTAGACGTTCCATCAAATGCTGGCGGAAATCGCGCATGCTGGGGATGAACATGTAAACGGTTAAAAGTTCTGCGGAGTGGTGATAAACCATGTACGCGTTCTTGTACTGGTACTTTTTAAAGCCAGTAAAACCAGTACCGTTAAGTTCAGGAATGTCACTGCCAAGATTGGGATCTAGCGTTAGTTTTTTGATTTTGGTTTGCCACCCGGCGTTGATGGCTGCGCATGTTTGAGCCTCAAATTGATGGGTCACATAACTTTTGAGTCTTCTGTAATCCATTTGTGCGGATTGAAGGACAACCGCTTTTCGTGCTTTTGCCATGTTCAGTCGTTCATCGAACTGAAAAATGCGTCTGCCTCTTGATACTGACCTTGGGCGTGTTCTTTGTTGCCCATCGCTATGAGTTTGAGCAATGCCATGGTTTCTTGTTGTTGCTCATAAGCCTGAATGTCAAGCACAACCATTTTTGCTTCACCGTTTTGCGTGATGATGAGCGGGTTGGGGTTTGCTGCGAAATCTTTGATGATTTCGGCGGCGTGTGACTTCAGATAAGAAAGCGGCTTGATTTGCTGTGCGAGAGACATAGGGCGTCCTTTTCATGGTTGTGGTCCAAATATAGACTGAATATAGCCTGCTCTGTTCGTGACTTTAAGGTTGATAAATGCTTTGCATTGCGTTTAGTACCTCTTAAAAATTATGAATACTTAAAAGCTATATTTTCCTGTTTAAGGATCAATCTTGAGTGCAATTCAAACGGCGAAATCAGTCCACTCAGGTAAATCATGGCTTTAACTTGGGGCTGCCCTGCCCTCATTTGCGCGGAAAACTGCCATGTCAAAAACCTACATCATCGACGCACTGCGCCTGCACCTCAAAGCACGCAACATCACCTACAAAGAACTCGGGCAAGCCATTGACTTGTCAGAGGTCAGTGTCAAACGCTTGTTCACAGGCGGCGACTGCGGACTAGACCGCTTAGAACAAATCTGCCAATACCTGCACCTTGAATTTCGGGATTTGTTCAAAACCACACCTCGTAAACGCAAACTTATCACCCGATTGAGCTTGGCCCAAGAGCAAGAGTTCGCCAAAGACCCAAAACTGCTCATGGTGGCCGTATGCGCGTTGAACCATTGGCCAGTGGCAGATATTCACAAACACTTGCAATTCACACGTAACCAAGTACAAGAGCTGCTCAAGCGGCTGGATGACATGGGTTTTTTAGAAGTGCAAGCCTCTGACCGCTACCGACTGTTGGTAGCCAGCAGCTTTGGGTGGATCAGTGGTGGCCCCATCATGCAGATGGTGCAAAGTGTCAGTGATGACTTCTTCAATGATGGCTTTGAAGGCAATGGTGAGATTCTGCGCATCATGAACATGCGTGTTTCGCGCAAAGCGCAGGAACAACTCAAAGCAAGGCTAGAACAAATTGCCTTGGAGTATGAAGACCAAGCCAGAGCCGATGCGCACCTCCCCTTGGAAGAACGCCCACCACTTTCGGTGTGCATTGCCGTGCGTACATGGGTGCCCAAGTTCATGCGCGACTTGTACAGGCTAGAGCCGCGCGCCAAGCCGGGTAGAAAACCCGAAACTTCCGCCGCTATCAAGCTTAAAAAACAGCTCGACAAGCCAATCAAACGCTAGCCAAAGTCCGAGTGAAACACTGGGGCATTACCCCAAAAACACAGAAAGTATCACCAGATGGTGTTTTAAACACCATCTGGTGATACTTTTTACTTTTTAACTAAAAAAAGATTTTTACGATTGTAAATTAATCCAAAAAAGCTAAAAATTCGCGCACTTTTAAAAAAGTAGATGACTCCACCCAACACAGAAAACCCATGACTTCAAACAAAATTTTCAAAGCATTGCTGCTGATGTGCGTACAGCTGATATGGGCGACGCTTGTGTGGCCTGTGCAAGCTGAGGATAGTGCGAGGGACAAAGCTGGTCCGGTACCGGATAGCCATCGCACAGAAGATCTACTGGCGGACTACCAACGAGCCGTCAAATCTTTGCAAGCCCAAGGAGACCCTCTAGGCGACTATCTGTGGGCCAAGGCGAACGAAGACAAAAAGGTGGACGCCCCAATTGATCCAGCCCAAATTAAAAAAATGGTTGCCGATGCTGCGGCCAGAGGCTCCATTGATGCACAGCTTCTTCTAGCGGTTCGCCACTTTCAAGAGGTGGCAACGCCTATCAATATTGCCAAGGTACACGTTACTCGATTTTTCAATGGGCAAGACCTATCCAAGGATCAGGAGTTAGCAGACACATGGAAGAAAAAGGCCCAACTCTGCGAGGCTGATCCCGCTTATCAAGAAGCGTTGAGTCGATGTCGGCCTTCTGTCAGCCTAGAGCGCGCGGATATCGCTGAGCCTATTTCTGTTTGGTAGAGGAGTGTTGACCCATTTGTGTTCCTAATGAATCAAGTAGAAAGAACAAACATGAATTCAAACAATTTTTTCAAAATACTGCTGGTGTTTGTGTGCTTAGCATCCACTCAGCTGACATACGCCCAAACTGATGTGCAACCCAGTGGGCCTAGCTACAAAGAACGCCGTGACCCGCGATTGAGCAAAAGTGGTCCGCTAGATGCAGACCCCAATGTGTATGTGTACACGGCGGAATTTGCTAAGCGATTTCAGATGCCTGAGGAGTGGGTATCTGACGAGCTTAAAGGTGTGGATGCTGTGGCGTTTCGTGTGGTGCCAAGCTACAAGTGGTGCGGTTGGGGAGGTGACCCAAAAGCATGCAGTGAGCAGGTTAGCTGCGAGATGGATTTGTACTTTGACCACAAGCGCAATCCATTGCCTTGGGACGAAAGAAGGCCCGAGCGTTATTCGGGACATTACAAAACGTCAGTGAATTTTTTATCGGACGGAAAACCTGACCTGTACTACGAGCGACTGAAGACGCCTGCACGTAAAGACGATCACGTTTTTGCAAAAAGCTCCCCCTTCGTAGACCCCAAGAGTGGCAAGGGGCTTTGGTGGCAGGGTCAGCTAATGAGTCTCACAAGCTATGACCGAGAAATTTTTTTCAGGTGTCTCGCTGCTGACGATGTTCATTGCTGGTTGTGAGGGCGTAGAGAAGATTTACTTGACCAGTGAGAACGACCCATATCAAGAAACGAAGGCGTATATGCAGGTGCGGTTTCCTGAGTCATGGCGTGTACGCGTCAAGCAAGCCTCCAAAGAATCTAAAGACCGCACAGCTGCATTCTTCAAACAAGAAGGCGAAAAGGCCATGAAGGCGCTTCGTGAATCTCCTGTTCCAAACAAATCCATAGTGCCCTTGCAGTAAGTAACAAAGCCCCTTTCATTCCAAACCAAATTTAAAGAGAGACACATCATGACGACATCCACACTCAACCGCGATGCCCAACTCAGCACGTTGGCGAATGCAGCCTATTTAGACAACCCACCTACGACGATTGGCAGCTGGACGATGGTGGGTAATGCACGCATGGTGGGGGCAGCAGCGCAAACAGTGCCAAGTGGCGTGAGCGTGGCGCAGCCGCAACGCGTGGATGGCAACACCGTTTTTGCGCCCGTCAAGCAAATGAATTTTGATTGGGTGCCATCCAATAGATACGCCATGCTGCGAAGCACAGACAACCGGTATTGGGTAGATGGCAACAACTGGATTGATTTTGCGCCTACTCAAATCAAGATCAACAACAGCACACGCAACACCTTGATTGGCACAGACGGGGCAGACAACTTTGACAGCAGCTACTACGCGGCCTATCCCCAGTACTTCAATAACAGCTTGTTGGTGAATTTTTTGGCTGAAGGTGGTGACGATGCGATGGGTGGGAGCACACGCAACGACACCCTGTGGGGAGGTACGGGCAACGATGTTTTGTATGGCTATGCCGGAGACGACAAGCTGTATGGCGAAGACGGTAACGATTGGATTGAAGCGCAAGATGGTGCTGACTATGCCGATGGGGGCGTGGGGGCAGACGTATTGTTTGGGGGCACGGGCAACGACACCCTCAATGGGGGCGATGGTAATCCCGCCAACCAAAGCCTCTACAGCCTTGCTGCTTAATCAAGAAATGGTTAATTCCAAATGAAAAAAACTTTATTAAAAATCATCATGGTTGGTATTTCACTAACTTTAGGAGCTTGTATGGCTAAAGATTCAGAGATTTCTACCGCAAAGACAACGGCACAACTTGCAAACGTACCTGGAAGACATTTTGCAAGTCTCAGCGTACACCCCAATAGCGAAGAAATTTTGTTTCTTGAGTTCAAACCAGATGAATTACAGAGTGTCTCGCGCTTATTACGTTATCACCTCAAAACGGGTGATTTACGTTATTACGATCTGCCCACAGATTATGTTTATTTAGACGCGTCGTTCTCGCCAAGCGGTAAATATATTGTGATGCGCCGAGCTCCTAACATTAAGGGGAACGAAGACGCTAGACGTCAAGCCTACGCAAGTAGTGAAATTGCCATGATGAATTCAGACGGAACAGACCTGAAAGTTATTCCTCTGAAGGCTGGTTTAAAGATGGCTCCCGTGATGTCTCATGATGACAAATACATCGCTTATTGGCGTGCCACGCAAAGACCAGACGGAAGTAAATCTTTTGCTGCTGGTTTTGATGTTTGGGAAGTTGATTTAAGAACGGGTAAAGAACAACCTTTTGCGGGGATTTATGAGTTCTTTTCGGGGGGGCAGATTAATTATTTAAAAGGGAACGCGCGATTATTGGTGGATGGAGATATGCCCGCTAGCAACGATCTACCTGGCCGAACGCAAGGTAATTTTGGTAAATGGTTGGATGAATATAACGTCAAAAACAATAGAAGTTACACCTATGTATTAAATCGTGGAAACAGGTCCTTGCCTGATCCGTTGTTTACAAACATAAATGCGCCCAGTTTTACATCTTTAGATCAAGATGGAAATATTTATTTCAAAGGTTATAAGCCTGGGGGCGGATTTATTAAAACGAAATCGTTTGGTAATGCATCTGATTTTGTTAAATGGGATTACCCGTGGAAATCTATGGGGGTTGTGTCTATGGCAAATGTTTTACCTAACGGTTCGGCCATGATTTTTTTATTTTTATATCTTGACTCGCCACATCGTGACCGTACCAATTTAGGTATCGGGATGTTGAATTTTAAAAACGAGAAATGGACGCAACTTGAAATTCCATCTTTAAAAGTTGCATCCATTTTTTCCAAATCAAAAAACGCTCAATAAATTAAGGGGACAGAATCATGGCAACAACAAATCCATCCTGGGGTTACAACTTCACGCTGACTGATCCCACCACTTGGGTTCCAACATTTGGAAATTGGTGCGGCGGCAGTTGGGCAGCGGGGCAGCGAGTAACTACACGGACACTAACCATCGCACAACAGAATGTCCGCCCTTCCGAAATTTCTAACCGTGAAAGCCCTGTAGATAACCTCTGCCGAGATCATGATCTTAAAGATATGAGAGCTGCTGGGCAACCGAATGAACGCATGTTGATTCTGCAATCTGATGTCGAGCTGGTGAAAGGCTTGGCCGCCTTAGACTGGTCAAGTCTGACTGCATCAGAAAAATCCTATGCAGCCTTGATGGGGGCAGCCTTCATTGTCAAAATCAATACGGCGGATATGGCTGGTGTTGCGGTCGAAAGCCTTAAAGCGGAAGCAAGAGCGGCCAATATGACGCTGCTAAATGCAGGCAATGGTGCAGATGGTAAATCTTTTACCGATGTCCAAGGAAACCAACTTAGCTGTGCCAAAGATGTCAATGGAAATTTGATTTTTAGTTGTAACCAAACCCTTGAAAACGGCGCAAAAGTAGAAGGGTCGTTGAATGCAACTACGCTTGCAGGTACTGTTAAGACAAGCAATATAGATTCCAACGGTGATGGAAAACTAGATCGAATCACCACCACACAACTCACCCCGGGTGCCATACAAACCCAAACCGACACCAACGGTGATGGCAAAGCAGATCTAGATGTGCTCACCAAATCAGGCGCGAGCTACAACCTGTTTGATTTGAACCAACGCAACGCAGCCGAGTATCAGCTCAACCAGTTGCGCAATAGCGGCGCAGTGAGTGAGAGTTTTTGGAATAGTTTTACCAACGACTCCAGCAGTTTCTTAACAGGTGGCAGTGGCTTGGGCTTGCAGCCCGGCGGTGGCCTAGGCTTGCAGCCCCCACCTGATTGGTTAGACCCCATTGGTGCGTTCTACGACAGCCAAAGCAGTGCCTATGACAGCGCGGCGAGCATTGCCAATGAGACGGGTGTGCTCACCGATACCAATGGCAACAAAGTGTCAGCGGCGCAAGTAGCTGCACTAGATGCCAACCACGATAACGTCTTGAGCACCAGTGAAGCAGCCAGCTTGCGCCTACTCACCGACACCAACGAAGACGGGCACTTAGACAGCGGAGAACTCACCGCAGTCGCCAAAGCCATAGTGCAGCTCGATTGGGGTTTTTACACCCAAGGCAATGCACGCATGGTGGGTGCAGCAGCCGTAGCGCCCACGGGCGTGAGCGTGGCGCAGCCGCAGCACGTGAATGGCACGATTGTGTTTGCGCCCATCAAACAAATAAATTTGCAACAGGTGCCATTTAGCAACTACAGAACACTGCGTGATACGGACAACCTCTTTCCTACATACAGTGGTTTTTTTCTTTGGCAACCCAATCAGATCAAACTGAACTGGGCCAAAAACGCCTACAACTCAATGGTCGGCACCGATGGAGATGACAGTTTTGATATCAACTACTTTGCCTCAACGCCGGGTTACCTGAGCGGGTTTCTTGGCAATGTGGTGAATTTCTTGGCCGGTGGCGGTGACGATGTGATGGGTGGCAGCACGCGCGCTGACAACCTGTGGGGAGGTACGGGCAATGACACCTTGTACGGCTATGCGGGGGATGACAAGCTGTATGGCGAAGAAGGCAACGACTGGATTGAAGCGCAAGACGGGGCTGACTATGCCGATGGGGGCGTGGGGGCAGACGTTTTGTTTGGTGGCGCGGGCAACGACACCCTCAATGGGGGCGATGGTGACGACACTTTTGTAGGCGGTAACAGCTCTAACGAAACCACGCAAACCCTCAGCGCAGGGCAAACGGATGACGATAGTTTTTATGGTGGTGCGGGCAACGACTTGGTGTATGCGGGCTTGGGCAATGACTTTGCCGATGGCGGCGAGGGCAACGATGCGCTGCAAGGGCAAGGGGGCAACGACACCTTGTTTGGCGGCAACGGACTGGATGAGTTGCAAGGCGGTGGTGGTGACGACAAGCTGCTGGGCGAGGCTGGCGACGACAACTTATTTGGTCAAGTAGGCAACGACACGCTGTGGGGTGGTGAGGGTAACGATTTGCTCATGGGTTTTACGGCCACCAATGAAACCAAACAAACGCTGAGCGTAGGCGAAACCGACGACGATGTGATGTTGGGTGAGGGTGGTAACGACAGTCTGTGGGGTGGTTTGGGCAATGACATCGTGGACGGTGGCACTGGCAACGACGTCGTCGATGGTGGCGCAGGCAACGACGTGTTGCGCGGTCAAGCTGGCGTCGACCAACTGCAAGGCGGGGACGGGGCGGACTACCTAGACGGTGGGGATGACAACGATGTGTTGTTGGCCGATGCAGGCAATGACATCTTGTTTGGCGGCAACGGGGTTGATGAATTGCAAGGTGGCAGCGGGGACGACAAGCTACTGGGCGAAGCAAGCGACGACAAACTGTTTGGGCAAGTGGGTAATGACACGGTGTGGGGTGGCGAAGGCAATGACATTGTGGTGGGGTTCACGGCCAGCAACGAAGCCAAGCAAACCCTCAGCGTAGGGGAAACTGATGACGATGTGCTGTTTGGCGAACGCGGCAACGATGGTTTGTATGGCGGTTTGGGCAACGACACCTTAGACGGTGGCGTGGGCGACGATGCACTTTTGGGTGACGCAGGAAACGACGTGCTCTTGGGTGGGGATGGCAATGACGAGCTGCAAGGCAACGATGGCAACGACCAGTTGTCTGGTGGTGCGGATAACGACAACTTGTTTGGTCAGTTGGGCAACGACAGTTTGTGGGGGGGGGATGGCAACGACCTATTGATGGGCTTCACCGCTAGCAACGAAACCAAGCAAAGCCTGAGTGCAGGCGAGACCGATAACGACGTGTTGTACGGCGGCGCGGGCACAGACGTGCTGATGGGCGGCGTGGGCAACGACACGCTCTCGGGTGGTACCGAGCGCGACGAATTGCAAGGCGGCAGCGGCGACGATGCCCTGTATGGCGACGAAGGTAACGACAACCTGTTTGGTCAGGTGGGTAACGACACGCTTTATGGTGGCGACGGTGACGATTACCTGCAGGGTTTTACGGGCAGTAACGAAACCCAACAAAGCCTCAACGCAGGCGAGAGCGACAACGACTATGTGTACGGTGGTGCAGGCAGCGACATCTTGGTGGGCGGCCTGGGTAATGATTATTTGGACGGTGGCGCAGGAGCTGACGTGATGGTGGGAGGCTCGGGTGACGATGTGTACGTGGTCAACAGCGTTAACGACAGTATTTATGAACAAGCCAACGAAGGCTACGACACCGTGGTGACGAACACCAACTATTTGCTCAATGCCAATATTGAAGAGCTGCGATTGTTGGATGGGTTCAACATCAATGGCACAGGCAATGCAAGAGACAACAAAATCATTGGCAACAGTGCTGACAATATTTTGGATGGTGTGACAGGTGCCGACACGACGGTGGGTGGTTTGGGTAACGACACCTACTACGTGGACAACCTGGGTGATCTGGTGGTGGAAAACACAAACGAAGGCACTGACACGGTGCAAAGCAGCATCAGCTACACCTTAGGAGCTAATACAGAAAACTTGGTGTTGCTGGATTTTGCGAAACCCGAAAAAGGTCTCGTTGATGGGCAAAGCGTGTTGGTGTTTGGCTACCCCAAACGCAACGAGCTGGACTACATGCAGGGCGATGCGGTGGCCAACTATGCGGGTACTTGTGCGTTGACTTCTATCGCCAACTTGCTGACGCAGCAAGGCACTCCCACCACGGAGGGGCAAGTGATCAATCTCGCCATCAACAACAACTGGGCAGTCAACAATCCCAACTTGCCAGCAGCGCAGTTGGGTGGCTCTAGCGTGATTGGGCAGCGTGCTATTTTGGACAGCTATGACATTCGCAACGATGTGATTGTGGGCTACAACGAAGCGGGTATTGCCAACTTGCTGCGCAGTGGGCGCGGGGTGATCTTGGCGCTCAATGCGGGCAAGTTGTGGGGCGATGCTGCGTATGTGGGCGATGGCGGTGTGAACCATGCCGTCACGTTGACGGGGGCTGTGTACAAAGAGAGCGACGGCAGTTTAATGGGTTTTTACCTGACGGACTCCGGCCGTGGCAAGGTCAGCGACATGACACGGTTTGTCGACATTGCCACATTCAGACAAGCCGTCAATGTGCCGAATGCTTATGCCATTTACACGATTGAACCGGTGAAGTTTTGGCAAGAAAACATCAATGCCACCGGCAATGAGGTGGCCAACACCCTCATTGGCAACCGCGGCGACAACGTGTTGTCGGGCTTGGGTGGCAACGATGTGATGCAAGCCGATGCGGGCAACGACACCTTGATGGGCGGTGCGGGCAATGACACCCTCAATGGCGGTAGTGGTGACGATGTGTACCAGTTCGCTGTGGGTGATGGTCGTGATGTGATTGACGACAGCGATGGGGTTGACACCTTGGTGTTTGGCGCAGGCGTACAAGTCGCCGATGTGGCGGTGACGCGAGATGGCACCAGCTTGATGCTGACGGTAAACGCGCAAGACAGCGTGCGCATCAACAACACCGCAGGCAACAACGCCGTCGATCAGGTGAAGTTTGCAGACGGCACTCTTTGGTATGCCAAAGCCGATGGCAGCGGTTTTAATGCCAGCTTGACGGGCAGTGTGTCAATTCAAGGGCAGGCCACGCAAGGTCAAACTTTGACACTGGCCAATACCTTAGCCGATAGTGATGGCCTAGGGACCTTGAGTTACCAATGGCAATCTTCGACCGATGGCGTGACATGGACGGATGTGGCCGGTGCCACAAACGCCACCTTCACGCTCGGGCAAACGCAAGTTGGTGCAATGCTGCGCACACAAGTGAGCTATACCGATGGGCGCGGCAATGCGGAGGGTGTGACCACCTTAGGCAGTGCCTTGGTCACCAACGTCAACGACGCCCCCACGGGGGCAGTGAGCGTGAGTGGTACGGCCACACAAAACGAAACTCTCACCGCGAGCCACACCTTGGCGGATGTGGATGGCTTGGGCACCGTGAGCTACCAATGGCAAGCCAGTTCGGATGGTGTGACATGGAGCGCGATCAATGGCGCCACAGCCAGCACCTTCACCCTGGGTCAAGCGCAGGTGGGCAAAAAAATGCGTGCGGTGGCGAGCTACACCGATGCACTGGGCACCGCAGAAAGCGTGGTCAGTGCCACATCAACACTCGTGACTGCCGCTACGGTGCCCAAAATCACAAGTGCGCGGTACATCTATGTGCGTAAGAACACGGGGACAAATGACTACTTGTCGTTGGCTGAGGTGCAGGTGTTTGACACACAAGGGCGCAACGTGGCGCAGGGCAAGGCGGTGG